>Ga0316576_10001425_pt1 | contig 12814 bp, 11 predicted proteins | sample S0NA_FD_203075 | JGI IMG/M metagenome (GOLD analysis project Ga0316576, IMG submission 203075) | Rhizosphere microbial communities from salt marsh grasses in Alabama, United States - S0-2_050615r3r5 | ecosystem: Host-associated > Plants > Roots > Rhizosphere | place: USA: Alabama | collected... | reverse complement strand
CCGAGCAGGTCGCGCTCGGCCTCGTGCTCGGCGAGCATCACGCCGATGGGGCCGCCCTGAGCTGGGATGCCACGTTGCTCCATCGTGGGAAAGAGGGCCTTCTCCTCCTTGGTGTTGTGCACCTTGTCACCGAATTGGAGCAGGAAATCGGCAGCCCGTTTGAGCTTGAAGCTCGCCGTCTTCCCCGCGCTCAACGAGGCGAGCTCCCCCTCGAGCACAGCCATGGCTCGCTCGATCATCTCGTGCTCAGCCACCAACGCATCGTCCCATCGCTCGTACGGCATCACGCCCCCTCCAATCCCAAATCCTTCGTTGTGGAAAACAACCCGCCCGATGATGCCACCAAGCGCCCGCGGGTGATACTCGATTCGAGACGCCAGGACTGTTCCATATTCGGTTCTGTACCGATACAAGAATTTCGGAACACAGACAGAAGGCCGCCGCCGATCGCGGTGAGCCAATATTTTTCAACCTTTTATAGCCATATCCACCCCCAAGAGCCGCGACCGCTGACACGCTCTCCCATGGCATGATGTGTCCCTAAACAAATAAGGGACACTCGTCCCCGAACGCTCGAAAACCCACCAGATCCATAAAGGCAATCGAGCTCTTGATTGTGGCGCGGGCCTTGCTCAAAGGTCTCGCAGCATGGCGCAGGGTCAGCGGCACCGGATCGAAGCGACGGGAAGGAGAGCGATGAGAGCTCTGACGCAGCCCTCACTCAGACTGCTCGTGACGACGGCGGCACTCCTCGGCGCGACGTGGCTCGCGCCGGAGCGAGCCAACGCGCAAGACGTCGATCACGAGGTCGAGGACAGCGGCGCTGATGACGACGCCGACGTCGCCGAGGACGTCGAGGACCAAGCGGCCGGGGCCGAGGCGGGGGCCGAAGCTGGGACAGAGCCTCAGACCGCGACCGTGCCAGTGACCGAGAGCGGTGCCGGGCCCGAACCAGGTGCTGGGTCCGAACCAGGTGCTGGGCCCGAACCAGGTGCCGGGCACGAACCAGGCGCTGCGCCTGAGGTGCACGAGGACGTGCACGAGCACGAGGACTCGGGAGAGGACTCGGGGGAGGAGTTGCCTCGCGGCACCTTCGTCGCGGGGCGGTTCAGCTTCAGGCCCATGGTCGAGGTCCGGGAGCGGTTCGAGACGCGCATCGATCCCTATACGGCCGCGGGCACGGGGGACAACGCCTACTTCGTCGCGTCGCGGGCACGGCTCGGTCTCGACGTTGGCTTCGAGTCGCTCCGGTTGCTCGTCCAGGTCGCTGACGCGCGGAGCTTCGGCCAGTTCGCGGCCGGGACCGACGACGGGGGCACGACGGGGCTCCACCAGGGCTTCCTGGAGCTCGCCCTGGGCGAGGGTCGCTGGCTCCGGCTGGGTCGGCAGGAGATCAACCTCGGGCACCAGCGGCTCGTCGGCGCGCTCAACTGGTCCACGGCGGGGCGCTCCTTCGACGCGCTCAGGGTCCACCTCGGCTTCGGCCCCTCGTCGCTCGACCTCATCGGCGCGATGGCCCGGTGGGTGAGGAGGGTGACCGAGACGGATGACACCGTCGACCCACCCGAGGAGCGGTCGACCCTCTCGACCGGCGACGAGCTGGTCGCGCTGTACTTCGCCTGGGCCGCGCTCGAGGCCGTCCGCCTCGACGCCTACGTCCTCTACCGCCACGACGGCGCGACCGAGGGCGACGTCGAGCGGGAGCGCGACATCGCCGCGCCGGGCCTTCGCCTCCACGGCGCGCCGGCGGCGGGGCTCACCTACGAGGTCGAGGGCGTCATTCAGGCCGGGCGTGCCGGAGGACGGCGGCACCTCGCCTTCGGCGCGGCGCTCGAGGTGGCCTACGTGGTCCAGGTGCCGATACGCCCCGGCTTCGCCCTGGGCGGTAGCTATGGCTCAGGCGGCGCACCGGGCGACTCGATCACGGAGCTCGACAACTTCTACCCCACGAACCACGGCTTCTACGGCATCGCCGACCTCTTCGGCTGGCGCAACCTGCTCCACGGGTACTTCAGGATCTCCTCTGCGCCAACGGCCGCGCCCATCACGGTCTCGTTGAACAACCACGTCTTCGGCCTGGCGAGCCCTGGCGATCGCTGGTCGAGCGCGGGCGGCGCGACGCTCGGCGCCGACTCGGCCAACCGAGACCGCTTCCTCGGCTACGAGCTGGACGTCGACGTGGGGTGGAGGCCGCGGGATTGGTTTGCTGTGTCATTGGGCTATGCGCTGTTCATCCCGGCGACGGCGGCGTCGAACCTCGGCCACGACCGCCCGACGCACTGGGCGTACGTGATGCTCGGGAGCGTGCTGCCGTGAGCCGTGGCGTCCCGCTGCTCTGGGCACTCGCCCTGCTCGGCTGCGACTCGGCGGGCATGGCGTCGCCGACCGTGGAGGCGCCTGAGGGTGGGCCAGCCTTCGACATGGTGATCCATCAGCCGGCGTCGCTCGGCGGCATCCGCTCGGGGCTGGTCGATCACCAGGGTCGCCCCGTGACCGTGGGCTGCATGACCTGCCACTCGCTCCGCGAGGACCACGACCTTCCCGCGGACGCGCACGACCTCGAGTCGGTGCACGGGCACATGACCTTTGTCCACGGTGCGCTCGCCTGCAGCGCCTGCCACGACCCGGATCGGGCGGACAGGCTCCGGTTGGCCGACGGCACCAGGCTCGAGCTGGCCGACGCGCTGCGGCTCTGCGGCCAGTGCCACGGCACGCAGCTCCGGGACTGGGAGAACGGCTCCCATGGTGGGATGCGGGGGTTCTGGGACAGGCGGCGCGGCCCTGCCACGCGGAACCACTGCGTGGACTGCCACGACCCCCACGACCCGGCCTTCCCCTCGTTCACCCCCATGCCCCCGCCGCGGGACCGTTTTCTCCCCCTCGTCGCCGCAGGAGGGAATGATGGCTGAGCAGGGCACGACCCGGCGGAGAGCGCTCAAGGCGCTCGGCGTCACCCTCGGCGCCGGCGCGTTCGCGGGCGCGATCTCGCCGATCGCGACCTTTACCGAGGGGCTCACCCTCGACGAGGTATTGCAGAAGCACTACCGAGAGCTCAGCGCTGACGAGCTCGCCCGAGTGATCGCGCGCCTCGAGGCCGAGACACGCGCGCGCTACGGCGCCGAGGTCACCATCGCTGACGACCGGCCCACGGAGGGGGTCCAGCTCGCCTACGCCCTCAACCTGAGCGTCTGCATCGGCTGCCGCCGGTGCGCCGAGGCCTGCTTCGTCGAGAACAACCACGACCGGCGCACGCACAACGCCTACCCGCGGGTCTTCGAGATGGAGCAGGGCACGATGGACATGGCCGAAGCCGACGTCACCTACCGGCACGCCGTGCCCGCAGAGGGTCACTTCTACATGCCCGTCCAGTGTCAACAGTGCGCCAACCCGCCCTGCGTCAAGGCCTGCCCGACGCGGGCCACCTGGCAGGAGCCCGACGGCATCGTGGTGATCGACTACAACTGGTGCATCGGCTGCCGGTACTGCCAGGCGGCGTGCCCCTACCACGGCAGGCGCTTCAACTGGCAGCGCCCAGAGCTCGCGGCCGACGAGGTCAACCCCGATCAGGGGTATCTCTCGAACCGTATCAGGCCCCAGGGCGTGGTGGAGAAGTGCACCTTCTGCCTCCACCGCGTCCGGCGAGGCCGCCACCCGGCGTGCCTCGAGGCGTGTCCCACGGGCGCGCGGGTCTTCGGCAACGTGCTCGACGAGCGTTCCGAGATCCGCTGGGTCCTCGAGCAGAAGCGCATCTTCGTGCTCAAGGAGGAGCTCGGGACCCATCCGCGCTTCTTCTACTACTTCGACCAGTGACGGAGGGAGCCGACGTGACCACCGAGAGCAGAGGCACCCCTGGCCACCACGTCACCTTCGCGCGCTTCTTGTGGCGCGCGGCGGGCAACGCGACCGACGGGTCGTGGCTCTTCTACGCCTGGATGTTCGGGCTGACGGCCGTGGCGCTCGTAGGGCTCAACGCCTGGGCGCGCCAGATGGCGGGAGGGATGGCGGTCACCGGGATGAGCGACCACGTCTCGTGGGGGCTCTACGTGGCGAACTTCACCTTCCTCGTGGGCCTCGCCGCCGGCGGCGTGATGATGGTGATCCCCGCCTACCTCTACCGGGACCGGGAGATGCACGAGGTGGTGATCATCGGCGAGCTGCTCGCCGTGGCGGCGATCGTGATGGCGCTGCTCTTCGTCAACGTCGACATCGGCCGGCTCGACCGGATGTGGCACCTGGCGCCCGGGCTGGGGCAGCTCAACTGGCCCATGTCGATGCTCACCTGGGACATCCTGGTCCTCAGCACCTACCTGCTCCTGAGCCTGTACATCAGCGGCTACCTGATCTACATGCGCTTCCTCGGCCGCGAGCCCAACCCGCGGCACTACGTCCCTTTCGTGCTCGTCTCGATCGTCTGGGCCATCTCGATCCACACGGTCACGGCCTTCCTGTACTGCGGCATCGGCGGGCGGACCTTCTGGAACTCGGCGTTGATGGCGCCCCGCTTCCTCGCCTCGGCCTTCGTGGCCGGCCCGGCCTTCGTCGTCCTCTCGCTGCAGGTGGTCCGGCGGCTGGAGCTGTTCGACGTGCCCGAGGCGGCCATCGAGACGCTCCTCAAGATCATGCGCGTCACGGTGGTGGTGAACCTCTTCCTGCTCTTCTGCGAGCTGTTCACCCACTTCTACACCGGCGGCCACCACAGCGAGGCCGTGAGCTACCTCTTCTTCGGGGCCCATGGCCACAGCGAGCTGGTGCCCTGGATCTGGACGGCCGTCGCCCTCAACACGGCGGCCGCCGCTGTGCTCCTCGGCAGGCCCCTGGCCGACAACCGCGTATTGCTCAACGCAGCCCTCGTGGCGACCTTCGTCGGCATCTGGATCGAGAAGGGGATGGGGTTGATCATCCCGGGCTTCGTCCCGAGCACCCTCGCCGAGATCGTCCCCTACACGCCGAGCCTGCCCGAGTGGAAGATCACCGCAGGCATCTGGGCCTTCGGACTGATGATCTTCACCGTGGCCGTCAAGCTCGCCCTCCACTCCATGAGCGGCGAGCTCCGGCTCGCGGAGCTGGCGCCGAAGCCTGACGCTGACACCAAGGAGGCGGCCTGATGCCCGTGAGCGGACTCGTCCTCACTCTCTCGGCCGACGCGCCGGACCGTGACGCCGCGCTCGCCGCGCTCCGGGCGGACTCGCGCGTGACCGTGGGCGAGCTCGTGGCGGCGAGCCTACCCGTGGTGACCGAGACGGACACCATGGACGCCCACGAGGCGCTGTGGCACGAGCTCGCGGCCCTCGAGGGTGTGCTCATGGTCCGGCTCGCCTTTCATGACTTCTCCGACGTCGACGCCCCGGCGCCTCGGAGACGACCACCGACGACCGACGAAAACAGCGACGAGGAGGCTGACCGTGGACCGACGTGAGTTCCTGAGGCTCTCTGCCATGGCGGCGGCCACGGCCGCGGCGAGCCGGATCGCGCGGGCCGAGCAGGTGACCGCCGTCGGCCCGGAGATCCTCGCGACGGCCGAGGGCGTCACCTTCGACAAGGCGCCCTGCAGGTTCTGCGGCACCGGATGCCACGTGCAGGTCGGCGTGCGCGACGGACGGGTGGTGGCCATCGCCGGCGATCGCCTGGCGCCGGTCAACCAGGGCCTGCTCTGCGTCAAGGGCTACCACGTGGGCCTCGCTCTGTATGGCGCCGACCGGCTCACGCAGCCGCTGCTCCGGCGCGGCGACGAGCAGGTGCCCATCTCCTGGGACGAGGCGATCGACGTGGTGGCGCAGCGGATCCGGCGAAACCCCGGCGGCTTCGCGATCTACGGCAGCGGCCAGTGGACGATCCCCGAGGGGTACATCTGCCAAAAGCTCATGCGCGGCGGCCTCGGCAGCAACCAGCTCGAGCCCAACGCGCGGCTGTGCATGGCCTCGGCGGTCACGGGCTTCGTCAGCACCTACGGCGTGGACGAGCCCGCCTGCTGCTACGACGACCTCGACCACGCCGACGTGCTCATCACCTGGGGCAACAACCCGGCCGAGATGCACCCGGTGCTCTTCTCGCGCTTCATCGACCGACGGACCCGCGGCGAGCAGGTGATGCTGATCGACATCGGCACGCGGCGCACGCGGACCACGGCCTTCGCCGACCGGTTCCTCGAGTTCAAGCCTCACACCGACCTGGCGATCGCCAACGGGATCATGGCGCTCCTGCTGGAGCGCGGCACCTATGACCGGGCCTTCGTCGAGCGGCACTGCGCCTTCCGCGTTGACGGCGACGAGCCGTCGCTCCTCGGTCAGGCCACGACCTTCGACGAGTTCCGCCGCAGGATCGCCCGGTACACGCCGGAGCGCGTGGCGTCGATCTCGGGCGTGCCCGCTGAAGAGATCCGCGGTCTGGCGGAGCTCTTCGGCGACCGCGACAAGCGGATCTCCAGCGTCTGGTGCATGGGCGTCAACCAGCACACTCGCGGCACGGCCATGAACCGCCTCATCCACGCGGTGCACCTGTTGAGCGGCCACTGGGGTCGCGAGGGCGACGGGCCCCAGAGCCTGACCGGCCAGCCCTCGGCCTGCGGCACGGCGCGCGAGGTGGGCACCCTGGCCCACGCGCTCCCCGGCGGCCGCGTCGTCGCCAACGAGACGCACCGCCAGCAGTGCGAGGACCTCTGGAACGTGCCGCGAGGGCGGATCGACGGCACGCCGGGCAAGCACACCGTGGCCATGTGGCAGAGCTTCTCCACGCCGAGCGACGAGGAGGGCGGGGAGATCGACACCATCTGGGTCCAGGTGACCAACCCCGGACAGACGTTGCCCAACAGCGACCTGCTCTTCGCGCCCAGCCGCCGCCTCGACGACAAGTTCCTCATCGCGTCCGACGTCTACCCCACGGTGACGACCCGCGCCGCCGACTTGGTGCTGCCCTCGGCCATGTGGGTCGAGAAGAACGGCGTCTTCGGCAACTCCGAGCGGCGGACCCAGCAGTGGTTCAAGATGGTCGACCCGCCGGGCGAGGCTCGCGACGACGTCTGGCAGGTGCTCGCCGTGGCGCGTCGCCTCTTCGACCTCGGCCTCGAGGGGATGCGCGACCGCGACGGAGACTTCATTTTCCGCCTTGAAGACGACGACGGGCAGGAGGTGCCCGCCTGGCAATGGGAGCACTTCTCCGATGTCAACGTCGACGAGCGGCTCTTCGATGAGTACCGGCAGCTCACGCGGCTCAAGCACAAGGACCTGGCGCCCTACCGGGAGTACGTGCAGCACCGCGGTCTGCGCTGGCCCGTGGTCGAGCGCGACGGCGTCTGGCGGGAGACGCGCTACCGCTTCGTGGAAGGCGAGGACCCCTACGTGGCGCGAGGCCGGGGCGTCCAGTTCTACCATTCGACGAGCGAGGACGACCGTGCACAGATCTGGCTCCACGAGTACGAGGAGCCTCCCGAGTCGCCCGACGACGAGTACCCCTTCTGGCTTTGTACTGGGCGCGTGGTCGAGCACTGGCACACGGGCACGATGACCATGCGCGTCCCCCAGCTCCGACGCGCCATGCCCAACGCCTACGTCGAGATGAGCCGCGCCGACGCGCGGCGGCTCAGGATTCAGAGCGGCCAGCTCCTGCGCGTCGAGAGTCGCCGCGGCCACGTGGACCTGCCGGTGTGGATCGACGGGCGCGGCCAGCCGCCGGCGGGGACGCTCTTCGTCCCCTTCTTCGACGAGCGCCTCCTGATCAACGTGGCGACCCTCGACGCCTACGATCCGATCTCGAAGCAGCCCGATTTCAAGAAGTGCGCCGTGCGCGTCAGGCCGGCACCGCCGGAGGAGGGCGAGGCGTGACCACGGGTCAGAGGGGTCAGGGGGGGCAAAGGGGGCAGACGAGCAGGCTCGGGCTCGCGGCCCTCGGCGCAGTGCTCGCGGCGGGCACGGTGGGCTTCGCCACGGGCGTCTCGCGGCAAGCCCCACCGCAGGGGTACCTGCCCGAGGGCAATGGAGACGAGCAGGCAGGCGACGGCGCAGTGCGCCGCGCGCCCACGCAGGCGGAGCTGGCGGCCGCGCCCTTCGGCCCCAACCGGGCGCGACTCGCCAAGAACCTCGAGGAGCTCGCCAGCGAGCGCCGTGGGCTCACCGACGAGGTCGGGCGTCCGAGCGATGAGGCGTGGGACGAGGCCGTGGCAGCGCGCACGAAGAACAGGGCCTTCAACGGCGCGCCGCCCGTCGTGCCCCACGCCATCGAGCCTCAGGGCTTCCCCTCGTGCTTGACCTGCCACCTCGAGGGGGTCGTCATCGAGGGCCGGACCGCGCCGATGATGAGCCACGAGCGCATGGACAACTGCACGCAGTGTCACGTCAGCGCCGAGCGCCCAGTGCCGGGCGAGGTCGCCGCGGGCGGACCTTTTGTTGCGAACGGCTTCAGGGGCGTGGACAGGGCCGGCCGTGGCGAGCGGGCAAGTCCAGGTGCGCCGCCGACCATCCCCCACTCGACGTTCATGCGCGAGCGCTGTGAGAGCTGTCATGGCGTGCTCGCGACGGGGCTGCGCACCAGCCACGCCTGCCGCCAGAGCTGTCAGCAGTGCCACGCGCCGGCGGCAGGCCTCGACCAGATGCCGGAGACGGGGCCGCCGCCCATGCCCGTGGCCTCGATCGGTGCTGGTAGCCGGTGACGACATCGTGGGGTATGAAGGAGCGGAGGTACATCGTGAGCGAGAACGATCAGGAAACGCCGCGCAGCGCGGGCATCGATCCGGCGAAGCCGGTGAGGCTCGGCGACGTCATCGAGTACAGTGACGGCTCCGTGGTCAGCAGGACGATCAAGAAGGGCAAAGCGGGCACGTTGACGATCTTCGCTTTTGACGAGGGCGAGGGGCTCTCGGAGCACACGGCGCCCTTCGACGCGTACGTACAGGTGCTCGACGGCGTGGCCGAGCTGACCGTCGGCGGCGAGACAGTGCGAGCGACCGTGGGCGAGACGGTGCTCATGCCAGCCGACGTCCCTCACGCTGTCCACGCGGCCAAGCGCCTCAAGATGCTCTTGATCATGATTAGAGAGTAAAGAATGGGGACGGAGACAAGGGGACGGTCCTACGTTCTTAGCAATCTGGCCTCCAGCCAGATTGCTAAGAACGTAGGACCGTCCCCTTACGCACAGGTCGCCCTGCTCCTCGTCGTCGCCCTCGTCCTCGGCGCGCATTTCATGCGCGACGGCGAGCTGGGGCTCGCGCTGAGCTGCGTCGCGGCGCTGGGTCTGCTCGCGCTCAAGCGACGGTGGGTCAAGATCGTGCTCCGCGTCGGCTTGCTCGCCGGCGCCGCGCTGTGGCTGCTCACCACCGTTGAGCTGGTCCGGGCCAGGCTGGCCTTCGACGAGCCCTGGCTCAGGCTCGCCCTGATCCTCGGTGCTGTCACAGCCGTGACGGCGCTCTCTTCGCTGGTCTTCCGGACCCGGGCTATGCGCGCTCGGCTCGAGGCCGGCGCCGAGACAGCGAGAGCGAGCGCCGGTGCGTTCCTGCTCACGGCGACGCTCCTCGGTGTCGTGCAGATCGTGGTGGAGCGGCCCATGCTGCTCGCCGAGCGCTTCTGGCCCAGCGGCGGCTGGCTCGAGGTCCTGGCGCTGTCGACCTGGGCGGCGTGGCTGACGGAGAAGCTGCTCGACGCAAAGACGCAGCCGACGTGGAGGCGCCGTCTCTGGGGACTGTTCTCGATCGTCTTCTTCGCCCAGCTCGCCTTTGGCTTACTCGGGGCCGAGCATCTGCTGATGACCGGCACGCTCCACCTGCCGGTCCCGGCGGTCATCCTCGCTGGCCCGATCTACCGTGGCGGCGGCTTCTTCATGGTCGTCCTCTTCCTGTCGACGCTGCTTTTCGTCGGGCCGGCCTGGTGCAGCTACCTGTGCTACTTCGGCGCCATGGACAGCGCCATGGCGCACCGGCGACGACGGCCCGTCGCCTTGCCGCGCTGGGTGCGCAGGGCCCGGCTCGCGATCCTGATCGCGGTCGCGACGACGGCCGCGATCCTTCGTCTCGTCGGCGCATCGGGCGCGGTCGCAGCTGGCGCCGGGCTGGCCTTCGGCGTCGCGGGCCTCGCCCTCATCGCGCAACGCTCCCGCCAGCTCGGCGTCATGGTCCACTGCACGGTCTACTGCCCCATCGGGCTCATCGCGAATATGCTCGGCAAGGTCTCTCCCTTCAGGGTCAGGATCGGCGACGGGTGTACCGAGTGCGGCCTCTGCGCCAAGGCGTGTCGCTTCGACGCGCTCCACGCCGAGGACATCGCGCGACGGCGGCCCGGGTTGACGTGCTCGCTCTGCGGCGATTGCTTGGGCTCGTGCAAGGACGGTCAGCTCGGCTACCGCTTCCTCTCCCTCGACCCCCGTCGCTCGAGAGCGCTGTTCATGGCGCTCGTCGCCGCGCTCCATGCCGTCTTCCTCGGCGTCGCGAGGATCTGATCCGGCTTTGCACGCTCGAGCATCGCCCGTTCGTGGACTAGGCATTTTCGGGGTGCTAGGATTTTTTTCGTTGGGTTGTCTATGTCGAATATAGTCCGCGTCTTCGCAGCACTCGTCTTCACCCTCCTCATGTCGTCTTGCACCACAGACATGCCGGAGACCGTCTGGACCGAGCTTCAGCCCTATGTCTATTGTGTCTGGCTCTCCCACAAGGGCGCCTGTGCAAGACAGACGGCGGAAAACGGCACCGTCGTCCACGTCGACCACGACGCCGAGCCGTCCTTTGTCATGGTCGGCGACCGGTGGGCGCTGAACACGACCGGCGAGTCGCGGACCTCTGCGGAGATCCCGGACAAGCTCTTCGAATGGGGAGAGCTCTCCAGCGCCTTCACCGTCGCTGCGGTCGTGCACCTCGACGAGCTCCCCAGAGAGCGAATGGTGGCGGTTTCGAAGTGGGAGACACGGTCCGAGGGGCGGTCCTTCGAGCTGGGGATGGAGTGGGACGGCTACCCCTACTTCATGGTCTCATCAGACGGAGAGACAAGCAGCATGGGGATCGTCTACTCCGATGTCCCCATCCGCCCCGAGGGGAGCGTTATGCTCGTCGGCGTCTACGATGCGGAGGAAGGCACGCGCATCTACGCGAATGGCGAGCTCCTCGGCGTCAACGCCGCTGTCGTCCCGCCGCAGCTCTTCATCGCCGACACGCCGCTCCTCATCGCCAACCGGCCGGGCTGCTCGAGCGGCTGTGCCTTCGACGGCGCAATCGGCGACGTCGGCTTCTTCGATCATGCCCTCAGCGGGGAGGAGGTGCAGGAGGTCACGGAGGCCTTCGGCATGACCGAGTCGATGCGGCTCCCCTTCGAGGAGCCGGACATCGTGCGCTACGACCTCGACGAGGTGGGTGACCTCGTCCAGACCCAGCTCCAGGCGCTCGACTCGGGAGAAGGCCCGGGGCAGTACCTCTGGAACGCGACTGACGACGAGCCCCAGCTCTACTCGTCGGCCGACGTTGCGTGGATCCGCTGGATCATGAATGACCTCGACGACCTCACCGACGAACAGAGGAGGAGCTGGATCGAGTACATCCAGGCCCACCAGTCCGAGGACGGTGGGAGTTACCCAGGCGCCAACGTCCACGACGAGTTCCACGCCATCGCGCACGTCACGGCGGCGTTGCGGATGCTCGGCGGCGATCATCGATACCCAGTCACCTTCATCGGGGACTACCTCGACACGAGCACCATCGGCACCTGGCTCGACGAGCGCGACTGGTTCTTCCAGTGGGGCTCATCGTGCTCGGTCTGGGGGCTCGGCCTGGTCGCGCTCTCGACGCCTTCGACCTCCGAAGAGTGGCGCGAGACCTTCTTCGCCTGGCTCGACGCCGAGGTCGATCCCGAGATCGGGGCCTGGCGTCGGGGCTACGACGTGCGGGACCCCGTCGACTACCTCGGCGGCGGCTTCCACATCTGGACGCTCTACGTGCTCGACGGCAAGCCGATCCCCTACGCGGACCAGGCGGTCGATCTGGTCCTCTCGCTCCAAACCGCGGACGGCGACTACGGTCGCTCCTTCGGCTGCGGGACCCTCGACGGGGTGTGGGCCCTCGCGACGCTCAAGGACGTGACAGATCACCGCGCCGTAGAGGTCGACGTCGCGCTCCGGCGAAGCCTCCACGGCCTGATGGGCCTGGTTGACCGAGGGCTCTTCCAGGACACGGCCTCTCATGGACTCCTCTCGAGGGTCGCCACCATGGCACTGCTCCAGCACGCGCTCCCAGGCGAGCTGGAGGGCACCACCTGGCGAGACCCATGGACCGACCCGACGCTGTTTTCGCTCGAGGAATGAGACCCGAACCTCACGACCCACGGCTCGGCGATCTCTGGAACTATGCTACTGTCGACAGCGGAGCTTAACCCTCGACTCCGGAGTGTTCCATGGCGAGTGCGCCGTCCTTCAAGCTGCGTCGCGACTGGATCTGGCTGATCGTTCTTCCAGCGGTGGTCCTCGGGGTCCTCGGCTCGCAGCTCGGCTGGTTTCGCGGACACGAAGACTACGAGCCGCTCGAGGGCGACGAGCTCAGGTATGTCGGCACATGGTCCTCTCAGGGCGAGCAACTCGAGATCTTCGCCCAGGGCAGCGCGAACTACTTCTCCCTCAACGAGGAATGGCGAGGTGCCCGGGTCTCGATCACGCCCGCGACGATCGTGCTCGCGATCGACGCCGGCGGCGGGCGCTCCAAGCAGTTGACCATCACCAAGGCTCCCTACCAGGAGGGCCAACGTACGCTGATGAAGCTCGACAATCGCGAATTCGAGAAACGCTGAGGCAGAACAGGGGACGGTCCTACGTTCTTAGCAATTTTAGCCGAACGTTTGTTCGGCTAAAATTGCTA
>Ga0316576_10001424_pt1 | contig 12814 bp, 10 predicted proteins | sample S0NA_FD_203075 | JGI IMG/M metagenome (GOLD analysis project Ga0316576, IMG submission 203075) | Rhizosphere microbial communities from salt marsh grasses in Alabama, United States - S0-2_050615r3r5 | ecosystem: Host-associated > Plants > Roots > Rhizosphere | place: USA: Alabama | collected... | reverse complement strand
ATCGGAGCGGACCCGGGTAAAATCCTTGCGAATAAACGGCATCCGCTGAAGCATCCAGGAAAAAAGCCTGTCCGAGTTCACCCACACCCTGGCGGTGTTCGGGATATTCTCTTGAAAGTGGCGGAACGCGTTCAGGGCCGTAAACCAGTGGCGGCCCGATTCGTTTACAAAAACGGGGTGGCATTCCAGCCCTATTTCGTTGATCAACCCGTAGCTGAGCAGACTGTCCTTGCCGCCGCTGGAAAGAATGCAGTGACGGTTTTGGTCCGTGGACCATTGCTGCCAGCGCGTGTCCGCATCCCTTTTAATAGACCCCTTGAACTCCAAGCGGGCGGCCGCGTACTTGTCCTTTTTTGTCGCCGTCATCCCGGTCACGGATCCCTGAAGAAACGGATTGGGTTCCAGAAATTTTTTGACATATATTTCCCTGGCCGTATTCTCGGCCATATCGCGCAAAAAAGACCGGTCGATTTGATCGTAACATCCGTGAAAGACAATCCTTTCGCAGAAAAGGCCGTAATTGAGGGCCACCTGGGCCGCCATCATGTCCGCCAGGTTTTTCGATTCTGTCTCTCCTACTCTGAACACCGGCTCCTCGAAGCTGTAGATCAGGTCGAAAACATCTTCTTTATCGTTAACAAACAACCGGTAAGGAGCCGTAAGACGGTTGCGCTCCAATTTTACCGGGCCGACTTCGAGGCGGTCGAACACTTTTAGCGCTGCAAATTGCGCCTGAGATTGTGAGGATAGGTTACCCATCCGCCGACTCCGGTACCGCTCTGTTCAGATAGCGTTTCAATTGCTTGACGAGTTTTTCAGGGCCGTCCCTGAGCACATCGAACGCCGGCCTGCCGACAGCCATGGCAACCGCGTCACATACAAAAGGTATCTGTGGATCGGAAAGCCCTTCGTGGTTTATGCACACGGCCGCGACCGGCTTGCCGCAGAGCAATTCTATCACTTGTATTTGTTGTGCCAGCGGCTGGATTGGATATCCGGGGAAGCCGTCATATTCCAATCTGGCCGGCGCATGCTGCAGCACGATCACATCCGGCCGCCCGGCGGCAAGAATCTCGAATCCTCCGGGATAAGCCGGGTTCATCAAGCTTCCCTGCCCTTCGATGACGATGACGTCCGGCTTTTCATCTTCCCAGGCCGACCAGACGGCATGTTCTATTTCACCGGATACGAAATCGTTTACCAACGAATCCATGATGACACTGTATCGGGCACCCTGCATCCAGGCAGTCTGACCGGTGCCGACAAGTACGGCATTGAGCCCGATCTTCTGAAATCCATGGACAATCTTCCAGGCAGTCGTACGCTTACCCACTGCCGAATCGGTTCCCAGAACGGCAATCTTCAGGGATGTTACCGCTTCTATTTTGCCCGAAAAAAAATGCAGTTGCGACCGCGGCGGCGGCTTGCGAATGTCCCGGATAACCGCATCTTTTTCTCTGGCGATCGCGGCCATTTCCGGGTCATCGGACAGAAAGTCGTGTAATCCGCAATCCACGTTCAAGCCCATTTTCAGAGCCGTTTGAATATCCTGGCGCTCTCCTGCCCCCAAACGCCCGCCGTCCGGTGCCAGCCCCACCACGAGATGAGTGGCCGGGGCCGAAGCGTGGGAGGCATGCGCGTGTGCTTCCCCGATCGATGCAAACACCGGGATGTCCCGCCGTTTCCCATCCAGTACGTCACCGGCATCTCGACCTTCATAGCGGGCGTCCACCACGGAAACAACCCGATACCGCTCGGTGAAACGCACCAGTCCATGGGCCGTCTTTCCGTTAAGCGTGTTGAACATCCCTTGGCAATACACAATGGCGTGGGCATCATTATTTTTCGTCATAATTTTCTTCCCGTCAAAACAACAACATATCGATCATTTGGTAAGGCTTCACTGTGGTGTTGATCCAACAGGGCGATCATTCCGGCCGAGGAGGCCGGGAGAGCCTGAATGCCCTCCTTTTCGCTAATCAGCCGGCTGCAGTTTCGCATGGCCCGGTCCGAAGCATCGGCGGCCCACCCATTGGTTTCACGGATGGCACCCAAGGCGTGATTGCCATCGATGGAATGCCAGTTAATCAGCGGTTCATTCACGCTGGTTTCATGTATCTTGACCGGATTCAGATCTTCACAGGATCGCTTCTTGTTTCTAAAGGCCTGTACAATGGGGTTCTTTCGGAACGATGACCCAGCGACAATGCGCGGCATGCGCGATGTTTTCCCTCTTCGGTACAGGCTTAAGAATCCTTTATATATCCCCGCCAGCGTCGTGCCGTTGGAGACGGGCACCGCTACAGCTGCAGGGGCGTCGCGCAGTTCGTCATAAATCTCATAGGCAATTTGTCCATACGCCTGCATCTGGCTGAGCATGTTTTCTCCGCCGGGGTTGGCGTCGTAGTATTCATGCTGCCGGGCTTGCTCTGAAGACACGTCCACCGCGCATTCGTAATCACCCTCGACGCGAACGATTTCGGCGTCGAGGTCCTGCATTTCCCGGATCCTGCGGGTGTGGTATTTTTCAGGGATGTATATGCGGCTGTGCAGCCCGGAAAACTTGGCCGCCAGCGCCATGGCAACGCCGTAGTTACCGCAGGTGGCCACGGTAATGGTGTCGTATCCGCGCCTCAAGGCGTCCATGGCCTGGGCAAAAGCGATACGGTCCTTTTGCGTTCCTGTCGGGTTGCCGCCCTCAAACTTCAAATATATCTGGCGCAATCCGACCTCGCGCTCGACGTTTCGCGCCCTCACCAGTGAGGTGTCGCCCACTTCAGACTCGAAAATATCTTCAAAGGCCTCCAGCCGTTTGTCCAGCGGCAACGTAGAATCCGCGGCAATCCTCAGTTTACTGTCCGTCTCCGCAACGACTTCCGCAACTTCACCTGAAGCACCGTCCAACAGATTGTACGGCCCATTGTGATCCTCAGCTACCGTCACCTGCGTCCCCCACATTTTTTCTCATATTCGTTGGTTGGTTCGAGCGCATATTTCCGTATCGTGACAACCTGCTTTTTCAGAGTGATCTCGCGCCGGCAATTGCTTCGTGGAAATGTAGAAACATGTGATTTCACACTGTCTGCAGGCCACCATAGCATTACTCGTGCCAAATTTTCAACATATTAATTTTATTTATATTTAAATGAATTAAGCGGACTCATTGCGAACATTTTCCGCCTAAACCCGAACTGATAATTCGGGTTCCGAAGACCAGGATTTCAATAATTTGAGTCCCATGCCGGGCATGTCCGATTGGTAATGACCCGATGGTTCGGGAGTCTGACGGTCATCACCGGCCGCAGCATGCTTCAACCCAGGTGCGGCCGGATGCACCCATCGAACTGCCGGAGCACTTTGCGCTCCACACCGGCGACACATCGGGGCCGAACTGGTGGTGGGAAGCCTTTGGCAGCGATGAACCCAACCGCCTAGTTGAGGAGGCGCTCGCCGGCAACTTCGATCTGCGCATGGCCTGGGCGTGTCTAGAGCAGGTCGATGCCGTCGCCCGCCAGGCCGGTGCCAACCGCATGCCTACCCTGACCTACAGAGGCGGTAGGGAATTTTAAGGGATATGCTGCCTGCCTGGCCCCGTTGCTGCGGAAACGCCGGGGGGATATCTGTTTGACAATGAGCCGATGCCGGGGTAATTCTATCCTAAATTCAATTTAGGTCTATGATGCCGAAACGTATCGGCCATAATTCCATCGAGTCCGTTAGGCCTTATCTCCATAATGCATATACAATCTCAGAAGGAGCATTCCATGAACGAATTGACGCCCGGTTGCGCCCAATGCCCCTATCAATGGCCGGAGAGGCTGTGCAACATCGAAAACGGTAAAGGTTTGGGATCCTGCCCCACGGTGAATGAAAAGAAGCTTCTCGACGAAAGCATGGCACTGTACGAAGATCCGCAGGCATCGAGGTTTGCCCGCAATGCATCTATCCAGGAAGCCGAATGCTACGAACACGTGGCGGGCGGCGGCGTCAAACCGCTGAAACCACGCATCCTGGAAATCGCCGAGTTCGCCGAAAAAATGGACTATCGGCGCTTGGGCCTGCTGTTTTGCGTGGGGTTGGCCGGGGAAGCCAGGATGGTGGACAAGTTCTACAGGGGCCGGGGGTTTGAGATGGTCTCCGTGGCCTGCAAGGCCGGCAGGACGCCCAAGGAGGCACTCGGATTAAAAGAGGAGCAGAAAATACACCCCAACACGTTCGAGTCCATGTGCAACCCGATCTACCAGGCTAAAATTGTCAACGACCAACGCGTGGATTTCAACATCCTGCTGGGACTGTGTGTCGGCCACGATTCCCTGGCTATCAAGCACCTGGACGCACCGGTGACGGTATTGGCGGTAAAAGACCGGCTGATGGGTCACAATCCGCTGGCGGCGGTCTACAACATGGGCAGCTACTACGCCTTTCTGAAAAAGTAGCATTGTGTCCCCGAGGCATCCCTCGAGAGCCGGGAGCAGCAGGACAAGAAGTGGGAAACCGTTTTGACATCTGATCGCCTTGACGGCAAAACTATTGTTACATTGATCGCCCCCCTGCAAAATAGGTGGCCAAGCAATCCGAAGCTCCGCCAATCCCGGGCCAGCCCTTCCTTCTACAGGCCTGCCTTGATTTATGGCAAATGTTTATATTATAGTCCTGTCCGAACCTCGGCGCTGCAAAAGCCTGGATCGAGATAAAACAGATACCGTCGATAGAGATTCCTTAGAGTACATCAGATGCAGATGCTGCAACAACAACCGGATCCGTCTTGGACGGCCGAAACGTTCAAAAGGTTCGCCGCTTATCTGTCGCGATCGGTGTTGAAATCCCCGGCCCGTATCGCCATTTTCGGTTTTGGCGCCGTTATCCTGACGGGGGCGTTGCTGCTGATGCTTCCGGCGGCATCCACGGCGACACCCATCGGGTTTGTCAATGCCCTTTTTACGGCCACCTCGGCGACCTGCGTCACCGGGCTTGTCGTGCTCGACACGGGCCGCGAACTGACCCGCTTCGGTCAGGTGGTGATTCTTGCCATGATCCAGGTGGGCGGGCTCGGGATCATGACCATTTCCACCCTGCTTTTGATGGTCGCGGGGAAGCGCCCCAGCATGATCGGCCGCGTCGTCATTTCCGATACCCTGACCCACAGCGGTGATCGCAGTGTCGGCAGTCTCTTGAAGGACGTCGCCCTTTTCACCCTGGTCATCGAAAGCCTCGGCGCCCTGGTGATGTTTATCCAGTTCCTCCCGGGAAGAACCAAGGGGGAAGCCGTTTATCTCTCCATTTTTCATTCCATCAGTGCCTTCTGCAACGCGGGTTTTTCGACCTTCTCCGACAGTTTCACGTCTTTCCAGGAAAACGTACCGATAAACCTGGCCGTCTGTTTTCTTATCATCAGCGGGGGAATCGGGTTCCTGGTCCTTTCGGAAATCCGCCACCGGCTCTCCGTCAAACACCGCCCCCTGTCCCGCCTGAGCCTGCATTCGAAACTGGTCCTGTCCTCCACGGCGATTCTGCTTTTCGTCAGCACCGTGCTTATCGTGCTCATGGAGTGGGACAATACCCTGACCCCCTTTCATCCGCTACAACGGTGTCTGGTCGGTTTTTTCCACGCGGTGAGCGCCAGAACCGCCGGATTCAACTCCATCTCCATTTCCGATATGTCCAACGAGGCCCTCTTTCTGATCATCCTCCTGATGATCATCGGCGCCTCGCCCGGTTCATGCGGGGGCGGCATAAAAACCACGACCTTCTCGTGTTTGATCATCCTGGGAATATCCCGGCTTTTCGGTCACGAAAAACCACAGCTCTTTCATCGGACCATTTCCCAGGAAAGCATCGGCAAGGCCGTCAGCATTGTAATGATAAGCATTTTCGTTATATTCTCGGCAACGATGTTAATGCTCATGACCGAGTTGGGGGAAGTCTCCCACCCCATGAGCAGGGGGAAATTCCTCGAGCTGCTTTTCGAGGTGGTCAGCGCCTTCGGCACGGTAGGGCTGTCCACGGGGGTGACCTCGGGCCTTTCCACCGCCGGGAAATTGATTATCGCAGGCGTCATGTTCGTCGGACGCCTGGGGCCGTTGATGATCGCCCTGGCAGTCAGCCGCCAGGGTATGCAACGCCACTATTTCGCTGAAGAAAACATTATGATCGGGTGAAGAAAATGAAGCAATATGCCGTTTTGGGATTGGGTAATTTCGGCTTCTATCTGGCCAGCCGCCTTTATGAGAAAGGCCATGAAGTGCTGGCCGTCGACAAGGACCAAACCCGCGTTCAGGATATTCGCGACAAGGTCAGCCAGGCCGTGGTGGCCGATACAACCGACCGCCGGGTAATGGAGAACCTGGGCGTCAGGGACCTCGATGCCGCCGTGGTGTGCATCGGTTCGGTGCTCAGCGATTCCATTCTGACCGTGCTCAATCTCAAGGAGATCGGGGTGAAGCAGGTGATCGCCAAAGCCATCAGCGAGCCCCACGGCAGAATTTTACGAAAAATCGGGGCGTCTGAAATCCTGTTTCCCGAAAAGGACATGGCAATTTCCCTGGCCGAACGCCTGCACAACCCAAACCTGATCGAGTACCTGCCGGTTTTGGAGGGCTTCAGCATCATCCAGCTCGCCCCTCCCAACGAATTTATCGGGAAAAGCCTGCGAGAGTTGAACCTGATCAACCGCTACGGGGTCCAGGTGGTTGCCATCAAAGAACTCGTCCCGGAGCGTCTGAACATGATTCCCACCGCCAAGTTCATCTTGAAGGACAGCGATATCATGATCCTGCTGGGGCCGAACAAAGCCCTGGAAAAGCTGCGCAGCCACGGTTGATCCTTCTGTTCGCGCGATTGACACGATATCAGATAATCAGGCGGACTCCCCCCAGTTCGGCAAGGCCGTACAGGAAATGGGTGCCCGGGGAACCGATGAACATCAGGTTCGTCGGAATGTTCCATTGTTTTGAAAGCGTCTCGATCATTTCCGGCCCGAATTTGCCTACCTGAACGACCAGTTCGATATCGATGCCGGGGTACGTTTCGTCGAGCATGTCGAGATCCCTTCTCAGGTTAGGCGCGATCTCACCCTTCTCCGGAATCACCGTAACCACCTTGAGGCGGTTGGTATGTTCATTTTGCTGGACGTACAAAATAGCCTTGTTGAGATTGGCCAGATTGTCTCCCCGGGTGAAGAAGACCACCTGCTGTGAATTGATCTCATCGATCTTGTCGCGCAGCATTCTGGAAATGAAGGTCATGCGGCCGATGAAATATTTGAGAATGCCTCTTACGATAAACAGACAGGCCTGAAGAATGATGATGCGGCCCAGCATAACGGATACGACCAGAAGGGCAAAGGCGAAGTACTCCAGAAATACCGCCAAATAGGGTGGATTCATCACGGCATTGCCGACCAGACCGGCGATGACGGCTGCCACGGCGACCAGGACGGACATCAGGGGCGCCACCGTGGGCCGGGGAAGGCCTGCACGTTTCGTTTTCAGAAATATGTTGCCGAGGCCGAACAGGGCCATGACCGCCAGAAAGGAGATGGTATAGACGCCGGCCAGCGCTTTCAACTGACCTTCGGTGATCAGAAAAATCGATACGCAAAGCATAAAAAAGGCAATGATGATCCGGTGGGTGGTCCCCCGGCGACCGGTCTTCAGTAAAAATTGCGGCAGGCACCTGTCAAGCGCCATGCGCCGCACGAGCCCGTTGACACCGATGAAACTCGTCAGCACTGCGCCGCTCAGCACAAGGGCGGCATCGACGGAAATAAGATCGGCCAGCCACATGCCGCTGGAAATCTGGGCCATGTGGGCCAGCAGGGCCTCCTGGTGCCCCCCGACATGGCCGATGGGTACCAGGGCCAGGGCCAACAAGGCCATCATGGGGTTGAAAAGGGTGACCGCCCCCCACATGTTTCTCAAGGTTTTGGGGAAGACCCCCTCGGCTTGTTCCTCCACGAAGTTGGCCGAGCTTTCGAAGCCCGAAATACCCAGCAGGGAAGCTGCAAAGCCGAAATAAAGGGCGGTGAACAATCCATCCGGAGCTCTTGTGCCCAGATTGCTCAGCAACGTCTCGACACCGGCACCGCTGATGTAAACGATGCTGGCACCAATCAGCAGCGTCAACGTCGTCAGGTGGAATATAAAAATAAAGATGGCCACGCGGGACGATTCGGTGATGCCGATGATCGTCAGTACCATAAAAAACGCCAGAACGCTGATCGTCGCCGCGGTAACCGGAAAGCCGTTCCACATGACGTGCACATAGTGCATGGCCTCACTGGCCGATATGACGGCTGTGGCCATGTAGGAAAGAAGCGTGAGGCAGGCGGCGATGGATGCCCGGTACTTGCTGGTGGTGTTCAACAGCGCATTATAAGCGCCGCCATTGAGCGGCAGCGCCCCTACCACCTCCGCATAGATGGATCGAAACAAGAAAAGTACGCCGGCCACCATCAGCAGCACCAGCGGCGCCCACCGGCCGGCATAGATGATGGCCAGGGCGGACACATACAGGCAGGATGAGGTTATGTCGTTACCGCAGATCGCCGTGGCGGCTAACTGCCCCATGCCCCCTTTTTTGTGTGCCGTAATTCCTTCGGGCACAGCCGGCACCGAGGACGCGGGTCCCGTTTCCTCATTCAGGACCAGGGCCGGCCCCTCTTCCGCCGCTTTTTCAGGTTTCCCGCTGGTGTTGCTCTTCATGTTTCTTGAACTCTCCACCCGATTCCACTCACACCCGTCGGAACGGTCCCATCGCTGGATGCCCTGAAAAACGGATTTCGTCCGCTGAATTTTTTGCTGGCCTAATCCTCGATACCATAACGCTTGATCTTGCGCCACAGGGATACCCGATCTATTCCCATGGCAGCGGATGCCTTGGTCTTATTCCCTTTGTGCTTCTCCAGCACCCACAGGATATAGCGCTTTTCCATTTCTTCCAGAGTGGGGATTTCACCAGACGCATGGCGATAGGTCTCTATGGTCAGCTGGTTGATATGGGGCGGCAGATCGGCCACCCGCACCACATCACCTTCGGCCATGGCCACGGCACGCTCGATGGTGTTTTCCAGTTCGCGCACATTGCCCGGCCAGCTGTAGCGGCTCAATAGCTCCATGGCATCCGGCTCGATGGATTTGATCTCCTTTTGCATGGCGACGCGCTTTCGGGCCAGGAAGAAATTGGCCAGCAGGGGGACGTCGCCTTCGCGTTCGGCCAGCGGAGGCAGTCGGATGGCGATGACATTCAGCCGGAAAAAAAGGTCCTGGCGGAAATGGCCGCCTTCCACGTCCTGCTGCAGGTCACGATGCGTCGCGGCGATGAAGCGGACATCCACCGGCACCGGAGCCGTTCCGCCCACCCTCAGCATCTCCCGCTCCTGTATGACGCGCAGGAGTTGAATCTGCATGGTGGGGGGCATGTCGCCGATCTCGTCGAGAAAAACCGTTCCCCCGGAAGCCGTTTCCAGCAGTCCTGCCTTGGATTGATTGGCCCCGGTGAAGGCCCCCTTTTCATGCCCGAACAACTCGTTGGCCATCAACGCCTCGCTGAAAGAACCGCAGTTGAAGGCCACGAAGCGCTTCGAGGCCCGGTCGCTCAAGTCGTGAATCGTCTGTGCAATGATCTCCTTGCCAGTTCCGCTTTCGCCGAGAAGGAGGACGTTGGCGCCCGATGGGGCGATGCGCTGGACGGTTTTCAGCACGGTTTGCATGGGGGGGCTTTGGCCGACGACCATCGGTTTGGCCCGGCCCGTTTTCAAACTCTCCTTGAGCTGCAGGTTTTCGAGCTGGAGGCGGCGTTTGATGAGGGCTTCGCTGACGATTTTGCGAATGGCCTCTATCTTGTACGGTTTGGCGACATAGTGGTATGCACCGGCTTTCAGGGCATTGACGGCCGAGTCCACCGTGGCATAGCCGGTGAGGATGATCACTTCTGTCAGCGGGTGCCGGCGGCGGCTTTCGGCCAGCACCTCCATGCCGTCCACTTTTTCCATTTTCAGGTCTGTGAGGACCAGGTCGAAGGTTTCGGCCGCCAAAAGGGACAGGGCTTTCGACCCGCTCTCTGCCGGCGTCACCGTATAGCCCTGCTTATTTAAAATGTGAACCAGGTTTTTGCGGGCGATGGCTTCGTCTTCCACCACCAGAATGGACCCTTCATTTTGAGTCGTCATGATTCGTTCCCATCGGCAGACAAACCGTAAAGGTGGTTCCCTTCCCGACCTCGCTCTCTACCGAAATCCGTCCGCCGTGTTTCTGAACGATGCCGTGGCAGATGGCCAGGCCCAGGCCCGTGCCCTGCTGGTCCAGGATGCCGTCATAGGGGCGCATGTCGCTGTCGGATTTTCGCAGGCCCTCCTTGGTGGAAAAAAAGGGGTCGAAAATTTTCGAAAAATTTTCGCCTGGAATGCCGCAACCCGTGTCGCTGATTTCGATGCAAAAATCATGGCCGCTGCGCTCAAAAGCGCTGATCGTGAGCGTCCCCCCCTGGTCCATGGCCTGGATGCCGTTGAGCATCAGGTTGATCAGCACCTGCTGCATGCGGCGAAAATCCAGGGCGGCCTGGATGTCGTTTTCGATGTTGAGATCGACCGACACATTCGCCGGCAGTTCTCCCTTGATCAACTTGAGGGTGTCGTCCACCAGAGATTTTATCGCCACCGGCTTGATGGAAAAAGCGCTCTGGCGGGAGAATTCAAGCAGGGCCCTGACGATGTCCCGCGCACGCACTACCTCCTTTTCCGCCCCTTCCAGCAACTCGCGCTTGAAGTCGAGATCCTCGTCCTCCAGCTCTTCGAGCACAATCTGAAGAGAGGTGGAGATGTTGTTGAGCGGATTGTTGAGTTCGTGGGCCACGCCGGAAGTGAGCGTTCCCAAGGAGGCCATTTTCTTGGCCTGGATCAACTCCTGGTTGCGGCGGTTCAGCCGGTTGATCATGTGGTTCAGGCTGTCGACCAGGGATTCGAATTCCTGGCCGGCCCCAATGGCCGGGATGTTCTCGTAGTGCCCCGAGGCAATGTCCCCGATAGCGCTTTCCAGGGCTTTGAGAGGACGGTTGACATTGAGGCGGAAAAAAACAAACACGAAAATGGACAGGATCAGCAGACCGCCCAGGGCCATGAAGTGGTAGAATCTGGCGTCCCGAATCAACCGGCTGATCTGCTGGCGCTCGACCTGCACCATGGTTTCGATCTCTTCGGTTATTTCGCGGCCCAGGACCCGGATGGCTTCCTGCTCGGGCACGGGCCCTGAAACGAAACCCTGTATTCCTGCCTGCGAGCTGGCCAGAGCGCCCATGGAGGCGCCGTAATCCTTGAGGTGGACCAGACGTTGATCCAGATCCGGGGTGGCGGCATACTCGCCGTGGTGGGCGATGATATCCTGCAATTTATCTTCGGCCTTGAAGATAAAGACCACCGCTTCTCCCAGATGGGAGGCATTGCCGGTCAAAAAATAGTTTTTCTCATAGCGCCGGGCTTCCAGGATGGTGTTGAGCAGGTCTTCCTTTTTTTCGATGATGCGTAATTTTTCGTTGAGGGTCAGGCCGTTGTGGAAATTAAGCAGCCACAGAATTCCCGCGACCAGAATATAGGCCACGATGGTCAGCTCGACCTTTTTGCGGATGCTGGTCTGCATGAGCGCTTTTTTAACGGCGGTCACAACCCCCTTATGTTTGTCATATGTCTCTGCATCACGCATAATACGGCAATTCGATTTCGCAGATCAGATCCTTGACACCGGGTATTTTGGAGACCCGGGCCATGATGTCCTGCTGCAGGTCTTCCCGTATGCGGGTCTGCACGCGCTGCTGCATCCCCGGCCTTGTAAAATCGGTTCCCCGCAGTTTCTTCCCCTTGACCTTGACCGTGACGATACCGCCGGAAACGGCCACATCGGCCTCGCAAAGGTCGGCCAGCGCGGTTCTGACATGACCGACCATGGCCAGGTCGTCGACGTATCCCTTCGACTGGGCGGTGGTCTGGAAGCTCTCCCTGGCCGATGCGGCGCAAATCAATTCGCTGGCATCCTCTATGGTCAAACGGCCGATGCTCAGAACCATATCATAAAGACGGGGATCGCTCATGTCTTTTTTGTAAACCGAACGATACCATTCCTCACGTTGCTGGTCTTCCGAATCTATCAAGGCAACCGCTTCGTCGCGGGAGATATCGCGTGTTTTGCAAACCAGGGCCACGCGATCCTCCATTTCGGCGATCACGCGAACCTTGAGGACGTGTCGGATGCCTGAGAGGAAAAGGTGGCCGGCCATGCCGTGGTAGACCACATTGTCATTCCTGACGTGGTCCAGCAGGGCCGCCCGGATGCAGTCCAGATAATGCTGCCGTTCATGCGAGCGGGTGACCCTTTCCAGAATTCCGGGAGCGTCGTGAATCGATGACGACAGCCGTTTTTCCGGAATGTCGCAGGCCTCGGATGCTTCCAGCAGTATTTCCTTGCTGATGACTTCATAGCCCAGGGCGGCCCCTACGCGCTCGGCGATTTCCTTGCCGTGGCTGTAGCATCCCCTGGATATCGTGATAATTGACATGAGAATATTCCCTTCGATCGATATTGAGTGCCGGTTATCGTCTGCTTTTGCAACCGGCAGGTTTATTGGATTCCATAGAAAAAGTACAGTATCGTGAGCTCCACCGCCAGAAAGAGCAGGGTCATGACCGAACCGGCCTTGGCGTAGTCGGTGGTGCGGTAACCGCCGGGACGCATGATCAGGGCGTTAACCTGGTGCGTGGGCAGCACGAAGGTGTTCGACGCCGAAAGCCCCACAACCAGGGCAGCCATGCGCGGGTCGCCCCCGGCCA
>Ga0316576_10001423_pt1 | contig 12815 bp, 10 predicted proteins | sample S0NA_FD_203075 | JGI IMG/M metagenome (GOLD analysis project Ga0316576, IMG submission 203075) | Rhizosphere microbial communities from salt marsh grasses in Alabama, United States - S0-2_050615r3r5 | ecosystem: Host-associated > Plants > Roots > Rhizosphere | place: USA: Alabama | collected... | reverse complement strand
GGCGTGCTCTGTGATGAAGAGGACCTGATGCTGGGGGTGCTCGATTTCATCGAAAAAGGCCATGCGGACGACGTGACGGGGGCCATCATCTGCGAGCCCCAGGACGGCCTCGTCTGTACGTCACAGAAGGGGGCGATCCGGGCCAGCTACACGATCGGCGGGCGGATGAGCCACGGGGCCATGCCCCTGTCGGGCCTCAACACGGCCCCGGCCCTGGCCGAACTGATAAACGGCCTGCACCGGCTCGAGCGGGCCGCAGTCGAAAAGCTTGGGAGGGACCGGCACCTGGGGTGGGCCAGCTTTACCCCCACCGTCATTCAGGCGCCTTCCGGGGGGGCGGCCCAGTTGAACGTCATGCCGGGTGAAGCGCGACTCCTGGTCGACGTGCGCACCATCCCGGGCCAGGATCACGCGAGCATCCGCAACGACCTGACCGCCCTGGCAGAGGCGACGGCAAAGAAAGTGGCCGACGACTACGCGGCCTATGACCGGCAGCTGCGGCTCGAACGCGACCACCGCATGGACGTGCAAGTGGAATTTCTCACCGACCGTCCCTGCACCAAAACCGACGCGAACGATCCGGTGGTCGCGGCGGCGGCGTGGGCCACACGCCGGGTGCTGAACGCGGAACCGGAATACGCGGGCGTCCCCGGCGCCACCGACGGCACCTTTCTGTGGGCCATGAAAGGCATCCCCATCGTCACCATGGGCGCCGGCGACCGCCAGGTGCCGCACCAGAAAGACGAGTGGGTGGATATCAACCAGCTGAAGGAGACGGCGGACACCTATGCGCTGGCGGCGCTGCACTATCTAACGCCGTCCAACGATTAACGGTGTTGGAGAGGTTCAGCGTCGGTTACAGCGGTTGTCATATATGTGTTCCGATACAACCTAGGTCCAACATGAGAAACATTTTTTTCGAAGCCCTCAGGATGCCGAATAACACGACAAACGCTATCTATGCACACGATCGGCAAAATTTGTTGATATGGCTCAGAGGTATGGAGGAACCGTAAACCAGTGAAAGGCGTTAGTCTTGGGCAAAAATCTGCTTGAAATAGAGGACCTGGCGGTCGACTTTCACACCCCCGAGGGTGTCGGCAGGGCCGTGGACCATGTCAGCCTGTCCGTTGCCGAGGGGGAAACGGTCGGGCTGGTGGGTGAATCCGGGTGCGGCAAGAGCGTCACTTCGCTCAGTATCCTCGGGCTGGTGGCGTCCCCGCCGGGCCGGATTCACTCGGGCCGCATCCTTTTCGACGGAAAGGACCTTTTGGCCATGGCCCCGGACAAGCTCCGCAGCATTCGCGGGCGCGACATCTCCATGATTTTTCAGGAGCCCATGACCTCTTTGAACCCCGTGCTCACCATCGGCCGCCAGGTGGCCGAGCCTTTGATGGTTCACCGCAACATGGACCGGCAGGAAGCGCTCGAGCAGGCCGTGCACTGGCTCGGGCAGGTGAAAATTCCCGCGCCGGAAAAGCGGATTGACGAATATCCGCATCAGTTGTCGGGCGGCATGCGGCAGCGCGTGATGATCGCCATGGCCATGGTGTGCCGGCCGAGGCTGCTGATCGCCGACGAGCCGACAACCGCCCTGGATGTTTCCATCCAGTCGCAGATTCTTTCCCTGATGGAGGGCCTCAAAAAGGAAACGGGCACGTCCATGCTGCTGATCACCCACGATCTGGGCGTGGTGGCTCAAATGGCCCGTCGCGTGGTGGTGATGTATGCCGGGCAGGTGGTGGAGACGGCCGGTGTGGATGATATTTTCGGGAGCCCGCTGCACCCATACACCCGGGGGCTGCTCAAATCGATTCCGCGGCTGGGCAGCCGGGCCGCCGGCCGCAAGCAGCGCCTGAACGAGATCAAGGGAACGGTGCCTTCGCTGATGGAGCCCGTTTCGGGCTGCAAGTTCGCCGACCGGTGCCCCGAGGTGTTCGACAGGTGCCGGGAACAGCAGCCCGCGCTGCAGGCTTTAGGCGGGGGACGGTCGGCCCGCTGCTGGCTGGTGCAGCCGTCCGGAGGAGGGACCGGGCATGCCTGACACGGACCTTCTGAAAATCGAGAACCTCGTCAAACACTTTCCGCTGGGGGGCGGTTTGATGTCGAAGCCGCACGCCTGGGTCAAGGCGGTGGACGGCGTTTCCTTCCGGGTGGCCGGGGGGGAGAGTTTCGGCCTGGTGGGCGAATCGGGCTGCGGGAAGACCACGCTGGGCCGGTTGATTCTGAGGCTGCTGGATCCCACGGCGGGAACCATTTTTCTCGAGGGCGAGGACATTACGTGCCTTTCCCGGACGGATCTGCGCCCCTTGAGGCGGAAAATGCAGATCATTTTCCAGGACCCCTTTTCGAGCCTGGACCCGCGGATGAAGGTCGAAGCCATCGTCACCGAGCCCATGCGGGCCCACGACCATCTGACCCGCCGGCAAAGAAAGGAGCAGGCCGTGGACCTGCTGGAAAAGGTGGGGTTGCGCGCCGGCGACCTGGACAAGTATCCCCATGAGTTTTCAGGCGGCCAGCGTCAGCGCATCGGCATTGCCAGGTCACTGTGCGTCAGACCCAAATTGATCGTCGCCGACGAACCGGTCAGCGCCTTGGACGTTTCCATTCAGGCCCAGGTGATCAACCTTCTCGAAGACCTGAGGGAGGAATTCGGCCTTTCCTACGTGTTCATCTCCCACGATCTCAGCGTGGTGGAACACATCTGCGACCGCATTGCGGTGATGTACCTGGGCGGCATCGTCGAAACGGCGCCGGCGGAGGTTTTCAGCGTGACGCCCCGGCACCCCTACACGCGGGCACTGCTGGAGGCGGTTCCCCTGCCGAACCCCCAGGGGCAGGTGCCGCCCGCCCCGCTGGAGGGAGACGTGCCCAGTCCCATCGATCCGCCGCCCGGGTGCAGGTTTCACACCCGCTGTCCGCACGTGCACGACCGCTGCAGGATGGAGCGGCCGGTCCTGATCGAGGCCGCTGACCGCCACCGGGTGGCCTGCTGGCTGAACGATGGAACCGGGGTTGGCGACTAATTGAACCCGATGGCACCGCTACAGGCGTCATGGACTGCGTGGAATAAAATCCGAAATCCCAATCCGGATAAACCGGAAAAGATAAAGATCATTTAGTACGAAAACACGAACGTCCAAAAACACGAAAAAGACCATGAACATTTTCGTGCTTTTCCGTTACGGTATACGGTTTAAAGAACCAGGGGCAGGATCCGGGGGTTCAAGCCAAAAACAAAGGAGGAAAGATGAAAGTAGCCGTCGTCGGTGCAGGCGCCATGGGAAGCCTTTTCGGAGGACTGTTGGCGGAGGCAGGGGCCGAGGTGTGGCTGGTCGATATCTGGAGCGAACACGTGGATGCCGTCAATGACCGGGGGCTTACCATCGAAAGGGACGGGCGGGTGCGGACCGTTCGACTGCAGGCGACCATGGATCCCGAAACCGTCGGGGAGAGCGATCTTACGATCGTGTTCGTCAAGTCGACTCAGACGGAGGCCGCGGCCAGGACCGCCAAAGCGCTTGCCGGACGCGACGGTCTCGTTCTGACGCTGCAGAACGGCATGGGCAACGCCGACCGGATCGCCCGGGAGGTCGAGCCCGGCCATGTCATCGCCGGCACCACCTCCCATGGCGCCACCATGCTGGGGCCCGGAAGCATCCGCCATGCCGGCAGCGGTTTGACCACCATCGGCATGTGGCATCGGCAAAACACCCACAAGGCCGAGCAGGTGGCGGCTTTTTTTTCCGGGGCCGGTATCGAAACGGACGTGTCCGCAGATGTGCGCAGCATCGTGTGGGGGAAACTCCTGATCAACGTGGGGATCAACGCCATTACCGCCCTGACCGGCATCAAGAACGGCCAGTTGCTGGACTTGCCGGCCACCGTGGCGCTGTCGAGGGCCGCCGTGGAGGAGGCCATTGCCGTGGCGGAGGCGCAACAGATAGCCGTCCGCCCGGACGCGGTGGAACATGTCCTGGAGGTGGCGCGGGCGACCGGCGCCAACCGTTCCTCCATGGGACAGGATGTGGACAACCGGCGCATGACGGAAATCGGGGCCATCAACGGCGTGGTGGTGGAGGAAGCGGAAAGGCTGGGGCTGCCGGCACCGGTGAACCGGACGTTGACCGCCCTGGTGGAAACGCTGCAGGCAAACTACCTATAGGACCTATAAGACTTATAAAGACTGAAAAAAGGAGAGCAACCAATGGCAAGCAACAAAGTGACGGTAATGGATGTAAAAAAGGCCAAGGCGGACAAACGCAAACTGGTCATGGTGACCGCCTACGACTATCCGTTCGGGCTGTTGGCCGACGAGGCCGGCGTCGACATCGTTCTGGTGGGCGACTCTTTGGGCATGGTGGTGATGGGCCTTGACGGCACCGTAGAAGTCACCATGGCGCACATGATTCACCACATCAAGGCGGTCGTGCGCGGCTGCAAGGGGCCGCTCATTGTGGGCGACATGCCTTTCATGAGCTACAACGTTTCGATCGAGGAGGCCGTGCGCAATGCCGGGCGGCTGATGAAAGAGGGCGGCTGCGATGTGGTCAAGCTGGAAGGCGGCGTCGATTTCGCGCCGACAGTCGAGGCCATCGTCAAGGCCGGCATCCCGGTGCAGGGACACATCGGATTGACGCCCCAGACGGCGAGCGCCCTGGGCGGCTTCAAGATGCAGGGCAAAGATGCCGAGGCCGCCAGGCGCATCATCGAAGATGCCAGGGCCCTGGAGGCGGCAGGTGTGTTTTCCATCATCCTGGAGGCGGTTCCGGCCCCCCTGGGAAAACTCGTGGCCGAGTCGGTCACGGTGCCGGTCATCGGCATCGGAGCGGGGGTGGACGTGGATGGCCAGGTCCTGGTAACCCACGACATGATCGGTCTTTTCGACAAGTTCATACCCAAATTCGTCAAGCAGTACACCAAGATACGGCCGATCATCCTGGAGGCGTTGAACGCGTACAAGAAGGACGTCCAGGAGGCGGCCTTTCCGGCGGCCGAACACTCCTTCAAGATGCCGGATGAAACGCTGGCCCAGCTAACCAAATAAATTTTCGTTCTGCAGAAATCCTGCAGAAGGAAAATGTGTTTGTGTACGCGGCTTCGCCGCTAGTTAATATCCCACAAGGGGAAAAGGGTTCCAGGGTTCAAGGGTCCAAGTGAAACAGAGATGGGCTCATAATTGATAGAATTCCTTACGGTGAAGATTCCCCTTAAGCTTGCTGCGGGGAGTGTTCAATCCTTTAAACGGGGGACCTGCTGCTCAACTGCATCCTTTATGCGGGCGCCACCCTGATCTGGGGATCGACCTGGTTGGGCATCAAGCTGCAGCTGACGCAGGTGCCGCCGGTTCTTTCGGTGAGCTACCGGTTTTGCCTGGCATCCCTTTTTCTTTCCACGCTTTTCGAGTCCTATCACTGGAGGCTGACCGCCGCATTGGGGGTTGTCGTCGTTCTGGCCGGCAACCTGGTCACCCTGACGCCGGCGGCGCGCTGGAAACGGATTTTCGGATATTTTACTTGTGCCGCTTTGCAGGAAAGCGACGTCAGCCGCGTTTCATAAAATCGTGGTACCCGATTTTATTTGAATATGATCACTGTCGTTGACAAGCTGTCGAAGGAGGAGGTGGAAACCTACCAACTGGTTCTGCTTTCCGCCGGGATCGCTTCCCGGGCGGTGCGGCAGGCGGACGGGTGGGAACTGGAGGTCGCGCCGGACCGGTCGGCGGAGGCTGCCGGCCTGATCGACGCCTATAGGATTGAAAACCGCCCGGACCCAATCGTTTCCGAAGACATTTTCCGCGATTTCAAAAAAAGCCTGGCCGGAATCTGGGGGGCGCTGCTGCTGGCCGCGGTGCATGTTTTTGTGACCATGCAGCCGGACAGCCGTTTCCTGATGGACAGCTACGCGGCCACGGCCGGGCGAATGCTCGACGGCGAGTGGTATCGGGCGGCAACGGCGCTGCTGTTGCACAGCGGTGCGGTCCACCTGGCAGGGAACATGGTGGGCATCGCGGTTCTGGGGTCGGCCGTCTGCTCCATCATGGGGTGGGGCGTCGGCTGGCTGATGATCCTGTCGGCCGGGATTGGCGGCAATGTGATGAATGCGGTGGTTTACAAGACGGGCCACAGCTCCATCGGGGCGTCCACGGCGGTTTTCGGGGCCCTGGGCCTTCTTACTGCCTGGCAGTTTTTGCGCCGCCTGGAGCACCCCGGCCGCCGCATCAAGGCCCTTTTGCCGCTGGGCGCCGGCCTGGCCCTGCTGGGCTTTTTGGGATCGTCCGCGCACGCGGACATTCTAGCGCACCTGTTTGGCTTTCTGTCGGGGCTGGTTATCGGTTTCCTCTACGGCAAGACGGCTGCAAAGCGCTTCGGCACCCCTGTCCAGGCCGCGGCTCTGATCACGGCAATCGTCATTTTGGTGAGAGCGTGGCTCGGGGGCATTTGAGGATTGCATGGCTTGGGCCATATTGTCCAGCAGAAGTTCCATGAGCCAGACAGGCTCCTCGATGGCCGCCGTCTCCTGAAGCAGTGTTTCCCGGGGGGTGACAAAGGGACCTTCGGGCCACTTTTCCGTTTCGCTCCGCACCATGTCTTCAATCAGCCCGCAATCGAAATCCGGATGGAACTGGATGCCGAGCAGGCGGCCGTCGGCGTCGGCAAAGGCCTGGTTTGGAGCGGCCGGGCTGGTTGCCAGCCGGGTGACCCCCTCCGGCAGTGAAAAATGGTCGCTGTGCCATTGAAACATGGTGAAGCGCTCGGGAACCCCGCGGAACAAGGGAGATGTCAGACCCGCGGATGTCAGCTGGACGGCGCACCAGCCCAGTTCCGTGAGCGGGTTGGCGAACACCCTGCCGCCGAGGACTTCGGCCAGCAACTGGGCGCCGAGGCAGATGCCCAGCACATGTTTTCCCGCCGCCGCCGCGGCGGCGAGCAGTTTCTTTTCATTTCCCAGCCAGGGGTTTTTGTCTTTTTCCCAAATGTGCTGCGGCCCGCCGGCAACGACCAGGAGATCGAAATCGCCGGCATCCGGCAGGACGTCGGCCTCCAGAACATCGGTTCGGGTGACGGCGTGACCGTTTTGCGCCGCCCAGGCGAGAACGTTGGTGGAGACGGCTTGGGCTTCGTGCTGCAGCAGGTGGATACGCATTTTAGTCTTCCTTGTAATAGAGGGGACGTTCATAAATATATAAATAACTATTTTTTTGGTACAAGTTATTTATATATTTATGAACGTCCCCTAAAGTTCCCCTCAAAATGTCAAAAACGGTAGACGCATCATCAACGGGATTACAGTGGGTAGGGCGTCAGGCTCTCACAACCGTTGTCGGTTACCAGGAGGGTCTGTTCGAATTGGGCCGAAAGGGATCCGTCCCGGGTGACGGCGGTCCAGTTATCCTCCAGAATGCGCAGCGCTTTATCTCCCAGGTTGATCATGGGTTCGATGGTAAAAACCATGCCGGGAATGAGGGCAAGGCCCTGGCCACGACGGCCGAAGTGGGGAACCTGGGGCGCTTCGTGAAAATCGAATCCCACGCCGTGACCCACGAATTCCCTGACCACCGAGCATTCCTGGCTCTCGGCCCAGGATTGTATGGCCCAGCCGATATCGCCCAGGGTGTTGCCCGGTTTGACCATGGCAATACCCCTTTTGAGGCTTTCGCGGGCGACGTCGACAATCTTGCGGGCATCGGGCGACGGCTTTCCCACAAAAAAGGATTTGTTGGCATCCGCGTAGTATCCGTTGAGGATGGTGGTGACGTCGATGTTGACGATATCACCCTCTTGCAGGGCGTGGGGCCCCGGAATGCCGTGGCAGATCACGTCGTTGATGGATACGCAGACGCTTTTGGGAAAGCCCCGGTAGTTCAGCGGTGCGGGGACGGCACCGTTCTTCACGGTAAATTCGTGGACCCGGGTGTTGATCTCTTCGGTGACCAGGCCGGGCGCGATCATTGCTTCGACCATGTCCAGCGTTTCCATCACCAGCCGGCCGGCTCGGCGAATAGCCTCGACATCTTTGCCCTGTTTGACCCGGACATTATGCTTCCGGGCATACATGGCTGCGACGTCCGCGGACGAGGAGGCCTGCGTGTCGCCGCAACAGCGCTTGTACTTCAAACCGCTGCCGCAGGGGCAGGGGTCGTTCCGGCCTATTTTAGGAGCTTTGTTTTTCATCATAATCAGCCGTTGTGTGAACGGGAGGTGAAAGGGACGGGGAACGGATCGTCACCGGTTCATGACACCCGCCACCTACCGCCTTACACCCTAACCCTCATGCCGTACACCGTATACCATATACCGTATACCGTAAACCTTGTTCTTGACTATTTTCCGGATTCCTCGTCCCGCAGCACGCGGCGCAGGACCTTGCCCACGTTGGAAACCGGGACTTCTTCGCGGAACTCGATTTGCTTGGGCCGCTTATACCCTGCCATGTTTTCCTTGCAGAAGGCCATGATTTCCTCTTCCGTGGCGGTTTCCCCGGGCTTGAGCTGGATGAAGGCCTTGACGATTTCGCCGCTTCTGGCATCCGGCACGCCCACCACTGCCGCGAGGGCGACCTTGGGGTGGGTAAAGAGGATGTCCTCCACATCGCGCGGATACACATTGAAGCCGCCCACGATGATCATGTCCTTCTTGCGGTCGGTGATGAGGATGAACCCCTCCTCGTCGATGTGGCCGATGTCCCCGGTCAGGAAATAGCGGCTGCCGTCGATTTCCCGGAAAACCGCCTCGTTTTCCTCGGGTTTGTTCCAGTATCCCTGCATGACCTGGGGGCCGGAGATGGCGATTTCGCCGTCCTCTCCCTGGGGGAGCTCCTCCAAGCCGGTTTCGAGGTCCACGATCTTGATATCCGTGCAGGGAATGGGGAACCCGATGGAGCCGATTTTACGGTTTTCCCGGTTGGTGGGGTTGGCGGTGGCCACGGGGGCGGTTTCGCTGAGGCCGTAGCCTTCGAAAATAATGGCCCCGGTTTTTTCTTCGAACTGCTTGCAGACCTCCGGCGGGAGCGGGGCACCGCCTGAAAAGCACCCGACGAGGGAGGTCAGGTCGAACTGGCCCAGAAGGGGATGGTTGGTGAAGGCCACGAAGATGGTGGGCACGGCCGGCATCAACGTGGGCCGGTGCTTCTGGACAAGTTTCAGCACCTCGGTGAAAGGCGGGTCCCCGGCGCGCGGATCGGGGACGCAGATAAGCTTGCTCCCCGTGGCGCAGGCCGACAGCATGGCGCAGGTCAGGCCGAAGCTGTGGTACCAGGGCAGTACGCCCAGGTAGGTGTTGAAACCGCCGCCCCTGATCCTTTCCGGCCGTCCGCCGGGTTCCTGGACCAGCCGGCCGTATTCGTTCAGCCCCATGACGTTATAGAAAAAGTTGGCATGGGTCAGGGCGGCCCCCTTGGGCCGGCCGGTGGTTCCGCCGGTGTAGATGATCAGGGCCAGGTCATCGACAGGATCGATCTCCACGGCGGGCGCCCCGGATCCGGATGCGGCGGCGACAACGTCGTCGAACAACAGGTGCCCGGGTTGGTGGCTCTCCGCCTTGGGGATCTTGCCCAGCAGACCGCCCAGAAAACCTTTCAGCCGGGGCAGGTAGGATTTTACGCTGCAGATGACGACCGTTTCCACGTCGGTTCCCCTGATGGCTTCCACCGTTGTGCGATAAAATTCGGGGTGATCCATGCAGAAAACGGCCTTGGCGCCGGCATCCCCCAACTGGTAGTTCAATTCGTTGGCCGTGTAGATGGGATTGCAGGTGACACAAACGGCACCGGCTTTCAGGATCCCGAAAAAGATAGCCGGATAGTGGGGCAGGTTTGGCAGAAAAATGGCTACCCGATCGCCCTTTTTGACGCCTTTGGATACCAGGAAGTTGGCGATGCGATCCGCCGTGTCTTTCACCTGGGAATAGGTGCGCCCGGCATCGTTGAAAATCGTGTAAACGAGATCCGGGTATCGTGCGGCGGTTTCGTCAAGGAGTGTAGGTAAGGGTTTGTCCCACCCGGTGATTTCGTGAGGGACGCCTTCAGGCCACTTGGGGCCATGCCAGGGTTTTGCGGTCATTCCAACCTCCTTTTTATGGCGGTGATGTTTTCCTCAATTTAGGTTTCCCTAAAATGATGGCAGAGTATAATCAAAGGTTTAACCGAAGTCAAACGGGAATATGGCGCACCGGAAACATTTGACGACGTGGTTTTATGTGAACCGAGATAGCGAGCGAATCATAATGGATAGAACCCCTTACGGTGACGCTTCCCCGCAGCGTGCGGCGGGGAAGCGTCAATATCAATCTCTTTCAGGGGGTAATTTCCCTATATCGGGATGGGGGCGATCACCTGGGAGGACGTGAACATCCAGGTTACCAGGGCGGCGTTTAAAACGGCCCCGGTATAGATGGTACCGGTCACTTGAAAAAGCCACGTGGAAATCGGGATTACCAGGCAGAGGACGACGATGAGGTGAAACAGGTTGAGCACGAACGACACGAACATGCCGCCCGGCCCCACCAGTGGTATGAAGCCGGTCGTCAGCAGCGGGATGTATTGGATGCAGAGAAACAGGAGCAGGGGAACGATCATGGCCGCCAGGTTGGCGCCGGACCACGCCAGGAACGTCCCTGTTTGCGACCGTTTCGGCGCTTTTCGGATCTGTCCGTGCAGAAAAACGCCGGTCTGAAGAAACCCGATGAGCAGAAACGGGAAGTAGACCAGCCACATTTTGAGGCGGTAGGGGGTGAGGTCGCTGGCAAAAGGGAATATGAAACGGTAGTCGACGATGAAGATGCTTTCGAGCAGGTGTTCGGCGGCGTAGGCAAATATGAAAAGGGTCATGGCCAGGGCCACCCCTTTGCCGAGGCGGACGCCGTCCAGGTAAAAAAGATCCTTTTTGAAGGATATGCCCATGTCGGCCAGCGTGGTCCCGTACAGGCGATTCTGTTTTTTAAACCATCGGCGGAAAATAAAAAATCCGATGATATTGATGCAAAGGAACCACCAGACAATGGCATTTACCATCATCATGGGGAAGACCCTGTCGATGGGTACCAGGTAGATGTGGATGCCGAACAGGATGAAGATGAGCGGCAGGTAAAGCCACATGACCAGACCGTTGATGGTGACGTGCTTGAGAAAGGCTTTGCCCCCGCACGCATATGTCGCCGTGGGGGCGCCGGCCAGGGGGCGAAACCAAGCGAGCCGGAGCAGAAGGGTGCTCAAGGGCAGCAGAGAAAAAAAGCCGGCAACCATGGCCACCAGGGTCGCCCACTCCTTGACCGGCCAGATCTGCCTGTGCGGGTCGGACCAGTATGCAGCGGGTGGGTTCAGCGCCTGCCGCATCCAGAGCAGGGCTTCGGCGATGGCATCCCGGTTGTGCGATTCCTGAATGTGCGTTACATGGGGAACGAAGACGCGCCGGGCGGTACCGGCGGAGAAGTCACCGTAGGTCACGCCGATTTCAGGATTCGGGGCGTCAATCACCTTGCGGGTCTGTTCGGACTTCATCCAGTCGGTGAGGATGTTGCGTGTGCCGGTCATCCTTTTTCTGTATTCGTCGTATTTTCCGATGATCATGAGCATGTTGGCGGGGTGCTGGTAGTCGGCGGCGGTGGTGTAGGCGAAGCCGGTGATGACCAGCCCCCGGACGCCCGGGTCTCGAAGGGCAACTTTATAGGCCATTTCGGCGCCGAGGCTGTGGCCCATCATGCCGACAGCCCCGGGATCGACGAGGGGCAGCGACCGCAGATAGTCGAGCGAGGATTGCCCGCCGTACGTGTCGTCGAAGCCGGGATCCGCCGGATTGCCGGGTATGCCGGAATTGCCCCGGCCGATGGCGTCGATGTTCAGGACAACAAACCCCCTTCTGGCCAGTTCGATGCAGTACGCGTCTCCTGTTTCCCGGTTGTTCTGGTATCCATGGATATAGACGATCCCTGGAAACCGGGTGCCGCCCCCCGTTTTCGGGTGCATGAGCTTGGCGCGTATGGGGATGCCGTTGCCGTTCAGGTAGCGGACGTTGGAAACGGCCACACGGCCGAAGTCCCTCTGCACGGCCGATGCCAGTGCCATGGCGGCGATCAGCACCGCCACGAGCAGCACGAACAGCAGGGCCGCTACGGTGGTTCGATTTTTCGCTGTTTCTTTCAAGACGTTCCTTCAGTGCGCCGGGTTTTACCTAACGCTGGTTGCTCTGCTTTTACAGACAGGACTTGAACTCTTCTAAAATCGCCTTGTAGAGTTTTTCCCCGATGGCGATACCCAGGTCGATGAACTGCGGACCGTACATTTTTCCCGTAGCCGTTCTAAAGGTTTCTTTTATACGCGCTATGCCCCGCATGCCTTCAGGATAGCGTTTGATGAATTCGGAGAGAGGGGGGTTGTAAATGGCAATCATGTTCCAGACCGTATCGGTGAAGTTGTCCGGCCCCCACCGAAATTTGTCGGCATCATAAAGACAGCCGGCGACAAGGGCGCCGTGCAGGCTGTCGATGGGGATGAGTGGCTTGAAGGCTTCATGGTTGCGGATGGCGTTGGCGACGTCCTCCACCTCCTGGGGCGACAGCGAGAATGCCGGCAATATCTTCCGCGAAAAGAGAGCACCCTCGACGGCATGGTTTTTCTTTTTGCGCTTTACGTCGTGCAGCAACCCCGCCATATGGGATAGATAGGTCAACCGCTGGATTTCATTTTCCGCAAGTTTCGCCCGGCGCCCCTCGATGATCGTCAATGTCCCCGCATCCAGGGCGACTTTGCGGGAGTGCTTGAGGCCATGCCCGGCATTGTGCTGCAGATACTCGGCGACAATTTCGTTCAATGCCGCCATG
>Ga0316576_10001422_pt1 | contig 12822 bp, 12 predicted proteins | sample S0NA_FD_203075 | JGI IMG/M metagenome (GOLD analysis project Ga0316576, IMG submission 203075) | Rhizosphere microbial communities from salt marsh grasses in Alabama, United States - S0-2_050615r3r5 | ecosystem: Host-associated > Plants > Roots > Rhizosphere | place: USA: Alabama | collected... | reverse complement strand
AGGATGGTCTGGCCAGGCTCGACGGTGAAGGCGTGGCCGGCGGGCTCCGTACGGACATGGAAACTCATCGTTGTACTGCTCGCTGCTGGTGGACGGTTGCGCGTCGCGTGCCTGACCCTACCATGTTCCGGCGAAGCCGTGCCGGCGCAACCCCGGTGTGGTGCAGCCCCCACTCGCATTGGAGGATATCCATGATCATCGTTGGCTGCGGCTACATCGGCCGCGCTGTGGCCCGGGCCTGTGCCGCCCGAGGCGAGTCCGTCGTCGGCATCGTGCGCAGCGCCGAGAGCGCCGCCGCGGTGGAGGCAACCGGGGCCCGCGCGCTGCGCCTGGATCTAAGCCGGGAGCTGCCCGATGACCTCGACGGCCTGGCCACGGCCGGCGAGCTGGTGTTCCACTTCGCGCCGCCGCCTGGTGAAGGCGACCAGGACCCGCTCACCGCGCGCCTGGTAGCTCTGTTCGGGCGCGGCGGCGCGCCCCGGCGCGTGGTCTACATCGGCACCACCGGGGTCTACGGCAACTGCGGCGGCGACTGGGTGGACGAGGACCGGCCGGTGCAGCCCGTCGCTGCCCGGGCCAGGCGCCGCTGGGACGCCGAGCAGCGCCTGCGGGCCTGGAGCGCGGCCAGCGGCGGCGAGCTGGTGATCCTGCGCGTGGCGGGGATCTACGCCTGTGATCGGCTGCCGCTGGCACGCATCGAGAGCGGGCAGCCGGTGGTGCGGGCGGACGAGGCGCCGTGGACTAACCGCATCCATGCTGAAGACTTGGTCGCGGTGTGCCTTGCCGCCATGGAGCAGGCTCCGGCCGGCGGCCTCTACAACGTCTGCGACGGTCATCCGAGCACGATGACCGACTATTTTTGCCGCGTTGCCGATGCCGCCGGGCTGCCGCGGCCACCGCAGATCCCGCTCGCCGAGGCGCCGGGACAGGTCTCCGCCGGAATGCTGTCGTACCTGGCTGAATCACGCCGGCTCAGCAACCGGCGCATGCTCGAGGAGCTGAGCCTGAGCCTGCGCTATCCGAACCTGGAAGCCGGCCTGGCGGCCTGCTTTCCGACCACGTGATGGCCATGCGTTCCGGACGGCTGTCAGTGCCGGCCGACGCCATTGGTAGAATCCCGCGACCGGCGCGACTGCCGCGCCGGTCCAACCACGACGAGGAGTCACCGATGAGTTTGCTGAGACGCCTTCGGGCTGTCCCCGTGCTGGCCGCAGTCGGCCTGCTGTCGTCAACGCCGCTGCTGGCGGTGGAGGACGAGGACTTCGGGTTCGATACCACCGAGGACCTGTACATGATCTGCTCGACGCCGTCGGATGCGGCCGAGGCGGTGCCGGCCAGCTTCGCCTGCCGCGCTTTCATCGAGGCGACGGTGCAGTATCACGACGAGGTATCGAACCGGCGCAACCTGAAGCGGCTGATCTGTTACCCGGCTACGGCGACCGTCGCCGACGGACGTCAGGCCTTCGTATCCTGGGCCGAGGCCAACAAGGACAACGCCAAGCTCATGAACGAGCAGCCCGTTGTCGGCCTGGTAAGAGCCTTGGCGGCAGCCTATCCGTGCCGTTGACCGCCGGCTCACCGCGCCATTGCCGTCCATCGCTGGCGCCGCAGGCGCCGTTACTTCTGATTGAGGATCTCCACCGATGATGACCAGGCCCCCGTCTCTGCTGCCTGCTGCCGCGTGCGCCGCTGCGCTGGTGCTCGCCGGCTGTGGCACCACCACCACCCAGCGTGCCGGCTCCGGCGCCGCCCTCGGTGCTGCCGGCGGCGCGCTGATCGGGTCCCTGAGCGCCGATGCCGGGCGGGGGGCGCTGATCGGTGCGGGCGTCGGCGCCCTCGGCGGCTTCCTGGCGGACCAGCACGCCAAGGGGAACATCGACTGATCCTGCCGGTCTTTGGTCAAACGACGGGTGCGGCCCGGAGCGGCCGCACCGACCCTTTGCGCCGGCAGCGACGCCACGACCAACGAGGCCTGACAATGACCAAGACGATTCCGATTTTCACCGCCGCCCTGCTCAGCATCGCCGTCGCCGGCTGCGGCGGCACCACTGCCTCGCGGACCGCGACCGGGGCCGCCGGCGGTGCGGCGGCCGGCGCCGCGGTGGGTTCGATGAGCGGCGATGCCGGCAAGGGCGCGCTCATCGGTGCCGGTGTCGGCGCACTGGGCGGCCTGGCGGTGGACCAGCACCAGAAGGAGAAGGAGCGCGAGGAGCGGCGCCGGAACCAGCAGTACTACTACTGATCCGGTTCCAGGGCCGCCGGCGTCGGCGGCTCTGACCATCCCGGCAAGGTGCCGGAGATGGCCGACCGATGCCCCTGGAGTACCTGACCCACGTCCGGCACATCCTGTTCGAACTCGCGCCCTCGCTGCTACTCGATTTCTTCATTGCCGGTCTGCTGCATGTCTACCTGCCGCCAGCACTGATCCAGCGCCGCCTGACGTGGTGCGCATCCATTCCAGGTGACGGGCAGCACGAGCCGTTGACGGGCCTTGTTGACGCTGTCCGGGCAATGCACTAGCTTTATTCTTGATTCCAGCGTCTTCGGGCCGAAGCGTCCCCACTCCGCCACCGTTACCAGCCTCTACCCGCCAGCATCGCTCCGGTCGAGCAGCCGGGGACATTGCAGGATCGAGCTCAACGGAGCCGCTTCGTGCGCCGTCGCACCTCCGCGTCCGGCCGCAAGTCCGCCAACTCCATCCCGCCCCGTCGCCCCGCCAACGACCGCGCTTCGCCGGCGTGCAGAAGATCGCGTGAGCCATGTACAGGCTCTCGGCTGCAACGGTCAGGTCCCGGCGCTGGCGGGTCGTGCCCAGTACTCGGCCCCGCAGGGATACGGCATGGAAATGTCGTTCGCCGCCGGTCGGTTTGTGCGTTGATCGGCCGGCGGTGTCCGCGCGCTCAATGCACGAACCGATTCGAGAGTGAGCGATGAGGATTTATGTAGGCAACCTCAAGTACTCGGTCACCGATGACGAGCTGATGGCGATGTTCAGCGAGTTCGGCGAAGTGGCCAGCGCCGACGTCATCAAGGACAAGTTTTCCGGCCAGTCGAAGGGGTTTGGCTTCGTCGACATGCCGAACAAGTCCGAGGCCGAGGATGCCATCCAGGCCCTGAACGATGTCATGCAGAACGGCCGCAAACTGACCGTGAACGAGGCGCGGCCCCGGTCGGAGCGCGCGCCCCGGCGTTTCTGAACGGCGCCGCCCCCGCGCCCCGGGCGTTTGGGAGCGATCCGCCGGCAGTGCCGACGGCTCAGGAGGGTCGTGGGCCGCGCCGCAGCGGGTCGCTTCCACAGTCAGCAACGCCGTCGCTGCCGGCGGCCATGTGCAGCATTTGCCTTCAGCGGCTCGGATCGATTCCGAGCGATGGCCACATGGCCTCCACGCGGCGCTTGACCTCGTCGTCCATCCGGATCGGCCGTCCCCATTCCCGGCTGGTCTCACCGGGCCATTTGTTGGTGGCGTCGAAGCCGATCTTCGAGCCCAGCCCCGACACCGGTGAGGCGAAGTCCAGGTAGTCGATGGGCGTGTTCTCCACCATCACCGTATCCCGAGCCGGGTCCATGCGCGTGGTCATGGCCCAGATCACGTCCGGCCAGCTGCGGGTGTCGACGTCGTCGTCGACAACGATGACGAACTTGGTATACATGAACTGGCGCAGGAAGGACCAAACGCCCATCATCACGCGCTTCGCGTGCCCCGGGTATTGCTTCTTCATGCTCACGACCGCGAGGCGGTAGGAGCATCCCTCGGGCGGCAGGTAGAAGTCCGCGATCTCCGGGAACTGCTTTTGCAGGATCGGAACGAACACTTCGTTCAGCGCAACCCCCAGGATGGCCGGCTCGTCGGGCGGGCGGCCAGTGTAGGTGCTGTGATAGATGGGGTCGGGGCGCTGGGTCATGCGCTCGATGGTAAACACCGGGAAGTCGTCCACCTCGTTGTAATAGCCGGTATGGTCTCCGTACGGACCTTCGGGCGCTGTCTCTCCGGGGCGCAGATATCCCTCCAGCACGATCTCCGCGCTGGCCGGCACCTGTAGATCACTGCCGATGCAGTGGGCCAGCTCGGTGCGGTGGCCGCGCAGCAGCCCGGCGAAGGCGTATTCCGACAGCGTGTCCGGCACCGGCGTGACGGCGCCGAGAATGGTGGCGGGATCGGCGCCCAGGGCGACCGCCACAGCAAAGGGCTCGCCGGGATGGACGCGCTGCCAGTCGCGGAAATCCAGCGCCCCGCCGCGGTGGGCCAGCCAGCGCATGATGACGCGGTTGCGGCCGAGCACCTGCATGCGGTAGATACCGAGATTCTGCCGCGGCTTGTCGGGGCCGCGGGTCACCACCAGGCCCCAGGTGATCAGTGGCGCCACGTCGCCGGGCCAGCAATGCTGGATCGGCAGCCGTCCCAGGTCGACATCGCCGCCCTCGAAGACCTGCTCCTGGCAGGGAGCGTTGCGGCGCACCTTCGGGGCCATGTCAAGCACCTTCCGGAAGATCGGCAGCGTGCGCCAGGCCTCCTTCATGCCCTTCGGCGGGTCCGGCTCCTTCAGGAAGGCCAGCAGCCGGCCGACCTCCCGCAGCGCCGTCACCGACGATTCGCCCATGCCCAAGGCGACCCGCTGCGGCGTCCCGAACAGGTTGCCTAGCAGCGGTATCCGCGAGCCCTTCGGCCGCTCGAACAATAGCGCCGGGCCGCCGGTGCGCAGGGTGCGGTCGCAGATCTCGGTGACCTCCAGGTAGGGGTCCACCTCGATGCCGATGCGCTTGAGCTCGCCGCGGCGCTCGAGCTGTTCGATGAAATCGCGGAGATCACGGTACTTCATGCCGGTGTGCGGAAACCTCGGTTCGGGCGATGGGGTGGTCTGGAACTTGCTGCATGCATCAGCAACCGATGATGATAACAAGGGGCCGACCGCAGCGGCCCCGGATGAGGGTTGGTTGCCATGGCTGCGACGTCGCCAGAGGTCTGGTTGTTGTTGGACGACAGCGCCGGTGCCGAGCTCGATGCGCACGTGCTGTGGCTGGCGCAGGCGCTGCGCAGGCAGGGCATGGCCGCGGGTATCGTCGCACTCGGGCGCGCGGATGAGGGCCGGGCGCGGCTGCCCGCGGCGCCGGCGGACGTGCGGGTCAGGCCGCTGGGCGGGACGCCGGCGGCGCTGCTGGCCGCGCTCGCGCGCGAGCGCCCGTTGCTGATCCACACCCACGGCAGCCGCGCCGGCCTGTGGGGCCGCCTGTGCGGCTGGCTGCTCGGCATCCCGGTGGTTTCCACCGTCCTCGGCGGCCGCCGCCGCGCCGGCCGCCGCTGCCTCGCAGACTGGGGCGATCGCCTGAGCCTGAGCCTGGCGCGCGGCCTGCTGGCGCTTGGCGGCCCGTTCCCGCCATTGCCGCCTGGAGCACGGGCCATCGACCAGGTCGTGCCGCTTGCCCCGGCGCCCGTGACGCTGCCGCGAACCGTTGCCTACGTGGGCTCCCTGGACCGCCATGAGGGGCCGGAACTGTTCTGCCGGCTCGCGAGCATGCTGCCGCCGATAGAATTCTCGGTCTACGGCGACGGTCCGCTGCGCGGCGAGCTGAACCGCCGTTACCCCTACCTGAGCTTCATCGCCGACCGCGCCACCGGCATCCCCTGGCACGACATCGGCCTGCTGTGCGTTACCGCCTCCGGCGTCCGCGGCTACCAGCGGTCGCTCGAGGCGATGTCCCACGGCGTCCCCGTGGTGGCCTTTGCGAGCCCGGCACTGGCCCGACTGGTCCGGTCCGGCGAGAGCGGCTGGCTGGTCAATCCCGGCAATCTCGCGGCCATGGCCCGCATCGTCGACCGTTGGGAGAGACTGGACGAGGATGCCCGCCGCGCCCTGTCCGATGGCGCACGGCGTTGCATCGCGGAACGCTTCTCGCCGCTGAACGCCCTGAGCACGGTGCTGGCGGTCTATGCCCGGGCCGTGAGCTGAAGCCCGGTCGCGGTGCCGCGCGATCCCTCTCCCGCCCCTCGCGCATCCGGGCGGCGCGGCCACGGGTGCGTGCAGTCTGCGCTCTCCGCTCGCAGGATGCATTGCAGATTGCAACAGGGTCTTTGCCGGAAAACGTTAAGTGATCAGCAGATTCCCGCCCCTGGCGCGGCTACAGTGACCCACCAATAAACAGCGGTCTCAGAGACCGTTGACGCACAGCCCCCGGATCACGGGCACGCCCCGAGTTGGGGGTCTACAAAGGGGACCTACCCGAATGAACGCCGATCTCGTTGTGGTCGCGGAGGCTTGGCGCGGCCTGCCGACGGCCGTACATCATCTGATGACCTATGTCGCGTTGGACCGCCAGATCCTGTGGGTCGATGCCGACGTCCTTCGCCGCAATGCCGCAGGGAGCGGCACCGTCGCGCCGCCGTTGAGCGGCGGCTGCGGTGAGCCGGCCCCATTCGACGTGATCTCGCAGCTGCCCCCGCTGCCGAGGGCCGGGCATCTCGCCTGTGTCGCCGATGGGCAGCATGCGGTGCGCCTGGTGGCCGCGACTGCCCGGCGCGTCGGTATCCGGCGGCCGGTCCTGTGGCTCGCGGCAGCCGAGGGTCGTCGTCTGACCGGTCTGATGAACGAGCAGGGCGTGGTGTACCACCAACTCGCCGATGCCCTGCCGGACACCGTCGATGCCGCGGCGTTGGCCGCCGACGCCGACCTGATCGTCACCGGTTCGCCGGCGGCCGCGGCAGTCTTCCCCGCGGAGAGGGCCCGGGTGCTGGCCGACGGCGTCAGTCCGGAGCTGTTCGCGACGCCGATGCAGCCGGCGCCGACGCTGCCCCTGGACCGGGCTGTAGCCGGCTTCCACGGGCGTATCGATGCCTCCTTCGACGCCGCTCTGCTGGACGCGGTCGCGCGGCGCCTGCCGCATTGGCGATTCCTCCTCATCGGCCCGCTCGCCAAGGATGCGCCGCCGCTCCCGCAGTTGTCGAACGTCACGGTCCTAGGGCCCCGGCCCCATGCGGAACTGCCCCGCTTCAGTCAGTACTGGACCGCTTCGATGCTGCTGCGCCGCGGCGCGGTCGGCGACCGCCTGCCGCAGCAGCTGCGGGAGTATGTTGCCGCCGGAGCGCCCATCGTCGGCCATTGCGACGGTCTGCCGCAGGCGTTGCGCCCGACGGTGTGGGGCGCCGACGGTGCGGACGACTTCGTGGCGGGACTGCAGGCAGCCCTGCGGGAGCCACGGGAGTTCCGCGCCCGCCGCCGCCGGGCGCTGGATGGCGATGTCTGGCCGGCGCGGGCTGCCGAGGTTGCGGCTATGCTCGACGCCCTGGTGCCCGCCGCCGAGCCCTGGGCGCAGGGTCGCAGCGAGGCCCGGCGGGTATCGATCTGAATCCATCGCGCGATCCCGGCAGCTGTGACGAGATGCCGCCGCGGCCCGGTGTCGGCGGCGGCATCAAGGCCATCGCGGGCTTTGCGCTGCTCCAGGCGCTCCTGCTCGCCGCACTGGTCGTCGCCGCCGAGGTAGGGCTGGCCTGGTTCAGCGGCGCGCAGCTCGAACGGCGTGCCGAAGGGGTTGCCCGCCTCCTGGCCGCGACCGCCGAAACGGGCCTGCCCGCCAACCGCGTTGAGCTGGAGAGGCTGGCCGGCGCTGCCCTGACCGGCGATCCGGACCTGTCCTACGTGCGGGTGCTGGACGGCGGCGGCGCCGTCGTCGCCGAGCGCATCCGCGCCGGCGAGCCGCTGCCGAGCGGGGCCGGTGCCGTTGCGGGCCGGGGTCCCGACGCTATCGTCAGCGCCCGCGCGCCGCTGCCGTCCGACGCGGGTGGCGGCTACGTCGAAACCGGCATAGCCATGCACCACGCCGCGGGACAGCTCGGCCGCACCCGTGTCATCGTCATCGCGGTGGCCACCGCGGAGCTGCTGCTAGCCGCGGTCCTGATGGTCCTGATCGCGGGCCGCGTGAGCCGCCGCCTGGGGCGCATCCAGACCGCCGCCGAGCGCATCGCCCGGGAGGGTCCCGGATTGCAGATCGCCGATGGCGGCGATGACCAGCTCGCCCGGCTGGCCGGGGCGTTCAATGCCATGTCCCGGCAGCTCTTCGACTCCTATGCCGAGCTGCGCGAGGCGCTGCAGGACTCGCGGCGGCTCATGGCCCGGGTTGCCGCGAGCGAGCAGCAGAAGCGCGAGCTCATCGCAACCGCGCTGGACGGCATCATCACCATCGATGCCCAGGGCCGAGTGCTGGACTACAACCCCTCCGCGGAGCGCCTGTTCGGGCATCCCCGCAATGCCGTCATCGGCCGCCCCTTGGACGACTGCCTGCGGCTGCCGGCGAATGCCGGGGGGAGCTCGCCGACGGCCCTGCTATTCGGGGACGCCGGTGCCTGGAGTGCGAGTGGCGAGGGCGACTTGGGCCGCCGCCACGAGCTGGAGCTGCTCGATCGCGAGGGCCGGGCCCTGCCGCTGGAGGCTACGGTGACCTGCTCGCGGACCGACCATGGGCTCTACCGCACCGCCTTCATGCGCGACATCACGGCCCGGCGCCGCTACGAGGACATGCTCGAGGACGCCGCCCGCCGCGCGCGTGAGGCCAGCGAGGCCAAGTCGCGCTTCTTGGCCGCGATGAGCCACGAGATCCGCACACCGCTCAACGCCATCCTCAATATGAACGACCTGCTGCTGGAGACGGATCTCGACGAGGACCAGCGCGGCTATGCGGCCACCGCCAGCGACTCGGCACGGGCGCTGCTTTCCATCGTCAACAGCGTGCTCGATTTCTCCAAGATCGAGGCCGATCGAGTGGAGCCTGCACCGGAGCCGAGCGATCCGGAGGAGATCGTAAAAAGCGTGGTTGACCTGCTTGCCGCCCGCGCACGTGCCAAGGACATCCAGCTCACCGTGTTCTGCGCGCCGGCGGTGCCTGCGCGCGTGCGCCTCGATCCCGGGCTGGTGCGTCAAATCCTGCTCAACTTGGTCGGCAATGCGATCAAGTTCACCGATGCCGGTGCGGTGCGGGTGAGACTGACCACGGAGGCGTCCGACGGTGACGGCGACACGCTCTGCTGGCGGGTTGTCGACACCGGTATTGGTATTCCCGAAGACAAGCAGGCGCGCCTGTTCGACGAGTTCATGCAGGCCGATGCCTCCGACTCGCGCCGTTACGGCGGCAGCGGCCTGGGGCTCGCCATCAGCCGCCGCCTGGCGCGGCTGCTCGGGGGGGATGTCGTGGTCAGCAGCAGGCCCGGCGAAGGCAGCTGCTTTACGCTGCGGCTACCCGCCGAGCCGCTGCCCGGCGGCGCTGAAGGCGGCGGCGACCGCACGCGTCTGGCCGAACCGTTGCGGGGCTGGCACTTGTCCCTGGCCTGCATCGACGCGCTAGTGACCGAGGACCTGCGCGAGCAATTGGTCGCTTACGGCCTGCAGGTCACCACTGCAGTGCCGTCGCCGGCATCCGCCGGTGACGACGGCTGCTTCGGAGAGATCGGGCTGGAGCCCGGAGCGGGGGCGCCCGGCAGCGAATCGCGCCGGCGCGTGCTGCTGTACCAGGTGGGGGGCAGTTGCCCATTGCGCGACGAAGAAGCAGGGACGGCGGTCGGGCGCCTGCGTCTGCCGGTGGTGCCCTCCGATCTGCTTGCCTGCCTGGTCCGAGCCCGCGACGCCGATGCGCCGGACCCAGACCCCGCAGAGCCGGGCGGCGACGACGACCTGATGACCCGCGTCGCCCGGGCCGCCGCCGCCTCGCTGCCGATCCTCCTTGCCGAGGACAGCCGCGCCAACCAACTGGTGGCGACCACGCTGCTGACCCGGGTGGGCTTCCGGGTCGATGTTGCCGAGAACGGGCTGCAGGCCGTGGCCGCGGTCAACCGGCACAGCTATGGCTTGGTGCTGATGGACCTGGCCATGCCGGAAATGGATGGCCTCGAGGCCACCGGCTGCATCCGCGCGCTGCCCGGCAAGCGCGGCCGCATTCCGATCATCGCCATGACTGCAAACGTCCTCGACGACGACCGCCAGCGCTGCCTGGACGCAGGCATGGACGATTACCTGCCCAAGCCCATCGACCGCCGAGTGTTGTACGGGGCCGTCGTGCGCTGGCTCGACGGCGCGCCGGCGCGGCCTGCGACCGCCGCCGACTGGGCGGCCGGGGTCGCCACGGAATCGCAGCCGGGAGCCGGGGTGCCGGCGGCATCCGCCGAGGGCGACCGGGACCTGGAGGTACTGGACGAAAGGACCGTGACGGCGCTGGAGCGGGACCTGTCGGCCGAACTGATGCCCGGGGTCGTGGCCACCTTCCTGGAGGAGGCCGCCGATCGCATCGAGGCCATCGCGGGCGCCGTCGCCGCCGGCGATGCGATCGCCGCCGGAGAGCAGGGCCATGCCCTCAAGGGCAGCGCCGCCACCTTCGGCGCGCTGGCGCTGCGCGACGCCGCATACGCCGTCGAGCGGGCCGGGCGCAGCGGCGCGCTGGACGGCGTCGATCGGGAGCTGCCGGCGCTGCGCCGGCGTGGTGAGGCGGCCATCGCCGCGCTGCGGGCGCGCTACGGCATCGGCTCCGCGGCCTGAGCTTGCGCCCCCGACGCGCATACGCCACCCTTGCCAGGCTATCAAAGCCTCTCGTGTCCTTACGCTCGAATCCCACCCGCAATCGTTATGAGCAGCGAGAAACCGAACGTCCTGATCGTAGAGGACAGCCTGTCCCAGGGAGCGGTGTACCGCGCCTATTTGCGCGACGAGCCCTACGCCGTCACCCATGTGCCCGACGGCGCCAGCGCCATGGCGCGCCTGCAGCGCGAGCCGCCGCAGGCGCTGCTGCTGGACCTGCAGCTCCCGGACATGGACGGGATGGATATCCTGCGCCATGTGCACGAGCGCCGCATGCCCACTGCCGTGGTCATCATCACCGGCCATGGCTCGGTGGACAAGGCGGTGGATGCAATGCGCTACGGCGCCTTCGATTTCATCGAGAAGCCGCTCAGCCAGAAGCGCATGATCGTCACGCTGCGCAATGCGCTCGACAAGCTGCGCATGAGCAATCTCGTGGACAGCATCCGGGATGATTTCCAGCGCGAGCACTACCACGGCTTCATCGGCTCGTCGCTGCCGATGCAGGCCGTCTACCGCATCATCGACAGCGCCGCGCCGAGCCGCGCAACCGTGTTCATCACGGGCGAGAGCGGCACCGGCAAGGAGGTCTGCGCCGAGGCCATCCACCGCCAGAGCGACCGCCGCGCCGCCCCCTTCGTGCCCATCAACTGCGCCGCCATCCCCCGCGACCTGATGGAGAGCGAGATCTTCGGCCACGTGAGGGGCGCCTTTACGGGTGCCATGCGCGACCGGGCCGGCGCCGCCAAGCAGGCCGACGGCGGCACTTTGTTCCTCGACGAGATCGGCGAGATGGACCTGGACCTGCAGACCAAGCTGCTGCGCTTCGTGCAGACCGGAAGCTTTCAGCCGGTGGGAGGGACCCGGCTGGAGCGGGTCGACGTGCGCTTCGTCTGCGCCACGAATCGGGACCCGCTTGCCGAGGTTGCCGCCGGGCGCTTCCGCGAGGACCTGTTCTACCGGCTGCACGTGATCCCGATCCACCTGCCGGCCCTACGCGAGCGGCCCGACGACATCCTCGATCTCGCGGGCCATTTCCTCGCCGGGTTCGCGCGTCAGGAGGGCAAGCACCTGGCCGGCTTCGACCAGGACGTGGAGAGCATCTTGCTGGCCTACGACTGGCCCGGCAACGTGCGCCAGCTGCAGAATGTGATCCAGAACGTCGTCGTCCTCTACGACGGCGAGCGGATTGCGCGCCGGATGCTGCCCCCGCCGCTGAACAGCTTCGAGCCGGGCCGCTCCGCCGCCGTCGCGCACCGGGGCAATGGCGAGCGCGGCAACGGCGGCCAGCCGCCGGTGATCCGGCCCCTCAAGGACATCGAGAAGGACGCCATCGAGCAGGCTATCGCCTACTTCGACGACAACATCCCCCGCGCTGCCGCCGCGCTGGGCGTGAGCCCCTCCACGATCTACCGCAAGCGCCAGACCTGGGGGGCGGCCGGGGGCTGAAGCGGCGGAGCCGTGCCGAGTCAGGCCCGTGTCGGGGCGGCGGCCATGTACCAGATGAAGGATTGCACGTCGATCATGTCGCGCGGGCCGAGGTGCCGCAACAGCTCCAGCAGCCAACCGCTGAAGGCCAGCACCCCGGCGTAGCCCGCGCGGTCGGGGCGGGTAGCCAGCTGCAGTGGATATCCGGCGATGTCCAGCCCCGCGTCGATACGCTCGCGCAGCATGAACATGCAGGTGCCGGGCGCCGACAGGAACAGGAAATAGCTTGGATAGGACCACTTGCGCAGGTCCGACAGACTGGCGCGCCGCCGCTTCAAGCCTCACACTTCCCCATCTTCAAGGTTCAGACTTCAACAAGTGCTTCGCCGCCCCGACCCTGTCGCCGCCGTCCTCTGGATCATCGCCGCGCTTCTAGCCGCGGGCGCGCTCGGCATCGCCGCCTATAAGGCCTCGGTTTGGCTCCATCCGGTGGCCGGGGAGCGGGCGCCGTTGAATCCCGACTGCGATCTGCGTGCCGGGCCCTGCACGGTGAGCTTCGCCGACGGCGGGCAGGTCACGCTGGATATCGAGCCACGCGGCGTACCGTCCGTGCAGCCGCTGTCGATCCGCGTGGGCATCGACGGGCTGTCGCCGCCGGCTCGGCTTGAAGTGGACTTTGCCGGCGTGGACATGGACATGGGCTTCAATCGCGTCGAGTTGGCACCGGCGCCCGCGGCGACCGGCAGCGTGCACTGGTACCAGGGCCGGGGCATGCTCCCGGTGTGCGTACGCGAGCGCATGACCTGGGAGGCGCGGGTGCTGCTGTACGATCCGGACGGGCTG
>Ga0316576_10001421_pt1 | contig 12824 bp, 11 predicted proteins | sample S0NA_FD_203075 | JGI IMG/M metagenome (GOLD analysis project Ga0316576, IMG submission 203075) | Rhizosphere microbial communities from salt marsh grasses in Alabama, United States - S0-2_050615r3r5 | ecosystem: Host-associated > Plants > Roots > Rhizosphere | place: USA: Alabama | collected... | reverse complement strand
CTCCTCGCGAGCAGTGCGGGGAGAGCGCCAGGCACCGGCCACTGCGACAGCGGCCACGGACATTCCCGCCGTCACGGCGATGGCCCCGAACGCGAGCATCGCCGACGTCGGGTGTTCGAGCAGCCGCACCCCCACCAGCAGCAGCCCCGTGGCGGCCACCGCAAGTGCCACAAGCGCCCCGTTCGTCACTTCCGTCTCCCCGGCATGGTGGCACCGTAGGAGATGCCCCTGACATCCGTCCGTCGGTTGGCGGAATTGCAGCCGAACGATGACCGTCCGCCTAGCCCGTCTCTCCCGCGTCGTCCGCGAGCAGCCTCTCGACGAGCTCGAGGTCGGCACGGGGATAGTGGTCCCATCGGGGGGCCAGCTCGGTGGCCGCGACATTCAGGAGCGCCTGGCCCACTCGCTCGGTCGGCAGGCTGATGGCCCGGTCGATTCGCGCCGCCAGTTCGGGCCAGGTCGCTTCCGCGCGGCGCCAGGGATCCAGGGCGTCGAGCCGGTCGGGAGGCGTGTCGACCAGATCGCGCACGAGACGGAGAAGTGCCGCGGTGGCGTAGTCGCGGAGAAAGACGTTGGCGCTGAGGCGTTCGCCCCGTCGGGCGCGCCCCGTCCCGACGTAGACGAGGCTGAGGAAGTGCCGGAAGGCATCGACCGGATCCGGTCGACTCGCGGGTGAACTGCGCGCGCGAACCTCGGCGGCGAGCGTGGTGATGGACGGCTCGTCCGTCTCGCCAGGGGCCTGCCGGTCGATGACCACGCGGTACTGGTGCAGGGCGCAGGTGGCGAAGCTGGCGCGGTCGAAGACGGCGAACTCGAGGAGCAGCCCGGACCGATACAGCACCTTCAGGCCGTGGGCGGTCTCGCGGAACCACCAGCCAATCTCCTCATGGTCGGGCAGCCAGCTCAGGTCGGTGCGATAGCGCTCCTGCACGCCGGGCTTGGTGATGACGAGGAAGTCATGGTCCGACCACTGGTCGCGCCGAGCCAGGTCGGCCGACGAACCGGTGAGGACGAGTCCCACGACGCGCGCGTCCGAGTTGAGGGTGGCGACGAGTCCTTCGAGGAAGGGATCGGACGAGACCGGCTCCGATGACGTCATGTGCAAGACGCTACGGCGGCTAGATGCGGACGCGTTCGTTGGGCTGGGCGACGACCACCGCGACGTCGAGCTGCTCGCGGATCCGTGCCGCCAACGCCTCGGACGCCTCGGGCTCGCCGTGGTTGATGAACACCTGCTGCGGCGGCGGCCGGGTGGCGCCGAGCCACCCCACGAGCTCGTCGGCGTCGGCGTGCACGGAGAAGGCGTCGATCTGCGCGATCTCGGCGCGCACCGGCACGTACTGCCCGTGGATCTTCAGCTCGTGGGCTCCGTCGAGCAGCAACCGCCCCGGTGTGCCGACCGCCTGGAACCCCACGAGCAGCACGCTGTTGTGCCGGTCCGGCAGTGCCCACTTGAGGTGGTGGGTCACGCGCCCGCCGCTCGCCATGCCGGAGGCGGAGACGATGATGTGCGGGCCGCCGACGTCGAGGGCCATCGACTGCTCGCGGGTGGTGGCCTCGTTCAGGTTGGGCAGGTCGATGACGTCGGTTCCCTCGACCTTCACCGACGTGAGCAGCTCGGGGTCATCGTCGTGGATCGCGCGCAGGTAGACCCGCAGGGCAGCGAGGGCCATGGGGCTGTCGGCGCTGATCGGCACGACGGGGATGCGCTGCTGGTCCTGCAGCTGCCGCAGTGCGGCAAGCAGCACCTCGGTGCGGTCGACGGCGAAGGCGGGGATCACGACGGTCCCGCCCCGGTGCAGCGTGCGCGCGATGACGTCTGCCATCTCGTCGATCTCCGCAGGAACATCGCTGTGATCGCGGTTGCCGTACGTCGACTCCACGACCACCGCGTCGGCATCGACCGGCGGCTCGGGGGCGCGAAGCAGCGGGTGGTTCCCGCGACCCAGATCGCCGCTGAACACGACGGTGCGATCGCGGGTCAGGTCGGTGAGCGTGACGGTGGAGGAGCCGAGGATGTGACCGGCCGGGGCCAGCCTCGCCCGGATGGTCGCGATCGGCGCGAAATCGACACCGAACTCGACCGGTGTCAGCAGCTCGATGGCCCGTTCCGCGTCGGTGGCGTCATACAGGGGCAGTGGGTCGGCATGGCGGGAGAAGCCCTTCTTGCGCGCCCAGGCGGTGTCCTCCTCCTGCAGCTTGGCGCTGTCGCGCAGGATGATCGGCACGAGGTCCGCCGTATTCGGGGAGCAGTAGACGGGCCCGGCGAACCCCTCGCGCACGAGCGCGGGCAGGTAGCCGCAGTGGTCGAGGTGCGCATGGGTGAGGATCACTGCGCCGATCGTGTCGGGCGGAATCGGGAAGGCCTCCCAGTTGCGGCTTCGCACCTCCCGCGGGCCCTGGAACAGGCCGCAATCGACAAGGACGCGATCCTCGGAGCCGGGGGTTCCCGACTCGACGAGCGTCTTCGACCCCGTGACCGTGCCAGCGCCGCCGAGGAAGGTCAGGAACATGATTCAGGTGTAGCAGGGCGAGGTCAGCGGAGGAAGAGGGCGTTCAGCCGTCGCGTGGTGATCACAAGTCCCACGACGACGAAGACCGCGAAGTACAGCACGTGCACGAGCAGGCCGAGATCCAACATGCCGAGCGCCAGGCCGCGCATCATCGCGATCGCCTGCCACAGCGGGGTGACGGTGATGATCGCCTGGAGCCACGCGGGGTAGCTCGTGATGGGGAAGAACGTGCCCGAGAAGAGCAGCATGGGCAGCAGCCAGAACTGCACCCAGTTGAGCTGCTGGAACGACTTCATGTACGACGTCAGGGTCATCCCGACCGAGGCGAAGGCGAAGGCCACCAGCACGGCCGCCGGAATCATGAGCAACGACCACCACGACGTCAGGAGCCCGAACACGAGGGCGACCACCATGAAGCCGACAGCGTAGGCACCTCCGCGCAGCATCGCCCAGCCGATCTCGCCGAGCGCCACATCCATCGGTCCCAGGGACGTGGCCAACATGGCGTGGTACAACCTCATGAAGTGCATCTTGAAGAAGACGTTGAACGTGGAATCGAGCAGTGCACCGGTCATCGCGCTGGAGGCGAGCAGCGCCGGTGCGAGGTACGCCGCATAGGGCACCGTGACACCGCCGACCTCGATATCGCCCACGAGTGAGCCGACCCCGTAGCCGAAGGCGAGCAGGAAGATCACCGGCTCGACGAAGCCGCTGAAGAAGACGAACGCGTTGCTAGTCCGCAGTGCCGCGAAGTTGCGGATGATCGTCGCGCCGGGCCGTCCCGCGTAGACGGACGACCCCCAGCGGCCCGCATGTCGCTCGGCGATGGCGACGGCCACGGACGTGATCACGACGTCAGCCGCCGTTCGAACTGCCGGCGTCCGATGGCGAGGCCGACCACCAGCAGCACCAGCAGGTATCCGATGCTCAGCAGGATCTGCCACGCCGGGAGAGGCGCGCCGTACGAGACCCAGCGACCGAGCTCGGTGGTGTGCCAAAGCGGGCTGATCCAGCCGAGCCAGCGCACTGCCAGCGGCATGGCATCGAGCGGGTAGAACGTGCCCGAGAACAGGAACATCGGCATGACGACCAGCCGCCCCATGAGGGCCATGAAGCCGTCCTCGTGGTGGACGAACCCCGTGATCGCCAGCATGACGGCGCCCCAGGCCAATCCGCCCAGCATCCCGACTGCGATCAGTCCCGGCGCGGTGCCCCACCCGACCGCCCCGAACAGCGCGAGCACGAGCCAGTACGCCGTCGACGTGAACAGGACGCGCGCGCCCGCAGAGATCAGCACGCCGGTGGCAATCTGCGCTCCGGTCAGCGACGTGGCGCGCATGGAGTAGAACAGCTTGTTCCAGATGAATCCGGCCAGTGTCGGGAAGGTCGCCTCGTCGCCGCCGCCCTGGACCGCAGCGGTGGCCATCAGCGCCGGACCCAGGAAGATCAGGTAGGGGACGCCGTCGACGCCTCCGGAGTTGGCGTCCACGAGCAGCCCGACGCCCAGGCCGATCGAGGCCAGGTACAGGATCGGGTGGCCGAGCCCGAAGGCGAGGATGGCGCCCCGCCACTTCCACATGTTGCGGATGCGGTACTCGGCGACATGCAGTGCGCCCCAGCGAGGTCCGAGCACGCTGGTCTGTGCCAGCGTGCTCATTCGTCCACCAGGCTGCGTCCGGTCAGGTGCAGGAACACGTCCTCGAGTGAGGATCGGCGCACCAGCGACGTGATGGGCAGATATCCCAGGCCGACGATCCGCTCGAGGTCTGCTTCGCCATGCTCGGTGTAGACCAGGATGCGGTCAGCCAGCACCTCATGGCGAGTCCCGATGCCGTCGAGGTGCGCGGCCACGTCGGCGTTGCGATCCGCACCGAATCGAACCTCCACGACCTCCTTGGTGGAGTACTGCCGGATGAGGGCCGAGGGTGACCCCTCGGCGACGATCCGCGCGCGATCCATCACGACGAGGCGGTCGCAGAGCTGCTCGGCCTCGTCCATGTAGTGCGTGGTGATCACCAGGGTGACGCCGGTCTCCTTGAGGCGGAACAACCGGTCCCACAGGACATGCCGCGCTTGGGGATCCAGGCCGGTGGTGGGTTCGTCGAGGAGGAGGATCGTCGGCTCGTTGACCAGGGCCCGCGCGATGGTCAGACGGCGCTTCATTCCGCCGCTGAGGTCGTTGACCTTGGCCTTGCGCTTGTCCTCGAGCTGCGCGAACTCGAGCAGTTCGTCGACACGCTCATGAAGGTGGGTGCGCGGCAGGCCGAAGTAGCGACCGTACGTGTAGATGTTCTCCGCAACGGTCAGCTCCGGATCGAGGTTGTCCTCCTGCGGCACGACGCCGAGGTGGGCGCGGATGAGCGGGCCGTCCGCTGTCGGATCATGACCGAGGATCGACAGATCGCCAGCGGTGCGCTGCAGCGTTGCGCCGAGCATCCGCATGGTGGTCGACTTTCCAGCGCCGTTGGGGCCAAGGATGCCGAACGACTCCCCTCGATCCACGTGGAAGTCCACCCCGGACACTGCTGTGAACTGGCCGTACTGCTTCGTGAGGCCGGCCGCGCGAATCACGGCCACACCTAATCACAGGGGAGCGGCCTCGCCGAACTGGTGACCGGGCTTCGGCAGCGGGGTTGACGGGTGTCAGGGGGGCGGTCTAGCGTGTTCCCATGTTCGAACATGTGTTCGAACATGGGAACACTGCAGACAGGAACGTTGCAGACCGGACTGGGCCCGGATTCGCGGCTGGGCGCCAGTCACCCCCTCGGTCGCCGGGGTCGCCTCGACCCCGGCCCCGGCGGCCTGGGGGGTCGCTCGCCCGGGGACATCGGAGGGGGAGTGTCGGTGAACCACCGCTATCGGTCGGAGTCGATCGAGGTGGTGATGGGAACGGACGGGGCGCCGGCGGGGTTCCGCTGGCGGGGTCGCCGCTACGTCGTGCGGGCCGTCATGGCGACGTGGGTCGAGTCGGTGCCTTGGTGGCCGCGGGAGTCCCGCGGCCAGGAAGGAACCCGGTGGCCGCGGGAGTCCCGCGGCATCCGGGCGAGCGGCCAGCGAGATGCCTGGCGGGTCGAGGCGACGGCAGCCACGGGTGCCGTCGGTGTGTACGAGCTGTACCGAATCCGCAGTTGCGCAGACGAGGAGAACTCGTTCTGGGGGCTGCTGCGGGTCCTCGACTAGAGCGACGAAGGAACCATCATGCCCACCTCCCGAGCCACGACTGCACGTTCTGCGAGTTCGCGTTCCGCGGATGACCTGCTGCTGGCCGCGCGCCGCAGCCTGGCCGAGGCGAGCCTGGCCGGCACCGCGGGTGAGCGCTATGCGTGTGCGCACCTGGCCGGGCTGCGGGCCGCCGCCGCCGTCCTCGCCGCCCGTGGCCGCCCGTCCGGCGGCCGTCGCTCCCGCGTGCTGAGCGTGTGGGTCCTGCTGCCCCAGGTCGCACCCGAGCTGGGGGAGTGGGCCACCTTCTTCGCCTCCGGTGCCCGCAAGCGGGCGGCCGCGGAGGCCGGTATCGATGTCGTCTCGCACCGCGAGGCCGACGACCTGGTCCGCGATGCGGAGTCCTTCGTCCTGCGGGTCTGCGACCTCCTCGGGGTGCCGCACCAGTGGACGATGGCCGCACCGGGCGCCAGCGTCCTGCGCCACGTCGGCTGATCGCTCCCGGCTGATCACGACACCTGGTCCTCCGAACATGACCTTCTGCCACCTGCAGGTGGCCTCCGGGTTCTCCCTGCAGTACGGGACCGCCATGCCCCCGGCGCTCGTGGCTCGGGCTGCCGAGCTCGGCCAGCCCATCGTGGGCCTGACCGATCGCGACGGCCTGTACGGCGCGGTGCGGTGGGCGCTGGCCTGCCGCGAGGCCGGTGTCCATCCGGTGCTCGGGGTCGACCTCGCCATGGCCGAGACGTCTGCTCCGCTCGACCGGCACGAGCGAGGCAGGCGGTCACCGGCACGCGGCGGCACGTGGGTGCGGGAGGACCGGCCGCGGGTGCTGCTGCTGGCGGCCACCGCGCAGGGCTGGGGATCCCTGTGCCGGCTCGTCTCCGCCGCCCATACCGGCCCGCACACCGAGCGAGGGGAGCCCTGGCTGACGTGGGAGGCGCTGCGCGAGCATCACGAGGGCGTGGTCGCCCTGCTGCCCCTGGAGTCCGAGGTCGGCCGGCTGCTGGCCACCCAGCGGGCGCACCGGGCTGCCGGTGCCCTGCGGCCCTGGCGGGCCATCTTCGGGCGCCGTCTCGCCCTCGCGGTCACCTCGCACCGGGAATCGGCTGGCATGAGCCGGTCCGGTCGGCTGCACCGATCCACCGCCGCCGCGGCCGCCATGCTCGGCTGGGCCCGGCAGGAGTCGGTGCCGGTCGTGCTGACCAATGCGGTGCGCTACCTGCGCCCGGACGACTCCCGGGTCGCCGACGTCCTCGACTCCGCCCGCCGGCTTGTGCCGCTCGACTCCCGGCACATCGACGTGGGCAACGGCGAGGCCTTCCTCAAGGACGAGCGGCAGATGGCCACCATCGCCGATGAGATCGCGACGGCCGCGGGTGAGCGCGAAGCCACCCGGCTGCTCGCCGACACGCAGCGGCTGGCGGAGTACTGCGCGCTCGACCCCGCGCAGGACCTCGGCATCGGCGAGGTGTTCGTGCCGGAGCTCGACGTCCTCCTCGGGCGGCCGGTCGACCCGTCGACGGCCGTGGAGGAGGCCGACTCGCTCCTGCGGCAGCGGTGCGAGGTCGTCCTCCTGCAGCGCTACCCCCGGCCCGACGACCGGCGTGCGGCGCACTCGCGGCTGGAGGAGGAGCTGCGCACCATCACCCACCTGCAGTTCTCCGGTTACTTCCTCACCGTCGCCGAGGTGGTCTCGATGATCAAGGAGCGCGGCGTGCGGGTGGCCGCCCGCGGATCGGGCGCAGGCAGCCTGGTCACCCACCTGCTCGGAATCTCCGGGGTCGACCCGATCCGGCACGGCCTGATCATGGAGCGGTTCCTCTCCCCGTTGCGCCGCGCGCTGCCCGACATCGACATCGACGTCGAGTCCGCCCGCCGCGAGGAGATCTACCAGTGGATCTTCGACCGGTTCGGGTCCGAGCGCACCGCAGCCGTCTCGATGATGGAGACCTACCGGGTGCGGCATGCGGTCCGCGACGTCGGCGCCGCCCTCGGCTTCCCGCTCGGCGAGATCGATGCGTTCGCCAAGGCCTTCCCGCACATCCGCGCCCGCGACGCCCGCAATGCCCTGAACGACCTGCCGGAGCTGCGCGCCTCCAGCTTCGGCCGGCTGGCCGCCGACGGGCAGCTGGACTCCTTCCTCGATCTCGTCGAGCGGCTCGATGGCCTGCCGCGGCATGTCGCCCTGCACCCGTGCGGGGTGCTGCTCTCCGACGCCACCCTGCTCGACCGCACCCCGGTGGAGAGCAGTGCGGCCGGCTTCCCGATGAGCCACTTCGACAAGGACGACGTCGAGGAGATGGGGCTGCTCAAGCTCGACGTGCTCGGCATCCGCATGCAGTCGGCGATGGCGCACGCCGTCGACGAGATCGAGCGCACCACCGGCGAGCGCATCGTGCTCGACGACCACCGCCTCGACGACCCGGCGACCTTCGCCCTCATCCAGTCCGCGCGGACCCTCGGGTGCTTCCAGATCGAGTCGCCCGGCCAGCGGGAGCTGATCGGCAAGTTCGCGCCGGAGACCTTCAACGACATCATCATCGACATCTCGCTGTTCCGGCCCGGGCCGGTTAAGTCCGACATGGTCACCCCGTTCCTGCGCGCCCGGCAGGGCTGGAGCGAGCCGGCCTACCTGCACGACGACCTCCGGTCAGCGCTGGCGGAGACCTTCGGGGTGGTGGTCTTCCACGAGCAGGTGCTGCGCATCGTCGCGACGATGACCGGCTGCTCGCTCGCTGAGGCCGACGAGACGCGACGAGCCCTCGGCTCGCCGGACGGACAGGACGACATCCGCGCGTGGTTCTACCCGACCGCGCTGCGGCAGGGCTATGACCTGGCCACCGTCGAGCGGGTGTGGGATGTGCTGCGGGCCTTCGCCTCGTTCGGCTTCTGCAAGGCGCACGCGGCGGCGTTCGCGCTGCCGACGTACCAGTCCGCGTGGCTGAAGGCACACCACCCGGCCGCGTTCTACGCCGGCGTGCTCACCCACGACCCCGGCATGTACCCGAAGCGGCTGATCCTCGACGATGCCCGCAACTTCGGCATCGCCGTGCTCGGCCTGGACGTCAACGCGTCGTCGGACGTCTACCGGGTGGAGCCGGTGGTCGGACTCGAGGGTGAGGGCGATGAGGACGACGAGGTCGCCGTCGGCATCCGGGTACCGCTCACCGACGTCAAGGGCATCAGCGAGGAGGAGGTCGCCGGCATCATCAGCGGCCAGCCGTACGCATCGCTGGCCGACGCCTGGCAGCGCAGCGGGATGTCCCGGCCGACCGCCGAGCATCTCGTGGTCGCGGGAGGCTTCGACGTGCTGTACGGGCTGGACATCCCGGCCGCGGTCCGCCGTCGCGGCCGGCTCACCCGTCGCGACCTGCTGCTCCAGGTCGCCGACCTCGAGCGCTGGACCGCCCGCTCGAGTCGTCGCTCAGGCCGGGGCGCCGCTTCGGGTCGAGGAGTCGGGCGCGCGTCCCCGCGCGGATCGGGTCAGCATGCTCAGCTGACCCTCGAGCTGGCCGACGACGTGGCGGCGACGACTCCCTCCGGGCTGCCGGAGATGACCTCGTCCGAGCGGGTCCATGCCGAGCTCGAGGTGCTGGGAATGGACGTCAGTCGGCACGTGGTCGACTTCCACGCCGCGATGCTCGACGACCTCTCAGTCGCCGGACTGCCGTTCGTGCGCGCCCGCGACCTGCTGCACCAGCGCTCGGCCAGCGAGGTACTGGTCGCCGGGGTGAAGGTGGCGACCCAGACGCCACCCGTGCGCAGCGGACGCCGGGTCATCTTCCTGACCCTCGACGACACCACCGGCCCAGTGGACGCCACCTTCTTCGAGGATGCGCAGGCCGGGTATGCCGGCACCGTCTTCGACTCCTGGCTGCTGCTCGTGCGTGGTGAGGTGCGGCGCACCGGCCCGCGCGGGATCTCGCTGCGCGCCACCGGCTGCTGGGAGCTCGGAGTGGTCCGCCGGGAGTGGCTCACGGGTGGTGCCTCCGCCGTGGCCCGGCTGCTGGCCACGGTTCCCGCGGGTGCCGAGGACGCCGAGCCGGTCCGCAAGCGGGTCCTTGTTCATGCCAGCGGTTTCCGGCAGTCGCCGTACGCCGACATCGCCCCGCAGGGCACGGATCCCGGCCGGGCCCCGGTCCGCAAGCTGTGGCACGCCAGTCCCGGCAGCAGCGGGTGGTAGTTGTGCTCCTACTCGACGCTCCTCGCCAGCACGCCGATCGGCGCGAGGGCCGGGTCGATCGAGCCACGATCCGGAGCGCGGTCCGAGACGAACGCGTCGACGAGCAGTGCGAGCTCGCGCGGATGGCTGAAGTTGATCGCGTGAGCCGCCCCCTTGATGACCGCGACGGTCGTCGGCGCGGACCGGGTCCGAGCCACCTGGCGGACTCGAGTGGACGGCGGCAGCAGCGGGTCGCGGGTGCCGAGCACCGCCAGCAGGGGCACATCCATCGCCATGAGCGCACCGAAGGCGTCGAAACGGGTCATGGCGAGGAACAGCCGCAACGCCTCGATCATGCCGAACTGCAGGTAGTCCGGCACGGCGACCGCCGCCATCGACACCGGCTCGCGCGGTGCGTCGGCAGCGAGCTGACCCACAGCACGAAGCAGCGGCTGGTTGTGCCGGCCACCCGCGGGCGAGACCATCACCGCCCGCTCGATCCGATCCGGATGCCGCATCGCGAAGGCGGCCAGAACCGGACATCCGAGCGAGTTGCCCAGCACCGTGGCTCGTTCGACCCCCACCGCATCCAGCACGTCGGCGGCCGCATCCGCAAGGCCATCGATGGTGAGCGCCCGTCCGGCGCGCGGACTGCGTCCGAAGCCGGGCAGGTCCGGGACGTACGTGCGCTGCCGATCAGCCAGTTCCTGAGCCGTCGGCACCAGGTAGCTGCCCGAGATCGCGAAGCCGTGCAGGTGCAGCACGGCGGGTGCGTCGGGAGCGGGCTCGGCGCTACGCAGGAACACGGGGGTTCCGCCCGCCAGGATCCAGCCTTCAGTCAGGTCACGGGCCACGGGCGGACTCTACGGCGGCCATGGCTGCCGATGTCGGCGAGGCAGAGGAGGATGACCCCATGAGTCGCAGTCAGGTGCGTCGGCCGACCGGCCGTATCGGCTTCGGCGCCGACGACTCCGGCTGCACCATCCTGCACGTCGACATGGACGCCTTCTACGCCTCCGTGTCCCTGCGCACCCGCCCCGAGCTGCACGGCCAGCCAGTCATCATCGGCGGCGGCACCCGCGGCGTCGTACTGTCGGCCACCTACGAGGCACGGGCGCTCGGCGTGCACTCGGCCATGCCGATGAGCCGAGCCCGTCGGCTCGCCCCGCAGGCGGTCGTCCTGCAGCCAGATCACCGCCAGTACAGCGAGGTCAGCCGCAACGTGATGGCCCTGTTCGCCTCGATCACCCCGATCGTCGAGCCGCTCAGCCTCGACGAGGCCTTCCTCGACGTCTCCGGGTCGCTGCGCCGGCTCGGTCGCCCGGCGGCCATCGCCGAGCTGATCCGGGCTCGCGTTCAGGACGAGCAGCAGATCACCTGCTCGGTCGGGGTGGCCGCCACCAAGTTCGTCGCCAAGCTCGCCTCCACCCGGGCCAAGCCCGACGGACTGCTCGTCATCCCCGTCGACCGCGTCATCGACTTCCTGCACCCCCTGCCCGTCGGCGCCCTGTGGGGCGTGGGGGAGCGCACCGAGGAGCAGTTGACCCGGCTCGGGCTGCGCACCGTCGGCGACATCGCGCACACCCCGGCGGAGACTCTGAAGCGTGCGCTCGGACCCGCCGCCGGAACCCACCTGCACGACCTCTCCTGGGGGCGCGATCCCCGGTCGGTCAACCCCCACGAGCCGGACAAGAGCGTCGGCAACGAGACCACCTTCGAGCACGATGTGGACGATCCGGAGGTCATCCAGGCCCGGCTGCTCGCCCTCTCCGACCAGGTCGCCGGGCGGCTGCGCGCCGCCGGCTACGTCGGTCGGACGGTGTCGCTGAAGATCCGCTTCGCCGACTTCAGCACCATCACCCGGTCCCGCACGCTCACCGCACCGACCGACGTCGCCAAGGAGATCTACGACACCGTCCGGGGCCTGTACGACGCGCTCGGACTGCAGCGCGTGCGCATCCGGCTCGTCGGCGTGCGCATGGAGGGCCTCATCGATGCCGAGGCGGCTCCGCGACAGCTGCAGTTGGGCGAGCCCGCCAGCGGTCGGCGGGAGGCCGAAGTGGCGGTCGACGCACTGCGGGCGCGATTCGGCTCGAACGCCGTCCGTCCCGCCCGTCTGGTGGATCCGCAATGAGCCAGCCGCGCACCTCTTCGTTCCGCCACCGACTTGTGACCGGGTACGGGTTTCGCCGGCGGCGGAGTGTGCCTATCCTTGGACTACCACCGCGACCGCGGGGATCGGCCAGGGAGGTACTTGATGCCGCTTTCTGAGCACGAGCAGCGCCTGCTCGAGCAGATGGAGAAGGCCCTCTACGCCGAGGACCCCAAGTTCGCCACCAGCCTTCGCTCTGCCCCCGGCGCTCGCGCCGCGAAGGGCCGCGCTGCTCTCGGCGTACTCGGCGTGCTCGGCGGCATCGCTCTTCTCATCGGTGGCGTGGCCACCACCATCATCGCCCTCGGGGTGATCGGGTTCCTGACGATGCTCGTCGGAGCCGTCGCGATCTACTCCGCCTTCACGCGGCGTTCCTCGTCCGAGGGCACCGAGGAGGAGGCAGCCGCTCCCGAGCGTCCTGCGGGCCCGGGGTTCATGAACCGCATGGAGGATCGCTGGCGCCGCCGCTCGGAGGACGGCCAGCAGTAGGCCGCGACCCGGGTCTGCCACCGCACCCGGCGCGTCAGGTCCCGAATGACAGTTCGCGCATCCGCTCGGACCGCTTCCTTGCGCTCGTCCATGGACGAATCGCCGGTTGACGCCGGTCGCGCCTCGACCGCACCCGGCCGTCCGTAGCGGACCTGCTCCAGTTCGCGTCGGAGCCGCTGCAGCGCCTCGTTCGCGGGGCCGGGCATCCCGCGGGACAGCCGCTCGGCCGCCTGCCGGGGCGTGCGCGCCCCCGACCATGGCTGCCCGAGATCGACGGCCGTGTCCGCGATCTCGGCCCAGGCGCCCTCGACGAGGTCGGCGTACCTGGCGCGGTGCAGCCGTCGCA
>Ga0316576_10001420_pt1 | contig 12824 bp, 10 predicted proteins | sample S0NA_FD_203075 | JGI IMG/M metagenome (GOLD analysis project Ga0316576, IMG submission 203075) | Rhizosphere microbial communities from salt marsh grasses in Alabama, United States - S0-2_050615r3r5 | ecosystem: Host-associated > Plants > Roots > Rhizosphere | place: USA: Alabama | collected... | reverse complement strand
TGGTAGTAGTAGGAGCAGTATCGCTGCGGCCAGCATATAAGGCAGTAATCGACGATACCTCACGGCTGTTACAAACAATAGTCCCGCTGCCAATCCCAACATAGCGCTTCGCGAGAATGTCAAAATCAGGGCAATGTAGATTAATCCGATAAACAGGATTGTGATTCGTCTTGAGAATAACGGTTCCTTCGTCACTAACTGCGGGCCGGCCAGTGCACCTATCATCAACAATAATCCGCCTAATACGTTGGGATCAACCGATGTACCAATCGCGCGTTCCGCAAGAGCAGGATTTTCCTCTATATATCGAATAACCCAACCACCTGGATAGCCAAGTCGTTGTAAAACATTCAGAGCAGAATTGGCTGTATCATTTGGTAGCAGCCATAAACCTATGGCAATCGCCGAAGCCGCTGCCCCGGCTAATAACAATACCTTTACCAGACGCTGCAGCCTTTCCCAACTGCTGCAGTAATCGATAATGACCAGAACCAGGCCAAGGCTGATTAAGAGTTCGGCGAATTTGCGCAGCAGGGTTGGCGTGAGCGGCCCGTTACTCATACCAAAGATGAAAGCAAAAACAGCTATCAAGATGAATATGACCAGCGGCAGGGTTATCGGTGACAGGGTGATGTTTTTTTGCTGACCGGTAACTATGCTCAGGGTCCAGATCACCACGACTGCCCCAATGGCCAGATCCAGAAAAGTAGGCGTCAACCCAATATCAACAGGCATGGTTGCAAACGGTATGAGCGAGACGACCAGGATAACGCCCCAAAAGCCAACTTCGATATCGCGTAAAACGATAAAGATGGTTATAAGCGCCAGAAAAACAGCTGCAGCAGCGAGTGGACCTCCAAAGGCAGCGATCAGCCCGCCGGTAACGGCGAACAATGCAATAAGGGCTGCCAGGCCCCAAATAGATTGTGTCGGATCTAGATAATCGCGAATTACACTCATAAAGCACTATTCTACTCGCACCTGGGTTAGTTCAAGAAAATCATCGGTGAGACGCCCATCAGGTGTCAAAATTTGCAGCCGGTTAAAGTCGCCCTCGGTATCTCGCGTGTAGATGCCAATAATGAGTGGATAAACATCGGCGGGCGTATCCTGGGCGAGTGACAGGTTTAACGTGACAGTTAGAACCTCTCCTGATATCCAGCTCGAGGTTCCTTCAGGCGGCTCATAATCAATACTTGCCCACCGAGTTGTGTTTTCGTCAACCACCTGCGCAAAGAAAGTGTAATCCATCTCCAGCGGCTGTAGCGGCTTCCAGTAGAGTGTCAGCTCAATGGTTTCACCCGGGGCGGCCGATCTGGGATTAAGTGTGTATCCGGCAAGGTCAAGCTTATCCTCGAAGTTGATCTGGGTTGGATTTGGATATGCCCCTTCCGCTGCTTTTACCTGGATGTTTCCAAGTGTAGCAGAGTCATCATTATTTTCGGTTGTTAAGCGTTCGCCGCTCTGAACATTGTAAAGTCCGGTGACTATTTCTAACTCCGCCGGAGAAACGGCCGTCTCCGGCAGCTGGATATAGTAAGAATTCACCAGGCGACTTCCAGGTTCAAGCCAGGAGGTTGCCTCCAATCCTTGCCCTGGATACATATCACGCTGCGCTACAGGACGGCCGAGAACGGGATCGACCGCATGTACAAAAACACTCCAATTTTCTTCCATTGGTGCAAGAACATCCCAGTCAAGGTGAACCCAAAACGAATCTCCTGGTTCGATGGAAAGAGCATTGCTTTCGTCACCATCCAGTTCCAAGGCTGCCTGGTTGAGGCGCATTTTATCGCTAAAAACAGCGCCTACCGGTTCGAAGTTTGCTCCTTGGGCGAGATTATAGGTGTCGGGATCATAAGCAGGCTTTATCCATAAAAAAGGTGCGGCAACAGCGACTAGAAAAAAATAAAGCGCGATGCCGCTCATTGCCCATCTGGCAATACGCTGAGGCATCCAACCAATAAGACCGATTGCAAACAACATGCACAGCGCCGACAAAGCAGTATAGACAAGACGTCCTTGGGACGACCAGGTTGTTGTTGCCCAACGAATGAGGCCTATGACAACGGCCGAGGAAAATAACAATGCGGATACCACGGCGAAATGTTCGACGATAAAGCGCATGATGTTATTGATGGTTGCCTGTAAATTTTGCCAGCTGCCGCGCCTGGATAGGAGCCAGGATCGCAGTTCTATTGTTGCTGCCAGGATAAAGCCGAAAACCGAGACAACCAGCAAACTGTTGAATAGTGCATAAACCCAATTCGGCATAGGGACATTGACCCCGCCAAACAAACCCCAAAATGCCATTAAAAACCCACGGCGTTCACCCCAGAGTTGAAAGAGAGATGCGGGGTGTGCGCGTTCACCTAAGACAGCGATAAAGGCGTTCCAGCCCAACCAATCGCCATATAACTGCATATTTCGCCAATACCACCAGCCGGCAATAAGGATGATTGGCAGGAGCACCAGCAAAAAATAACCGATCGATCGCAGCAGTATAGTCAGGAGCCATGAGACGATCTCCCTGGCACCTTGCCTTTTATCCGATTCTTGTCCAAGCCAGGCAATGACCAAACAGGTGCCCCAGGCAAGAGGTAGTAAACCGATTGTTCCCTCCTTAGTTAATAACGCCAGGCCGATAATGATCCCCAGGAGGATGAAGACGCCAAAGCGCCGCGAATAACTCGCATGATTTACCTCTATGCTTTTTTCGTATCTGGTTACGATGGTAATCATCATGAATAAGGAGAATGAGGCCAGCATGATGGCCAGGTTGTCGTTATTGACAGAACCACTTATGAAGAGGAACATGGGCAAGAAAGCATTTACGGCCGCCGCGCCAAGTGCGACTTCAGTCCGTTCAGGCATGGCGGAACGGGCGATAAGAAATGTCAGGTAAACTGTCACCGAACTCATAAGGATCGACATGAACCGCACAAGATGCACAGCGAGTAGTGTTCCCTGCCAGGGGTTTGCCTGTGGATTGTGAACAATCAGATTTATATTGCCGTCTTCGGTGATCAATCCATTGTCAACATGCGGGTTCTCCGGACGAACTTCCGCCATATCGGAGGTATCAATCCAAAAGGTGAGAGCAGCTCCGGCATAGTAATACAACGGAGGTTGTGAGGCTTCCTGTTTCCAGGGCCCGGCCAAAGTGGGATCAAATACCTGAACCGGCAAAGCATTCCCATCCGCGAGATGTCGCACCATCGGATAATGCCATAGTTCATCGGAGGCTTCAAATGGCGGGGTGTTAATAGCGTAAATGATCCCCAGAACCACGAAGAGGATCAATATCAGGGTTAACCACTGGCGCTCAGACATATAACAGACTTACCAGCAATAACTTTTGCTCGAGCTAATCTTTGACTTCCGGTTTGACTAATATTACCGGTGGGAAGTAATTTGATCTCATCATCAATCGAGATTCTTAATTCCAACGATCTGGTAGATTTCTTTTGCTCCAATGAATAACTCGCCATCATGGCGTTCCCCAAAGGTTGTAATCGTCTTTTTTGTATCACCCCAATCTCTGAGGGTCCACCCTTCTGCTCCATCAGCGATAAGGCTCCACAATTTCCTGCCACAGACGTCACTCAGCAAGTAATGTCCCGCAATTTCTGGAATCTGTGTACCGCGATAAATAAATCCACCAATAACCGCAGCGCAGCTACCTTCTTGATGGCGGTAGGCATAAATCGGCGCAACATAGGTTGTATCCGCCTCACATACTTCTGCTCTGAAAACATCAGGACCTTCCATACAAGGCCAGCCGAAATTCTCTCCTCCGCTGCTCCCTGCGGGAATGAAATCAACTTCTTCCCAGGTGGATTCACCGACATCCCCGATATACATATCACCGGTGTCCCGGTCAAAACTCATGCGCCAGGGGTTACGAAATCCTAAAGCCCAAATTTCGCCGCGGCTGTTACTGTCTGAGACGAAAGGGTTATCCGGTGGAATTGAATAGGGCGATCCATTGTCAACATCGATCCTTAAAATTTTTCCCATCAGTGTTTCAGTGGATTGGGCATTTCCTACGAAATCGCCCCCGGTGCCCCCATCGCCAACGGTGATATAGAGATACCCGTCCAATGGCCCAAAATGCAAATCGCCGCCGTGGTGCCTGGATGTTGGCTGTTGAAAGTGTAGAATTCTTTGTTCTGTGGCTGGATCAGCCTGGTTGTTTAATCCGACATGGTATCGGGCCAGCACGTAATAATAAATATTCTCAACCTGTTCCGTATAGCTGACGTAGATGTACCCATTCTCGGCGAAATTGGGGTGGGTTGTCAGGCCGATCAGGCCCATTTCATTTCCATCGTCGTAGACTCTGTCACTGATGTCTAGTAACAGATCTGGCTCTACGCTGCCATCTGGCAAACTGATCTGAATTCGGCCGTCTCTTGTGGCGATGAAAAATCGGCCGTCGCCAGGATCGACAATATCAGTAATGATATTGGGTGGGACGATTTCTGTTACAAACGGGTCCAATTGTGGGGCAAATGGCCTGATAACTGCCGGGAGATAAACCTGCACCTCCTCTGAGTTACTAGCCTGCAAATAGTTCGGAATTTGGATGCCAATGATGATTAAAGCCATCCCTATGGTGAAGGTCAATGTATTAAGAATCTTGTTTCTTTTGTTCATTAAAAATACTCCCCATGTCTTGGATCTTCTATACTTTGATAAAATTCAAGTGTTCGCCTGGCAATTTCCTCCCAGGAAAAATTTTTCGCCAATTTTTTCGCACCATTACCAAGCTTTGATCGTAGGTCGTCATCTTTGATTAGCAACAGAATCGCTTCCGAAAATTTTTCGCCGTCCATCTGGTCGATGAGCCAGATATTTTGGCCATGAACGAGTTTGGGTAGTGGTGTACTTGGGGTAGTTGTTACCAATGCGCATCCTTGTGCAAGGGCTGCCATAAGGGTTCCCCTTCTCAGTGACACCCCATCACGGTAGGGCATGACGATCAAGTCGGCCGCCTCCAGGAAAGTCGCCACCCGATTGTCGGCTACGAATCCCGTCCAGTGGATGCGTCCGCCAAAATTTCCCTCTTTGATCATCTCGTGAATCTTAGAGATGAAATCTTTATTAGAAGCATCACTGTCGCCTGTTTGTCCGCCGATAAATACCAGGTGAAAGTTCTCTGGTAAGTGCGCCAGCGCTTCGATAAGGATGTCAGCGCCTTTACTCTCATTAACAAATCCGAAATAACCTAACAGAATGTCGCTGTCCTTCAGGCCTAGATTTTCACGGACCTCTTTTATCTCAATGTGATTAGGCCGGTATGTGTTAATATTACTGCCAATCGGGATTGTAGTGAGTGGGGTTTGTACCTCGTTTTTTAATTTCTCAAAGTCGGCCGTGTTGGTTGTAATGATGCCTGCTGATTGTTTAGCCATGAATGAGATGGCCATGTTGCGAAGCCAACCTGCCTTTGGAAAAAGGTAAGGAATCCGCAGGTCGTGAAAAGTGACAACTGTTCTGACCAGATGTTTTAATCGCCATGGACAAATATTAATTGCCGCGCTGTTCATGTTGTAAGCGGCCGCTTGATATTGGATATTGACAACATCAAACTCGTAACGCAGTGTTAAATCAGCGATCGAAGATACGGATGGCCACCGCCACCGCTTTATGGCAGCGTGTAACTGTGCAAATCCAAGATCACTGGGCTCTGGAAGCCTACCAAATCGCTGCCCTTGAGCATCGGGATCGGCCGCACGGCTGGTTATGATGTGTATCTCTTGTTTTTGCGCAGCCAAAGCGCGTGCTAATTCTTGCGTAAAAGCTCCCACACCACCTTCCATAGGTGGGAATTCCCCACTTACCAGGGCTATCTTCATCGTTTAATAACCAGCCGGTCGCAGTCCTGAACGGATGACCTGCCAATAAGCTTGCACGCGCTGTCTACGTAACTTTCGGTTGTGGCCTACTAAGCCTTTAGCCCCTTCTAAAGCAAGCTGCCAGGTATAATTGGCCAGGATAACAGCACGAATAATTCCTGCCGCGATTCGGCCGTGATGTTTGCGGAAGTAACGCAGCTTTGCCTGCTGAAAGTTAATATGACGTTCGGTTACGGCCTGTTCGCTGCTTTTTCCGACGTGATGGACGATCTTTGCCTGAGGGAGATAAACGATGCGCCATCCAGCATCATTAATCCTGCGGCACCAATCCAACTCTTCAGAATACATAAAGTATCCTTCATCGAAAAGGCCAACATGGTCGATGACACGGCGAGGAACTATTAAACATGCACCTGTTACCCAATCAACATCATTTTCCTGATCGTCGGGTAGGTCCTGCGCATAATATTTTTTCAGAAAACCTTTTGGAGCAAAGCTTTCAAGCCAGGTACTTTCCATCAGCCCGGTAATTAACGATGGAAAACGACGTTTTGAAGATTGCACCGAACCGTCGCTGTTTAGAAGCTGTGGGCCTGCTGCACCAACATCGATATGCACGTCCAAATAATTGACCAGGATCGCCAGTGCATCATCCAGGACGGCAGTGTCCGGATTCAGGATCAACACGTTTCTTCCGCTGGAAGCCTGGATTCCAACATTATTTCCCCGCGGGTAGCCAAGGTTCTGTTCGCTTTTGATAAGCTTGACCCAGGGGAATTCTTTATCAACCATTTCCGAACTGCCATCCCGCGAAGCGGAATCAACAACAATAACTTCAAGCTGGATGGTCCCCTGGTTTTCTTGGATGGAGTTCAGACAGTCCAGTAACAGTTCTTTGACATTCCAATTAACGATAATAATCGATAGGTCAGGCTTGACGCTATCAGGTTGCGAATCATTCTCAGTCATATGCTCCAACCCCATCAGGATTGACTCTGTCAAGTTGCAGTTGTCCAAAAAGACGGCGAGCATTGGTCGTCGTTATCTCGGAAATTTCTTCAATGCTTAAATCATGCAGTAAAGCTATTTGTTCTGCAACAAAGGTTACATAGGACGGTTCGTTTCGTTTGCCACGCCGCGGTTGTGGCGCGAGAAAAGGTGCATCGGTTTCTACTAAAATGCGGTTAAGGGGTAATTTGGCGACAGTATCGCGCAAATCATCCGCTTTTTTGAACGTCACTGGACCGGTGATGCCAATATAAAATCCCATTTCCAATGCGGCCTCGGCAATGTGCCAGTCGGCCGAAAATGAATGCAGGACCCCCGGTCTTTCTCCGCCTGCCAGGCGTGATTTTGCCAACAGACGGATTACGTCTTCGCCAGCCTCGCGATTATGAATAATAACCGGAAGATCAAGATCCGCTGCCAGATTAAGCTGCGCTGAAAAAGATTGGTGTTGAATCTCTTTTGGCGAATCGTCCCAATAATAATCGATTCCAATCTCGCCTATTGCCACAACTTTTGGGTGATTGGCAAAGCGCTGCACTTCATTGAGCCAGGAAGTCTCCCATGCGCTTGTGGAGTTTGGATGGACGCCTACTGCGGCATAGACGCCGCTATACTTGCTTGCCAGGTCCAGGACATCCTGGCAATTTTCTAGTTCTATCGCGGGGACGATGATTCGCCTCACATCGGCTTCTTCAGCTCTGCGGAGAACCGCATCACGATCATCGTCGAAGCGGTCGAAATCAAGATGGCAGTGCGTGTCAATCAGCATGGTTGGGTTATGCAATATGTTGCTAATCGCTTTTCCTGGCGGTCAGCTTCTCGATGTAACTATCCGGAACCTGTACGGCAGTGACTTCTCCGCGTGCGCATACCACACCATCCGCCGACAGCACACAAGAAATCGTTACACGACGGCCAGTTATTTCCTTCACGGTTCCTCTTATTTCAAGTTCAGGACCTAACGGGGTTGGTTTCAAATAATCGACATGCAAAGAAGCGGTTAAACAGCGAATAGCGGGCAGTGTATCCATTGCACGATTCTCAGCCCGATACAACGCAGCCGCCGCTGTGCCGGTGCTGTGGCAGTCAATCAAAGAAGCAATCAACCCTCCGTAGACATAACCAGGGATCGCGGTATGGTAAGGTAGTGGTTGAAAGCGAGTTACCGATTCATTTCCGTCCCAATAGGTCTTAAACCGGTATCCATGCTCATTCAAACGGCCGCATCCGTAACAATGGCTGACGTCATCCTGATAATAATCTTGAAAAGCCAAAGTCATAATTCATCCCACTTTTTGCGTGTAAGGTGTTGAAACAAATGAAGGTTTCTCACCTTCTTTATTGCAAACCGGCAATCCTAAGCCCATCTTCCAGGATTCCTTGAACCCTATCTTCATAAGTTGTCTCACAATAGACGCGAATGATAGGTTCGGTTCCACTAAAGCGAATTAATAACCAACCACCATCCTCCATGATGAACTGATGCCCGTCGACAGTAACAATATCGGTCACGGCCAGACCACCGATGGTTTTGGGGCGGGCTGAATCAACATTATGCCAAATTTCTTCTTTGCGTGCCTGATCAAAGCGGCTGTCAATGCGGTCGTAATAATGTGGCCCAACCATCTCGAACAAAAGCTCGAGGAGTTCTGAAGGTTTCTTACCTGTCTTGACAACAAGATCAAGAAGATATAAACCAGCTAAAATACCATCCCTCTCTGGTACATGATCGCGGAAGGCATACCCGCCACTCTCTTCACCGCCGATCATGGCCTTGACCTCTACCATTTTGGGGGCGATGTATTTAAATCCGACCCCGGTTTCATACACAGGGACATTATAAATCCGGCCAAGCTTGTTGAGCATCTTCGTCGTGGAGATCGTCTTTACAATAGGACCTCGCTCACCACGAATTTCCAAGAAATAATAGCCCATCAAGCCATAAACGCGCAGTTGATCAATGAATTTTCCATTCTCATCTCCTACGCCAAGCCGGTCAGCATCCCCATCATTAATAATTGCCAGATCGGCGCTAACTTTGCTAACAAAACTTAAACCATGGTCTACGTTTGGCGGAATAGGTTCAGGCCGTGTCATATAGGGGAAAATTGGATTGCGCTCGTTATGTACTTCATATATGGTTGTTGGTCCACCCTCCAGCAATCGTGGAAACCAACCGGCGCCGTTTCCCCACATACAATCTACTAATACAGCGAGTCCCGCCTCCTTAAGCGGGCTAATATCAACCAGCCGTTGGAGCTGGTCGATATAGGGTGGGTCTGGGTTAAATCGTTCAACCAAGCCATCGCTCAAAGCGTCGTCGAGTTTCAATTGGGCCGCGTCGCCTGCATCAGGAATGAGCGACTCGATGATCTTAAGGTCTTGGGGTGGAATTGCCCCACCGAGCGGGTCGCGTACTTTAAATCCCAGATCATGAGCGGGGTTATGGCTGGCGGTAATATTAATTCCCCCGCCGGCCTGCCGGTCAACAACGGAATAGGAAATAGCGGGTGTTGGCGTGTTATGTTCGGTCAACCAGACATGGATACCATTAGCGGCCATGACTTCCGCGGCCGTGGCAGCAAAGCTTTCTGCCTGGAATCGCTGATCGTACCCTATGACGACACCTTTTCCGGCCCGGCCTTCTTTATTAAGAAAATTGGCGAAACCTTGTGTGCAGCGGCGCACATTAGCGAAAGTATATTGATCGGCTATTCGGGCTCGCCAGCCATCGGTTCCAAACTTGATTGTGCTCATACAGTGAATGTCCTTAGGAAATTGTGTTGCGAATCAATACCAAAAAAACCTCATTTTAAGGCTTGATAATAAACTAAAGGGCGGGATCACCATTTTCGAGTAAATCCAGATCTGAGTCAACCATCAAATGCACTAACTCTGCAAATGTGATGGTGGGCTCCCAACCAAGTTTTTGCCGGGCCTTGCTTGAATCTCCTACCAGCAGGTCAACTTCGGCTGGTCTCATGAAACGCGGATCTTGAACAACATAATCATGCCAATCCAGATCAACATACCCGAATGCTTCTTCCAGGAATTCTTCTACAGAGTGTGTTTCACCGCTGGAGACGACATAATCCTCAGGTTTTTCCTGCTGAAGCATCAACCACATAGCTTCCACGTAATCGCCCGCGTAGCCCCAATCTCGCCGTGCATCTAAATTGCCCAAACGTAGTTCATTAATCAGCCCCTTTTTAATCTGCGCTACATGATGCGTGATTTTCCGAGTTACGAACTCTAACCCTCGTCGAGGAGATTCATGGTTGAACAAAATTCCAGAAGTAGCATGTAGATCGTAACTCTCCCGGTAATTGACTGTAATCCAATGACCGTATACTTTAGCCACACCGTATGGGCTTCGAGGGTAAAAGGGCGTTTTTTCACTCTGTGGCACTTCAACAACTTTCCCGAACATTTCGCTGGAACTTGCCTGGTAGAAACGGATGTCGGGATTCACAATCCGGATCGCATCCAGCATTCGGGTCACCCCAAGACCGGTCACGTCCCCCGTGAAAACTGGTTGGCCCCAAGATGTCATCACAAATGATTGAGCGGCAAGATTGTAGATCTCACCTGGGGAATGTTCCTCAAGTAGATGAATTAACGAAATCTGGTCGCCCAGATCGCCGGGGACGAGATCGATTTCATCCTGGATATGGGCGATTCGGTGAAAATTGATGGTGCTTGTCCGCCGGACCATGCCCACGACATCGTAACCCTTTGATAGAAGAAATTCAGCCAGATAGGATCCATCCTGACCGGTGATGCCTGTGATTAATGCTTTTGGCATTTATTAACCTCGCTTGATTTATTGGAACGATAGCAAATTCCACCGTTAAAAATACTTGCTTGATGTTGTAAGTTTATTCATCAAGCCGGCAAAACATGTTAGCCAACATCGTGATTGATTATAACTTAGGGGGGATAAGGCGTAAACCGGAGGTCTGCTGCATAAAATAAAGAGTTTACGGCCGTTTGGTAAAAGTGGGTTTACCGTCGACGGGAGCTGTGCAGTCCATAGACAATATGCGCCCATTTTCGACGCACCGATTTCGGAAGATACCTTTCCATATGTGCGTAAATGCCCAACCCCCACATCGCTAATGCTTCCATTCTGCCTGTGCTTGCCTCCTCCCGTTGAGCTTCACTGCGTGTGATTCCCGGCGGAAACGGCGGCATATCAATAAAACCAATAATCGTTTCATCGCCAATATTCTGACGAATTAGATTGTCAAATTCCTCTAATTTCAAACCATTCAAGCCGCTGATCCCCACATGAGACTCGTTGTCACCATTTGGCGAAAACAGGGCCAATGCAGATGAGACTTCTTGCAGGCGAGATACATACGATCCTTGCTTTTCGGCCGTTAATCGCTGCAATACTTCGGAGGATACAGCCAGATCAAAATTTGCTTTTAATTCCGCAAGGCTGCTTAAGTCACCAGTCTGGAAGATTTGCAGATTCAGAGCAGTTAAATAATGGTTTCTGTTTAAATATTCCAGCGCGCGATCGAGTTTGGCTAGAGCAAAAGAACGGTCATCGACAACGGTGATCCGGCACTCCAATTCAGCGCCAAGAAGCATGAAGTCAAGACTGGCCCCATATTTCTCCGGGAGCCCGGCTATGAGCATGGAGGCCGGCCGTTTTCCTTTGGCCAACCAGGGTAACAGAACAAGCCGTTTCGCATAATACTCGTAAGCTGTGCCGACGCCTTCGCCCTCCGCCAGGGCTAATGCATATAACTGCTTTATTGTTTGCGTGTCAGTCATCAAAAGAAAAAACCGGCATATATTTAATCCTGATTACTACTCGATTCTGGCCGCTCGCCAGGATCATCAGCTCTCTGGTAAGTCATAACAGGTCGATAAACGCAGCCGCAGGACTTAGGTCGATCACACGCGGGGAGCGGAAGGTGCGGTGCTTCATCGGGATGGTAGATAGCTGATTTATCCAGGCGCCTACAGGCGTCACAACCATCCGCATCGGCCGTTATAGATACGCCGGCAATTGACCCGTTCGCCCGCATCCCCAGGCTGTAAGCGGCCAACGTTTTTTGCGCATAATCTGCCTTTTTGCCCTTATTTTGTTGAAAATCGATTAACCAGTTGAAAGCCATAGTAAATATTCCTAGGGTTTTATGGCGGGCGCCTGGTGATTGATGCCGATGCTCTCCGGTTTAATGAACTTGCTTCCAACGCGACTCAGTGTAGGGCCATCAAGCAGCATATTCGTATATGAGGCATTCGCCAATGGGCAGTAACATTCTTTTGCAGCAATGCTGCGGCGAACTTCTTTGATCGCTTCACCAAACCAGATCTCTTTGAAATCATAATGATGATCGCGCAAATTGCCTAAATCATCTGCCCTGACGCAGCATGGCCAGACAGTTCCATCGGCATAAATTTGTGCGCTGGCCCACCCGGCATAACAGTCTATAACCTGATCCTGTTCATTCAGGATGCGCTTCACTAGTTTGTAATACTCAACCCGGAACGCCTCAGTTATCCGCGATAGACCGCTGAACTGTTTACTATCGACATAATCAATAAGGCGATCAATTGCCTGGCCGTAGGTCTCAGGATCAGGCGTGATTGGTAATCCAACTGTGTCCAGTTCTATTCGCGGCTCTGCTATTTCAGTGATGAATTGATCGGCCGCGGATTGATCCGCATATTGGATTAACTCGTCTAAATGGCCGACACTAAATACGGAAATAACGGAATGGATCCCCACGGTGAGATTTGAATACGCCTCACGCAGTTCCAAATATTGTGCCAAACGTTCTTCGAATTTCTCGAAATTCCCTGGCACACCGCGAATGGTATCATGTTTAACCCCCACGCCGTCCAGGGAAAGATTGATAATGACCTGAGTGTCCGGGCATGCTGCAAGAATCTGTTCAACACGGTCCGGGCCGCTTTTTAAAATGGCATTTGTCG
>Ga0316576_10001419_pt1 | contig 12826 bp, 8 predicted proteins | sample S0NA_FD_203075 | JGI IMG/M metagenome (GOLD analysis project Ga0316576, IMG submission 203075) | Rhizosphere microbial communities from salt marsh grasses in Alabama, United States - S0-2_050615r3r5 | ecosystem: Host-associated > Plants > Roots > Rhizosphere | place: USA: Alabama | collected... | reverse complement strand
AAGGCGGGCTAGACTCGTAGCCTGCCACACGCGGGACCGGACCTGTTCGTTTTTAGCAGTCCCACGCCTACCGGCGGGTCGCGGCCGACCCCATCAGCCGGATGCCATCGTCTGCGACAGGTAGTGGATGATCTCCGTCGGCGTCGAGGAAGTGATCGCTATGCGACCCATGGGCGTGAAGCCCGAGAACACGGGGTCGACGCGGGGGCTCGAGGCAAAGACCAGGCCGTCATACGAAGTCGATTCCCGGTCGAAGTCCGCGGCGACCTCGATGCGGTACCCATGTCGCCTCAGAATGGCGATCACGTCAGCGTGCAAGGACTGCGAATGCGTCGACACGAACAGGTAGTCGATGCGCTTTTCTCTCAGGGCGTCATCGGTCTCCTCGAGCATTTCCACCTCGGCGCCCTGGATATCCGCGTGAAGGATGTCGAGGCGCGGGATCTGCTGCTCGGTCAGAAAGCGGTCCACGCCGAATTGACCCTTGCCGACGGCTTGGTGGATGAATACGCCGGTGAAGCCGTTGCGGACGAAATTCCCCCTCCCCACGTCCAGATTGTCCGGGTCCGGCTCCACCAACCAGGTGCATGCGCCGGGCCGCGCCTGATGCAACCACATGGAATAGTGGCCCCAATAGGCACCGAGCTCCAGCATCGCAGGCTCATCGGGCAGTCGCCTGAGCAGCTGTTGGAACACATATTCCTCCAGCGGTTCGTGCACGCCGCGGTTGATGACCAATATCGCGCTGAAGTCACCGTAATATGCCACCTCGCCGGTGTAGGCGACCTTCAGTCCGTTGTGCAAATGGACGAGGTCTCCATCCGGCATGCCCGCCCGAGGGTCGCGCTCGATGAGCAGATTGAGCGGGTCCGACACGATCTCTCTGAACCTGCCGGCGAAGTCGTCGCCCGCGGCCTTTTTCTGCGGATTGTTGAAAGTGTCAGATTTCACTCAGTCGGCCCGTCGCAATGCTTTTGCCGAAGAATGCCATGAATCGTTGTCAGCGGTCCAGGCGTCGGACCACCCCGCGGCTGTGCGGTGAGGTCTTCCGGGCACCTCGAAAAGCTTGGGGTGCCGGTGCGGGGCAGCCTGCCCCGACCTTTCTCAAGCGTCTAAGCGCTTGAGAAACGGAGCGAAGCTGAAACCGAGTCTTGGCTTCGCGTCTCGAAGGATGCCATGCAAGGCCTATTGCGAGGCTCCCTTCTATGAGTGTCGCGAACGCCGTCACGTCGATTGCTGCGTGCCTCCCTGCGCCGCTGCCAGCCGCGGAAAGACCCGCCAGAGACTTTCACTTGACCGATATCGCCATGAGCACTAGCCTACCCTTAGCCGATTGGCATCCTGCTCGATACTGGACCCCAGATCTTTTCTCTTCATGGTGCCAAGCGCCAGCGGACGCGATACGAGTACTCGTTGAAAACTTGGTCCACCGCCCCGCAGACTCCCTGCGCGCGGCAAATGGCTGGGTTCCGCGGCGTCAGGCGGACTCGGCCTTATCCGGGCAAGCCATCCTCGGCCGCGCCGGCACCGACGCGTGCAGCCCGCTCGCTTGACGCATCCGCTGTCCCTTTGTCGCCCGGTAAGCCGCGGCTGCTGGCCGTGTCGGGAGCACACCTTGACGGTCGTGTCGGTGCGAGAAGGTCAGGTCCTCTTTGACAGTGATCAGTTCCGCACGCGTTGCCTGGATCATGAGGCTTGGCCATGTTTTGGATCTGCACCCATCATCGCTCCGGAACCGTCCTCATGCGGAACGTGTTCCAGCGCTACGCCGCGCTGACCAATCGGCCATTCTTCAAGGGAAAATATGAGCAGTGCCCGGAAGGCGTCGAGCTCTACCAAGATGCGCACTCTCACACCCGGCTCCCCGACGAGGCACACGGCATTCATCTATTTCGCGATCCCTATGCGCTCCTTCTGTCTCACGTGCGCTATCATTTGATCACAGAGAGCCCTGGCGAGCCGCCGAATGCAGTAGTCATGAGCGATGGCAGACTGTACGGCGAGCATTTGCGAGAGAAGGCATCCTTGGAGGAAATGGCGTTTTTCGAGCTGGAGCAGATCTACCGCCTGACGCTTTCCGATATGCTCGCTTGGGATTATTCCGACGCGAGATTCATCAACGTTCCCCTCGATGCCTTCGATAACAGCGGCAGCGCAATCGTAGTGGCCCGATGGCTTAGAGCACGCTTCGATGATTTCGATGCAGACGAGAGCGCACTCGAAGATGCTTTCCGGCACGTGATTGCAAACCAACCCTTGAAGCGTCGGCACGGCACCAGGCGGGAGGGGGAAGACCCGCAGCGTCTGCTCACCCCGGCCGTGACCGACTACATGCAGCGGGAATTTCCGCGTCTACAAGACTTGCAGCGCCGCGCTGAAGACGCGTTAGCCGAGGTACAGCGTGAGTTGGCCGCGTCGGCAGATTCTTCCGGCCCTGATCCTAGGGCAGAGGAGCCGCCAACGGCTTGAGGTATACCCGTGGCGCGCGCCTGAGCGGGCTCCGCAGCCGGGGGGATCCATGACATCGCCGCGTTGCGCCACCGGGAGACGCCAGACATGAAGGGTGGTGCGCCCACCGATACGGGATAGTCGCTGCCGCCGACGGTCGACCTTGTTTTGGGGAGAGACTCCAGTTGATCACTGCCGAATTGCTGAAGGCACCGCAACCGCTGAGACATTATGTCCGGGTCCTGGGCGTGGGAGGGGCGAGGTGCGGGACTACCTACCTGCATCAGATGATTACGAGTTTCCCGGAGGCCTGCAGCGCCGGCATCAAAGAGCATCACTTTTACGATTCGATTTTTGCGAGCAAGGACCGTCCCGGTACGGGATGGAGCCAGGAGCAGATCTCAGACGTAACACACGCCCAGTGCACAGGGGCCCTGAGGGAGCAGATCTGCCGCTTGCGGGCAAGCCTACTGGCCGAGCCGGCGAACTATTGGCAGCAGTACCAGGCCTATGTGGACGCCTTCCCCCAAAGGTACTCTCACCTGGTCGACATAACCCCCGCTTACAGCCTGCTCACCGAGGAGCAGCTGGTGACGATGTTCGCCGCGCATCCGCGCACGAAGATCGTGATGTTGCTACGCGACCCGGTCGATCGCTTCTGGTCCGGCGCCAAGAAGCAAGCCAGGGAGCACGGAGTGGCGCCGGAGTCGGTCGTCGAGCAGGAGATTGCCAGGCTGCGGAACCGGTCGGGCCACACGCCGATACAGATCAGGAAGTCCGAGCTCGGCACCCTTGCGGCCAACGTCAAGGCCGCCGCGGAGCGCGCCGGGGATTCCGTAGGCCTGTATTTCGGGTTTCATGAGCAGATTTTCGGTCCGGAAGGGCCGTCGCACCTGCGACGGATCTTTGACTTCCTCGGCCTGCACGGCGAATGCTCCGGAGATACCAGTGAACGGATAAATACCACCGACGAAACACCGGTGCCGGAGGCCGTCAGGCACCTTGTGATGCCCGCGTTCCAGCAGCAATACGATCAGTGCTTCGAGCTGTTCGGTGAATCCTTCATTCGGGAGCTGTGGCCGGTTCGCCAGCGAGTCCAAGAGCGCACCTCGGCTCCCGCACCACAGCTGATCCACCGCCCGAGAGCTCGAGCGATTCCGGAGCTGCCGCCCACGACAGCACAGCGACCGGCAGCGGCAGCACGGCTCCGGTCGGCACCATCCGAAGTGGACTATGCGCGCCTTATCCGGTTCAAGAATCGCTATGCCGGCGGCGAATGCGTGCTGCTATGTAACGGGCCCAGTCTTCGCTCCGTCGATTTCGCAAAAATCCGTTCCCATTTCCTCGTCGGCCTTAACAAGATTTATCTGGGGACGGAGCTCATCGGGCGGGTTCCCGATTGCGTGGTATGCGTAAACCAAAAGGTGTTGCAACAGTCGGCGGCGCAGCTGGCGGCAATGCGCACGCTCAAATTCCTAGGCTCCCGAGCAGGGTCGGTGATTCCAGCTGATCCACTGACATACTACTTCAACAGCACCGGGCCCAAGCCCGCCCGCTTCTCCACCGATATCGTCGACTACGTCCACGAGGGCTGGACCGTCACCCATGCCGCCTTACAAGTCCTTTACTACATGGGATTTCGCAAGGTCGTCATCGTCGGCATGGACCACAATTTCCCGGACGCCAAGGGTTCCCCGAATGAGGGGCAGCTGATGGCGCAGGCCGACACGAATCACTTTACCCCGGACTATTTCGGCTTCGGTCAGCAATGGGATCTGCCGGACCTGGCCAATTCCGAGATATCCTATTCCGCCGCTCGCGAGGCCTACGAGGCGGACGGGCGGATCATCATCGACGCGACGGAGCAGGGTCACTGCCGGATATTCGAGCGCATGCGCCTGGTGGATGCGCTCGCGTACCCCATTCCCAGGTGATTGCAGGCCCGCAGGAGACCAGCGCCCGCCCCTGCGCGCTTGCGCAGGCCCTGCCGCAGATGCGCTGGCGGAGCGTCTGCCGGCGGCGCGATCAGCGCCGACCGCGCGTCGAAACCATCTGCCCGAGCCGTTGTTTGAGACGGCCCACCCAGCCTCTCGGGGGCTTCTGCGGGGATTCCGGAGCACACTTGAGCCAAGCGTCCTGAACCCGTTGCTTCTCCGACTTCCACGCTTCTATTGCCGTCGCCGAAACGCCGGTTTCGTCGTATACGCTGATGCAAACGGGGAGATAACGGAACGACGCGCTGTAGAGCCGCATGGCGCGGAGCAGCAGCTCGTAGTCGGCCACGATGCGCAGTGACTTGTCAAACCCGCCCAACCGCTGAAACAAGCTGCGCCTGATGAAGGTTGCCTGATGCGGCAACGTGCGTCTCTCGAGATAGGTGCGGGGGTCGAAATCGAGGCCGTCCATCTTTTTCCTGGCGACCCCCTGATCGTTGACGACATAGCCGAATACGATATCGGCGTCGAGGCGGTGGTCGAAGACCTCTTGCAGGACAGTGTCCGCGTAGAAAAAGTCGCCGCTGTTCATGAAGATGATGTAGTCGCCGCGCGCGCACGCCGCGCCTTTGTTCATCGCATCGTAGATTCCCTCGTCCGGCTCGGATATGAGACGGGCGATGCGGTGCTTGTATTTCTCGACCCGCCGCAAGGTGCCATCTACCGAGGCACCATCAACGACGATAATTTCAACGCCGGGGAACGTCTGCGCAATCGCACTCCGCAGCGTACGGTCGATGCGACGCTCCTCGTTCAGGCAAATGGTGATGACCGAAAATGTCGTATTCATATCCGCTCAAATAGACTTGCTTTTCTTTTTCTGATACTTCCGGAATCTGCCGTCGACCAGGTTGGAAACCATTCGCTTGGCCGCAGCAGCGTGACCATCCGGCGTGCTCCGAGCGAGGACGATCAATTCCAGGGACAGAGAAGCGGGTACGACCAACATGAGATATGACAGCAAACGGCTAAAGGCGTGTACTTGCGCGTCGGACAGCGCCTGGCGCGCTTCAAAACCGGCAACCGTAGCGTCGCTGCCGTAATCGATGTTCTCATGCGTCAGCTTCTTGGTAATCGCGTCATAGGCCCCCAGAACAGCAAAGGCCAACCTTATGTCCAGGTTTCTTCTGTAATGTCTGCACATGCAGACGATGTTGTACCAATGATTCATGGCGGCATTGTAGTTCAGGCGCGTCCGGCCGTATTGAGCCACCTTGATGGCCTTGTGCAGACCGAAATGGTATGCCTGATAGCGACTGGGATCAGGGCAATGAAATGCCGCTGGCGCGAGACGCCTGGGATCGCATACTCTTTTATAGACGACGGAATCGGCACGACGATCGACGAAGATGTTGTCGTCGGTGTTGCCCCATCTCATCCGACTGCTGTAGACATGCAAACCATAGGTCAGGCGATCAGTAAAGAAATCGGAGACAGCAATTTGCAGGTCATCGACGTCGGGGTTTGCACGAAAATAGTCCACCACCTCGCCGAAGAAGGAGTTTCGGGCGAGCACCATATCGGCGTCGATCTTGACGAATAAGTCGTAGTCGCTGGCCCGCTCCATAAAGGTCTTGTACAGCTTGTCATGGGCCTCTTTGTTCGGCAGCTTCTCTATGACGAAATGGTCGTGATTTCGGTAGAGCTGGGCCCTTATGGAATCCATGCATCGGGGATACTCGTTTTCGATGCAATACATGACGCCCACGAGTATTTTCATACAAGCACCTCAGAGCAGAATGCCGCGTGCAACCAGGGAAGGCAGGTTGCCGACGGCCCGATGCCGGTGGACGCCTCGCAACACCCTGTCGGAGCCACCCTGCAGCTGGCCGGACGCCATGTGCTTACCGGGACGCGGATGGTCTGGATGGCGGCGGTTGCGGCGCGACCTGTGCGGCGCTCGGGAGCGGTGGTCTGGCGCCCCGGAGGACCTTTGTCTGGCCGTTCGGTTGAGAGCACCGCGCTTGATGGCCGCGAAGATCGGCTAGACCTGATGGTCTTCCGCCGGAGGCTGCCTGATGGCCTTCGGCAGAGACGGATGGTCCGCGTCGGTTCGGCACCGGGCGCGGCCGGCTCATGCCCGTCCGCCTTGACGAATCCCCCGCGTAGGACGGATCACTCGAGGACCTCGTCGGCAGCAGCCGGCGCGGCGCGCTGCGCACCGGACTTGAGCAGCCGCTTGATCCGTTGCAGATCCTCTTCCGACAGCCCCTCGGTGGGTATGGGTATTTCATGGAGCGCGTCGGCACGGTCCCGCACCAGCGCGAGAGACTCACCGAACGGAGTGGACGCGGCGTGGTCGTAGACGTAGATGAGATAGCGGTCGACGATGCGCTCTTGCCACTCCTCTCGCCGTTCCCACGGCAGCTTTCGGAAGCTGCGTTGATCGATCAGCAGAATGCCGGCGTCGGACGCGCTGACCTCGTCGATCGCCTGCGCAATGGGATCGCCAACGTCCGATGGGCCGAAACGCATGGGAAGGATTTCGGGTATCGGGACAGAGGTTCCCCGCTGGGCTTCGTACAGCGCCCCCTGCAGGAGTAAGATCAGGTCGCGATTGGCACTGCCCGGATTGAAGAAGGCGATCGATGCACCGCGCTCCAGGCGGAGCGGCCGCTCCGCACCATCGTCCGAGCGGACATTGATCGAGAGATGGTCGGGAACGGGTGGGGGAGCCGGCGGCGGGCTCAGCGCGACCGACGCATCGACCACGAATCGCCGGTAGATCTGCACGTGCGGTGAGAAGCGGCTGAACACCGTCACCGTGCGGAAGATGGTCGTCACGCTGTTCAGCAACTGCCGCAACAAGGTCGCATAGGCCAGCAGTATGGCCCAGTCCGCCGTCTCGGATAGCAGGCCACTGCCCACGGTCAGCAGCATCGCCGCCAGGATCAGACCGCCGCCGGTGCGCATCGCCAGTGCGCTGAGCTCCATAGACCGGTAGCGGTCTTCATTCGCGTCCGCATTGCGCTTGACCCGCTCGTCGCGAAAATAGTCGGCGAGTCGAGCATCCAGGGTCTGTTGATCACCGGTGTTGTCAAAATCGGAAACGAGGTCGAGCAAACCCCGCACTTGTGCGCTCACGTGGGCATCGGTCTCTTCGAATGTGTTCGACGAGCGTGCCGCCAGCAGATGGATCGGATACTGAGCGGCTACAACGCCGAGCCCAAGGACGGAGACCAGCGCGGTGGTAGAAGGATCCAGCCAGATCAAGGCGCCGAACCCGACCACGAACAGGATGATGCTCGGGCTGGCGTTGCCGATGAAGCGCAAGCTCCAGCCACAGGAGTATGGATAATTGACCGCGAGCTTGCGCCTGCCGACGGTCTCCAACAGGGCCGAAAGCTGTGGGCAGCGGGGATCGGGGAGGGCCTGCATCAACTTCAGGCTGCGCTTCAGCGAGAACTCCTGGTAGCGACGATGCAGCTTCAGAGCGGCCGCCTTGGCGATGTACTCGCTGGCGCCATAGAGCAGCACCGCGGCCGCGAACGCCAGGATGAAGAGTACCAACAGCAGCGCCGACTCCCGGGCAACGATCGATATGCCTAGTACATTTATGCGCAGGTCGTGCTGCAGCAACTTGACGTACGTATAGATGGCACCGGCGATCGCCGCGTTGCTGCCGAGGTTGAACAGCGTTGCCACGAGGATCCGCAGCCACTCCCGGGGTGCGACCCCGATGCTGTCCTTGACCAGCCAAACCAGCGACCGGACGTAGCGCAAGCCTTGCTCGCGCAAGCGGCGAGCCAGCAGCATCAGCCTGTCGGCGGGAATCAACATCCGTGCGAGCACCCGCGCACCACGCGCCGGCAGCGCCACCCGCGCCTGCGCCGATGCGTCGCAACCCGGTGACGCAGACCTTGTCGCGGTGCGCGGCAGGGGCGGGCCCGCATCATGGCAGCAGGGTCGTCAAACGGTGGGCGAGCGCGGCGGCCACCGCGGCGGCTCGAAACCGGGGCGGCAGCAGCGAGGGTGCCGTTGCCGCAGCGCGGGTATGCGGGACGCGGAGGATCGCCTCCAGCAGCCGGTCCGCGGGGCGGATGGTCAGCGCCCGCGCCGGCAACTGTGGCACGAGCTCGACCAGGCCGCCCGCCTCGGGCGTTGCGATCACCGGCGTGCCGCAGGCCAGCGCCTCCAGCGCTGCGTTGGGCATGCCCTCGAATCGGGACGGCAGCAAGAACGCGTCCGCCAGCGCATACCAGCCCCAGGGGTTGCTGTCGTAGCCCTGAAGCAGCACCCGCTCTCCGACCCCTGCGCGGAATGCCGCATCCCGAAGGCGGTCCCGCTCCGGACCGTCGCCGAGCAGCACCAGCACGTCGTCGGCGCGGGTCCGCGGCCACAGATCGATCAACCGGTCGAAGCCCTTCTGCGGCACCAGCCGTCCGGCCGCCACGAATAGCCGCCCGCAGGGCGGTGCCGCCGGCCGGTGCCGGGCACGCTCGCGGATGCGCGTCTCGTTGACCGGATTCGGCAGCACCATCAGGCGAGGCCGTCGCACGCCGTAGTCGTTCACCAGCTCCGCGGCCATGCGCTCGGAGGACGCGACCATCAGGTCGCACCTGGGGTAGGCCAGCCGGCACGCCAGCCGCAGCCAGCGGTTGATGCCGCCGCCGGCCATGCTCAACGACGGCAGATTGGGCTCGCGCGCGACCAGCCGCGGCCGTTTGCGCAACGGCGCGAGGATACCCGCCAACGCGGCAGTGACATGTCCGAAGGAGCTGAACATCAGCTCTGGCCGGCTTCTGCGTACCTGCCTCGCGAGTGCCGCGACGCCCTCGCGCAGGCGCCCCGTGCCCAGCACAGTGACCGGGATGCCCGGCGCCACCGAAACCGCAAGGGGACCCTCTGGATCAAGCACCCACAGCTCGGTGTCCAGCCCATGGCGCGGCAGCAGGGCGGCCATCCGCAGCATCACCCGCTCCGCACCGCCGCCTGCGAATGATGGAAGAACGAAGACACAGCGTGGCACCGGACCCATGCGCTCATGCGGCCGAGGCTGGGGCCGGCGTCGCGCCGATCTCCGCGATCAGCCGCTCCCATTCCGCCGCAACCACGTCGATGTGCATGCGCCCCGCCTCGTGCAGCGCGGCGTCGCGAAGCCGCTGCCGCAGATCATCGTCCGCGGCCAGCCGCTGCATCGCCTCCGCCAGGGCAGGAGCGTTCTCCGCCGGAGCCACGAGCCCTGTCTGCCCGTCGCGGATCAACTCCAGCGGGCCCGGTGATGCATCGCTCGCGATCACGGCAAGCCCACAGGCCATGGCCTCAAGCATGGCGTTGGGCATCCCCTCGAAGCGTGAGGGCAGCACGAACACGGCGGCCCGGTACAGCAGCGGGAACGGGTCCGACTGGTGGCCATGAAAGACCGCGCGATCGGCAATCCCCAGATCGACGGCACGCGCCTCGAGCTCGGCCCGCAGCGGGCCGTCGCCGACGATGTCCAGCTGCCAATCCGGGGCCGCCGGGGCAACCCGTGCGAAGGCATCCAGCAGCAGGTCGATCCCCTTCTGCTGCACTAGCCGCGCGACCGCGATGAAACGCCGCTGCTGGCGCTCGACGCCATCGGGACAGGGCGGGATCGACAGCGGATTGGCAACCTGCCGCAGCTTGTGGCGGGGCACGTAGGCGCTCATGGTCTCGAGGGCCCCGGCGCTGTTGGCCGTCACCATGTCGGCCTCCGGGTAGATCCGCGGGCGCAGCTTTTCCCAGGGCGGGTCGAGCTGCTGCAATGCCGGGTCGTTTCGCTCGGAGATCATGACCTTCAGATCGAGCCCGCGCGCGGCGAGCAGCGTTTGGATGTTGGTCCCACCGAGAAAGCTGATGATGACCGAAGGACGCAGCTCGGCGAAGCGCTCGTGCAGGCGCCGCACCCGCGGCGAGCGCTGCGCGACCCCTTCGACGAAGAGGTGGATCAGCACGAAGGCCCGCGCCCTGCGCACGGCCCGCATCAGATCGAGCCCGACCCGCGCGCCCCAGCGCTTGAGCCGATGCGCCGCGCCGGCACGGGCAGACAGGCCTTCCTCCAGGCGAAAATACAGCCGCGCCACCGGGTCACGGGCCGCGTCCGGCCCGCTCCCCGGGGAGAAGTCCTGCCGCTCAATGCCGGGGGCGAGGACGTGGGCGTCGCGCTCCGGGAACAACGTGATGACCGCGCAGCGCAGACCGCCGCGCTGCCAGTGATTCAGCAACAGGCTCGCCACGCGCTGGGCGCCGCCGGCACCCAGATGCGGGATGACGACCAACCGGTCGACCGGGGTGTCCGGCATTCCTGCGACTGCTTTGCTGTCCCCGTGCGGCAAACCTGAGATCTCGAGTTCTGCACCGCGAGCGAAGCGGGTGCGGGAGAGGACCCGGCTTTGCGCCGCGAATCGGAAGAGCACCCGGCTGTGCGGGCGCACGTGCGAAGGAAGGCGCAGCGCGCCGGACGGCGCCCGCGACGCGGCACGGGCGCCGCATTGTAGCGCATCCGCCCATGGACCACAGCACATCGCCGAGAGGAGGGGCGTCAGCGCCCCCAGCGCTCGAGCCAGGCCAGCAGCACGAGCGCCGGCCAGAGCCGATTGCCGAGATCCGCGCGACCCTGCTGATGCATGCGCCACAGCGAGCGCAGCGCGGCGCCGTCGAGCAGGGCGTCCTCGTCCGCGGGATCGCGCAGCAGCAGCGCCTCCGCCCAGTCACGCAGCGGCCCGCGCAGCCAGGCATCCATCGGCACGCTGAAGCCGGCCTTCGGGCGGTCCACGAGCGCCTGCGGCACGTGCCGGTCAAGCACCTGGCGCAGCAGCCACTTGCCCTGACCGGCGCGCACCTTGAGCCGCGCCGGAAGGCGCAGCGCAAAGTCGACGATACGCAGATCGAGCAGCGGCACGCGCACCTCCAGACCCTGGGACATGCTCGCACGGTCGACCTTGGTCAGCACGTCATCGGGCAGGTAGCCAAGGGCGTCGGCGAGCTGAAGCGCGGTCAGGTTATCCAGCCCCGCCGGTGGCGGATGCGGGGCAATGGCCGGTGCGGCCACGCGCAGCAGCCCGGCGGCGGCCGGATTGACGCTGCGCACCGCATCGTAGACACCGGCCAGGTCCGGCTCGGCCAACAACCGCCCCAGCTTCTGCATCTTGTCGCCGAGCTGCCGCGGGCGGCTGCGCGCCGGCATCAGCCGGCCGGCGAGGTGCCACAGGTGCGGCGGCGCCGCCGCCAGCACACGCCCGGCGAGCCGCCGCAGCCCTCGGGGATAGGGCGCGGCGGCGCCCCACAGCCGCTCGCTCCAGAGGTGGCGGTTGTAGCCGGCAAACAGCTCGTCGCCGCCGTCACCGGATAGCGCCACCGTGACATGCTCGCGCGCCAGCGCGCTGATCAGCAGCGTCGGCAGCTGCGAGGCATCGGCGAAGGGCTCGTCGTAGATCTCCGGCAGCCGCGGCACCAGCGCCAGCAGCTCGCGCTCGCCGACGTACAGCTCGGTGTGCTCGGTGCCGAGATGGCGCGCGATCGCGGCGGCATGACGCGCCTCGTCATAGTCGCGCTGCGCGAAGCCGATGGTGAAGGTGCGCACCGGACGGCGCGCGTGCCGCTGCATCAGCGCGACGACCGCGGAGCTGTCGATACCGCCGGACAGGAAGGCGCCGAGCGGCACGTCGGCGACCATCTGCGCGGCCACCGCTTCCGCGAGCAGGCGCTCGAGCTCATCGGCCGCCTGCCGGTCGGACAGTGTCACCGGCGCCGCCTGGGCGTCGCGGGCGCGCGCGGCCAGATCGAAATACGCCGTGAGGCGCGGCGTCACGCCCCCCTGCCAGCAAAGCATATGACCGGGTGGCAGCTGCCCGATGCCCCGGTAGATGCTCGCCGGTCCGACCACGTGCCCGTAACGGAGGAAGGCCTGTGCCACGGCCGGGTCGACCCGCGGGGCCCAGCCGGGCACGGCGCGCAGGGCCTTGAGCTCGGATGCGAACATCAGGCCGCCGCCGAATGCGCCCCAATAGAGGGGCTTGACGCCCAGCGGGTCCCGGGCCAGCGTGAGCCGGCGCTCGCCCCGGTCCCAGACGGCAAACGCGAAGATGCCGTTCAGCCGCGGCAGGGTGCCGTCGGGCCCCCAGCGGGCGAGGGCCTCGACCAGCACCTCGGTGTCGGAATCACCGCGGAAGCGGCAGCCCTGTGCGGCGAGCTCGTCGCGCAGGAGCCGGTAGTTGTAGATCTCGCCGTTGAAGCTCAGCGCCATGCGCCCGTCGTGCGACAGCATCGGCTGATGCCCGAGCGGCGAGACGTCGATGACCGCAAGCCGTCGATGCCCCAGCGCCACGCCGGCATCGCCGGTCCATTGGCCGCCGTCGTCGGGACCGCGCGGCGCGAGCGTCGCCGCCATGCGCGCAACGACACTCGCATGGGCCTCCGGTGCC
>Ga0316576_10001418_pt1 | contig 12827 bp, 9 predicted proteins | sample S0NA_FD_203075 | JGI IMG/M metagenome (GOLD analysis project Ga0316576, IMG submission 203075) | Rhizosphere microbial communities from salt marsh grasses in Alabama, United States - S0-2_050615r3r5 | ecosystem: Host-associated > Plants > Roots > Rhizosphere | place: USA: Alabama | collected... | reverse complement strand
GGAGCCGGGGCTTCACCGTGCCCGATGCCTACGGTGAACGGGCGCGGATGCTGGTTCGGTACCATGACCGTCGCAACTGCGAGCGGGTCGCCCACTCCGTGTCGACCGCCGGGGGTCCGGCCGTCCAGTGGTGGCGGCTGGTGGACAGGAGCAGAGCCCGAGCCCTGCGCATCGCGCGCCGGGTGCGGGCTGGGCTCCGCAACCGCAGGTCGTGACAGGCGCGGCCGCACCGACGAAGGGACGTATCGAGGATGTGGCGCACGCAATGACGCTCACGCACCCCAGCACGGGCGCCCCTCTCCCGCCGCTCCGCACGCTCGACTTCTCCCTCGTCCTCGTCGCCGACGACGACAACCTCGACCGCTTCCCGGAGGCGCTGGCGGACCTGGCCGCCAACCCGGACCTCTCCGGCGTCCCTGTCACCATCGTCCACGGCGCCGAGATCGACACCTTCGGCTGGCCGCTCGACCGTGCCCGGGTCGAGGTGGTGCGCGCCCAGTCCGGTAGTGAGCAGGACCTCAGCGACGCGGTGTACCGGATCGTCGGGTCCGCACCCACCCGGTACGTCGCAGCGTCCTGGTGGGCCCGGACCGCGCCCGACCGGATGTGGGCGCAGGAACTCGCCGTGGAGATCGTGGCGCTCGACAAGCTGGACATCCTGCCCGGTACCACACTGCTCATCGCCGGCAGGCATGCCGCTCGTCCGTTGGTGGCTCGGTACGTCCGCGACGTGCTCACCGAGCGCACGGTAAAGACCGGCACCGCGGACGCGGCCTATCTCGGCCAGCTCTCGCTGTCTGCTGCCCGGCCGCTGCTGGAGTCGATCGACCCCCACGGCACCTCGATCGACGTGCTGATGTTCCTGGCCGCCAAGTCCATTCCGGACCTGCCAGAGCCGCCGTGGCGCTATCGCATCGTGCTCGCCGACCCCGACGGCGACGTGGTGACATCCGAGCCCAACCGGCTGGAGCCGAGAATCGACTCCAAGGGCGTGGTCCGGTGGGAGGCGCTGCGCGCCAGCCTCGACCTCGCCGACGTCCGCAGCGGGCACCTGCGGCTCCTCGTCGAGGTCGTCAGTGACAGCGAGGTCCTGGGTCGCCGCCGCAACCTGCAGCCGCGCCGGGGCGCGCTCATCAGTGCCCGTACCGTGACGATGGACTTGCCGGACGGCCGTGGCAGGTCGCGGACGCTGCGGTACCTGCTGCACACCACCCGCCGCGGCCGTCGCTCGTACATGACCGTGCAGGTGGGTACGGGACGGACCGCGGCCGTGCGATGGCACGCGACCCAGCTGAAGAAGGACCTGGGGTTCATCCTGCGCGGACCCGGGCAACGCCGCGCCCGCGCGCTTCGTCTTGCGCGGCTGACGACCCTGCCCTTGTTCGCGCGTCGGCAGATCTGGCTGGTCGGAGAGCGAACCGACACCGCCCAGGACAACGGACTGCACCTCTTCCGCCACCTGCGCTCGGTCCACCCGGAGCTCGAGGCGTACTACGTGATCGACACCTCGAGCCCGCAGTACGAGCGGGTACGCGACCTCGGCAACGTCGTGCCGCACTCGTCGGTGAAGCACCGGCTGCTCATGCTGCACGCGTCCGTGCTCGCCAACGCGTACTCCATCCGCTACCTCGTCCCGCAGACCTGGGGGGTGGCCACCTACACCCGCCATCTGGTCTGGCGGGTGGGCGCGCTGCGCGTCTACCTGAAGCACGGCGTGCACCTCAGCCCGACCGCGGTCAAACGCGGTACGACGGGTTACGACGTCTGCCTCACGGTGACCCCGGGCGAGACCGCGGCCCTGCGCGCGTCCTCCGGCTACGACGAGCAGCTCGTCGAGGTCGGGATGCCGCGGTACGACGCCCTCGTGCCGACCCCACCGAGCCGTACCGTCCTCTTCATGCCCACGTGGCGCAAGTACCTTGTCTCCAAGGTGCTCGACGGCTCCGTCGCCGGCGAGCGGCCGTACGAGGGCTCCCGCTACCAGCGGTTCATGTCCGGCTTCCTCGAGAGCCCCCGCCTCCAGGAGATGCTGGAGCGATACGACTACCGACTGGTGTTCCTCCCCCACTACAACATGGCGCCCAAGTTCGCGGGGGCGCCCGTGTCCGGTGACCGGGTGAGCATCGCGGATGCCGACTCGGTGGCGATCCAGGACATGATCCGCGAGTGCGACGCCTTCATCACCGACTACTCGTCGGTGCACTTCGACGTCGCGTACATGGCCACCCCGCTGATCTACGTGCGCTTCGACCAGGAGGAGTACGACACCCTCCACGCGTCGCCCTCGTGGTTCGACCACGAGACGCAGGGCTTCGGGCCGGTCGTCGAGGGCTTGGAAGCCTCGCTCGACGCCCTCGAGGCACTGCTGGCCCGGGGGTGCGAGCAGGACCCGGTGTACGCCCGACGGGTCGATGACGCGTTCCCGTACCGCGACCAGCGCAACTGCGAACGCACCGTCGCCGTCATCGAGGAGCACCTGGCCCGGATCCGCTGACCCGGGCCAGGTCCAGGTGGCAGGGTCCGGGCGCCGGTTGTCAGGGCGGCGCGTCGGGCGCCGCGATCCCGAAGTCGACGTGGAGCGCGTCCTCGGCGGCCAGGTCCCGCAGCAGGCGGGCGTAGGCGCGCTCGTAGGCCTCGCCGAGACGACGGTCCCACTCGGGGACGAGTGCCGGGAGGTGGCCGGGGTTCTGGGTCACCTCTCCGAAGACCAGCCCCCGGTCGGTCTCGAAGAAGTCCAGCCGTTCCAGGGGCCGCCGGATCGCTGCAGACAGGCGCGCGGCCGCCTCCACGACACCCCTGAGGTCGTCGAGCGCGTCGATGTCGCCCTCACCGGGGTCGATGAGGGCGCGCACGTTCACGAGCTCGGCGCCCTCGGCGGTGTACGAGCGTGCGCGCGACGTGACCTCCTTCGCCCGTGACTGGTCACCGCGGCGGACCTCGACGTACACCGCCTCCCCGTAGAAGCAGAAGACCTTGACGTCGGAGGGCACGGCGTCCGCGTCCCCCGTACGGCTCACGAGGAACTCCTCCGCGAAGTACAGGGACCGGTCCTCGTGCCGTGCCCACAACACCTCGGTGACATCCGCCCGCGTGGTCGGCTCCTCTACCAACAGGTCGGTGTACGTGCCGGTTCGGGGATTGCGGGCGAGCGGGAAGACGTTCATCCCGCCGCCGCCCACGTTGCTCTTGAGCACGAACCGATCGGGTAGGGAGTCCCAGTCGATCGCGTCCGGGTCGGACCACTGGCCGAGGACCCGGGGCACGGGCACCCCGTGCAGGGCGGCGAACCGCTGGGCCGGCAGCTTGGGGTACAACTGGAGGATCGGTTCCCGGACGCCCTCGCTGACGTTGACGTCCGTCGTGTTGGCGCGACGGTGGAGGCGCGCGGCAAGCGAGTACGACGGGATGCCACCGGACAGCTCCGGGTCCGAGGACTCGCCGACCGTGCGCTCCAGCGGTGAGCGCACCTCATCGGACAGGATCCCGACCTGCGCCCGCAGCCGCTCGACCTGCCCGCGGCGACGCGTAGCCCGGCGTTCCAGCCTCCGCAACTGCGTGCGTAGGTCGGTGGTATCCGACTGCGGTCCGTGCTCGCTCACTCCCGGGGCTCCGCGGTGTCGGAGGAGTCGCCGAAGACGACGTGGAGCGCGCCCTCGTCGGCGAGGTCGCGCAGCAGGCGGGCGTAGGCGCGCTCGTAGATCTCACCGAGCCGGCGGTCCCACTCGGGGATGAGCGCGGGGGGACGGCCGGGGTTCATGGTGGCTTCGCCGAAGACCACGCCGTCGTCGGTCTCGTAGAAGTCGAGGCGCTCGAGCGGCCGTCGGATAGCGGCCGAGAGGCGACCGGCGGCCTCCGCGACGGCACCGAAGTCGGCCGGTGCATCGATGTCGCGGTCACCGGACTCCATGAGAACCCGGACGTTGACGAGCTCGGTGCCGTCGATCGCGAAGGCCCGCACCCGCTGGGTGGTGTTCGACGCCCGTGACTGGTCGCCACGGCGGACCTCGAGGTACGCCGGCTCGCCGTAGAAGCAGAACACCTTGATGTCGTCCGGTAGCGCGCCCGGTCCACCGGTGCGCCCGACGAGGAACTCCTCCGCGAAGTACTGCGAACGCTTTTCATGGCGTTCCCACAGCTTGGCGGTGACCTCCTCCCGGGTCGTCGGTTCACCGGTGAGCACATCCGTGTATTGCGTGGCGGTGTCGCGCACGAGGGGGAAGACCCGCATCCCGCCCCCGCCGATTGCGTCCTTGAGGACGAACCGGTCCGGGAGGGAGCCCCAGTCGACGGCGTCGGGATCCGGCCATCTGCCGAGCGTCCGGGGCACCCGCACGCCGTTCTCGGCAGCCCACCGCAGTGCGAGGGACTTGACGTTCAGCCTGAAGATCGGCTCTCGCACGCCCTCTCTTCGGTTGAAGCCCGTCGTGTTGGCCCTGCGGTGCAGCCGTGCCGCCAGCGAATAGGAGGGAACTCCAAGCGTCGTCTCGGGGTCGCTCGCGTCGCCGACCGTGCGCTCGCCCGGCGTCCTCGCCTCCTCGGACAGGACGGCGACCTGCGCCGTCAGCCGGGCGACCTGGTCCCGACGGTGCCCCACCGCTCGCTCGACGGTGTCCAGGCGCGCCTTCGCGCGGTCGGCGCGGCCACGTGGGTCCAGCACACTCACGTGGGATCCTCTGTACCGTCGGTCTCGTCGGGGTCGAACGTGCCACCGGGCACCCTGTTGTCGAGTGCGCCGGCGAGGAAGGGCTGCACGAGCATCCGTGCGTGCCCGGTGTCGAAGAGGTGTCCCAGGCGGACGTCCTGCTCCTCGGTGAGGACGGGTACGCGCTCGGGGTCGACGTCGATGCGGTCGAGGAAGAGGTGGTCGTCAACCTGGCGCCAGACCACCTGCGCGTAGGGACGTGAGATGTGCGCGGAGAGGGTCTCGGCCCACTCGGTGAGGGGAGTCAGCGACGTCGGCAGCGCGATGTCGGCGCCGTGGGGGACGGCGGCACGGATCTCTCCGAGGTCCCGGCCGTCGCCGTCCAGGTGGCGGACCGCACCTGCAGCGGCCACTTCGACCAGTCCGACGGTGCCGTGGAAGGCGTGGACGAGGACGACGCGGTCCGCCGGGCCGGGGTCGGGGGCCGTGGTGAGCGGGACGCCGTGCGAGTGCACGAACTCCTCGGTGCGCTCGCGGGAGGCGAAGACCTCGCCGGCGCCGTCGTGACCGTGAGCGGGGTCGGCGGCGAGCCGGTGGATGCGCTGCATGAGGCGAACCCCGTGGACGAAGCTCGGGACGCCGTTGGTCTTCTCCACCCGGTTCAACGGCTGGCTCGCTCGGCCCTCCCGCTCGCCGAGGACGCGTTGCAGCTCCCGGCGCTTCTCGAGCAGCTCGGCCTTCTCCGTGTCGAGGGCGACGAGTTCGGCCTTTGCGGCACTGATGCGGTCCTCCAGCGCCTTGACCTGCGAGTCCCCGGCGGCGTTCCCGCGTTGGCGTTGTGCCGCGCGCCCCAGCGAGCGGCGGACCTCACGGATTCGGTTGAGCACTCGTCACCTCACGCGCGGGATCACCATTGCCCGCCACCAGGGGTCGGGACGACGTGGGTCAGGCTACTGCACACCGGAGACTGCATCCGGCTGCGGCCGGGCGGGCGCCTACGGCGTGAGCGCGGCGTTCACCTCGGGCACCAGGGCGGCTGCGAGGACGTCGGTGAGGGTCCGTGCGTACGTGTCGGTGATGTGCGAGGTCTGCCGGTACACGAGGACGTTGCCGATGATGGGGACGCAGGTCTCCCCGGGGCAGATCGAGTCCCGGATGTCGACCACCCGTACCTCGGGAACCCGCTTCGCCGCCGGAAGCTGCGCCGAGGCGCCGCTGCGTCGCTCGCCGGCGCCGCGGTCGAAGGTGCAGGCGGACAGGTCATCCTGGTGATCGGCGACGCACTCGTAGACAGGGGACAGGGCGCCCGGCGACGGGTTGTCCGCGATGACGATCATCGGTATTCCCGCGTCGGTGACCCGGCTCCACTGGCGGGTCATGGCCTCGATCATCGCGTCCGTGCTCAGGCTGTCCGGGTCGTTCACGTCGTCGAGGGCCCGGGAGATGCGCTCCGAGGTCAGGACGATGTCCGGCTTCGTCCGCAGGATGTCGGCGAGGACGGCCCGGTTCCACTCGGCGCACGAGGTGTACGGCTCGCCCTTTGCCCTCTGCATGCCGTCGTGGAAGCCGCACGCGGACTTCGTCATCGAGACGATCCTCCAGCCCTGCTGCTTCGCGATCGTGTCGAGTGGGGAGTAGTACTGCATGGCCTTGGAGTCGCCGACGACCACCATCGTGGTCGTGCCCGCGGGGTCTCCCCACGTGCACGTGGTGGGCTCGGCGGACTGCTGGTCGACTTGGCACTCGGGGGAGTAGGCGATGTCGGCCTCCGCGTCGACGACGTCTGGGACGTACCACTTCACGTCGGCGAGGCTGGCGACGGTGCCCGGGGCAGGCTGGGCGCCCGTGAGGGCCCGGGCTCCGAGGGCCGCGCCCGACTCGGCCGCGACAGTCGACGGGGATCCCCTGCTCGGCACGAGGAGGACGAGCACCAACCCGGCGACGACGCCGAGGGCGGTGAAGTTGCCACCGATCGACAGGGCAAGCCGGTTCGACCTCGACAGCGCCGGTGCGAAGCGGATGGGGTTCTCCACCAGGCGCAGGGACAGGTACGCCGGGACGACCGCCACTGCCATGACGAGCAGGCCCTTCCGGCCACCCAGGTCCCCCCAGTACGCCGTGGCGGCGACGATGAGCGGCCAGTGCCACAGGTAGAGGGAGTACGAGATGCCGCCGACCCACACCGCCGGCCTCCAGGCCAGCAGGCTCGCGACCCCGGCTCGGCCCGAGGCATAGCCGGCAACGATCATCGCGGCGGTGCCGAGCGTGGGCAGCAGCGCGGCGTAGCCGGGCCAGGCCGTGTCCGTGGAGATCAGGAAGCCGCTCGCGACGACGACCGTCAGCCCCACCCATCCGAGGGGGATCGCGACCGGCCGTGGCACCCGCATCCACAGGGTCGCGCCGATCGCCACGAAGGCGCCGATGCCGAGCTCCCACAGCCGGGTGGGGGTGACGAAGAACGCCGGGGCGGGGTTGGTGGCCGTGAGGTGGATCGAGTACGCGAACGAGGGGACGATGACCGCGGCGATGCCCACCGCCAGGACCCGGCGCGGCCGCAGGCCGGGGCGACGTCGTAGCAGCCAGGCGAGCGCGACCAGCAACAGCGGCCAGACGATGTAGAACTGCTCCTCCACCGCGAGCGACCAGAAGTGCTGAACGGGCGAGGCGCCGACGTCCTCGGCGAGGTAGTCGACGGAGCGGGCCGCGAGCCGCCAGTTCACGACGTACGTGGCGGCGCTGACCACGTCGAGCCCGAACTCCCGCCAGCGGACCGCCGAGACGGTCAGCCAGGTGAGCACGACGGTGGTGACGAGGACCAGGCCGGTGGCCGGCAGCAGCCGCTTGGCCCGGCGGGCGTAGAAGCGGGTCAGGGACACCCGCCCCGTGCTCGTGACCTCACGGACGAGCAGGCCGGTGATGAGGAAGCCGGAGATGACGAAGAAGACGTCGACGCCGACGAAGCCACCGGGGAGCTGGCTCACACCCGCGTGGTAGACCACGACCAGCCCGATGGCGATGGCCCGCATGCCCTCGATGTCGGGGCGGAACCGGGGCTCGCTGGGGGCGTGCTCCTGCCGGTACCCGGTCTCGCTGCGTGTCACGGAAGCCCGGAGAGCGGTCGACGGGCGGCGATGTCGCCGTCACGGAGCGGGGCGCTGCGCCGCGGGGCGCAGATGGTGGGCACGGTGGGTCCTCGCTGGGGTGCAGGGAGGGGCGCCTCGCCTCGTGGGCGGGCGCCGCAGAGCGCGGCCATCGTACCCAACGTGAGGAGGTACGCTCGCCGGGCAACCTCAGAGAGCGGAGACGCGCGTGCCGACCCGGGTCATCACCTTCGGGACCTTCGACGTCTTCCACGTCGGCCACGTCAACATCCTCACCCGCGCGCACGACCTCGGGGACCACCTCACCGTCGGAATCTCGACCGACGAGCTGAACTACGCCAAGAAGGGGCGCTACCCGGTGTACCGCCAGGAACATCGGGCGCAGATCGTTTCCAGCCTGGACTGCGTGGACGAGGTGTTCTACGAGCACTCGCTGGACCTCAAGCGCCAGTACCTGCTCGAGCACCGTGCCGAGATCCTCGTCATGGGCGACGACTGGAAGGGTGAGTTCGACGAGTTCTCCGACATCGTCGAGGTCCGCTACCTGCCCCGCACGGCCGACATCTCGACGACCGACATCATCCACGAGATCAAGAGTCGGCTCACCGACTGAGCCCTCCGCCGGCAGGGGTCGGGCCCGGGTCGTTGCCGGGCGTCTCCCGGGTCGGGCGTCGCACGCCGAGCACCGTCGTCCGGTAGAGCTCGGCAGCACGATCGGGGTCGAAGAGTGACAGCGCCTGCTGCCGGGCCTCGAGACGCGCCCGCTCCCAGGTGGCGTCGTCCGCAGTCGTCGCGTGGATGCGGGTGGCCGCCTCCTGCACGGTCTCCACCACCCAGTCGTCGGGGTACACCGTCCGCGCGCCGCCCCGGGCCGCGTAGATCGGCCAGTTCCGCACCACAGGCACGGCGCCCGAGGCCACGCCCTCGACGAGCCCGTGGTGGAGTGACTCCCGACGGCTCGTCGAGAGGATGACGCCGACGCGGCGAAGTGGCACCGCAACGTCGTCGCTCCAGCCGGCGACCTCGACCCGGGACGCGACGTCGGGGCGGCGGAGCCGCTCGAGCACCTGGGAGTGGTACCTGCGGGAGCGGGCCGACCCCCGGGGCTCGGTCAGTTGGTGTCCGATGAGGACGAGGCGCCACCGCGGGTCCTGGTCGAGCAGGTCCAGGGCCCACGCGACGTCCTTGACCCGTCGGGCCCACCCGACCATCCCCAAGGTGCACCGCGCACCGTCGTCCTTCTCCGGGCCCAGCTCCCGGACCCCCACGAGCGGCGGCAGCACGGTGACGGGTAGCGAGGTGATGCCACAGGCCTCGAGCAGCTCCACGACGAGGCTGTGCAGCGCGGGCGAGACGACGACCTCGTCGACGTTGACCCAGTCGACGAGCGGGAACCACGCGTCGAGGGCGTCGACGCTGTGTACCCGCACGACGAGGCGGACGCCCGCCGGGCAGACGTAGGACAGCCATACCGTCGAGGCGTCCGCCCAGTCACTGAAGACGACGTCGCGCCGGGTCACCGCGCGACGCAGCCGTTCCACGCGGGCCGCCTGCCGCGGGTCCTCGAGCAACCCCCGCGTCGCAGCGAGTTCCCGCAGGGCGGTGACACTCGGGCGTCCGTGACGACGCAGGCGGGGGAACGTGCGGACGACGTCCAGCGTCCGCACGTCGGCCACCGAGGACAGCGCCTCGGCGACCTCCTCGTGGAAGTTGCCGGACAAGCCCGTCGCCACCACGACCGATGGTGGTTGCCGAGCGGTGCGGGGACCCGTGTTCCGTGGGCCTTCGGGGCGGTGACGGACCAGGGCTTCCGGGACCGGCCCGGTGAGCAGCGGGGCGAGCCAGTCGCCTGGCGCGTCGACCAGTGGGGAGGACCCGACGTCGGTGTGCAGCTCGCGGTGGTAGAGCAGCTCCCAGGCGTCGCTCCAGCGACCGACGGACAGGTCGAACCGATCGGACTCGGCCGCGGCGCGTGAGCCCTCGGCAGCATGGGCTGCGGCCAGACGGACACGGTCGAGCTCCGCGTCCGGGTCCGGGTCCGTGGACAGGCGGCCCCACTCCAGGCGGGCCCCCAGTCCGCTGGCGCCGGTCCAGGGCTCGGGCCAGGGGAGGCCGGCGAAGGCGTCGGTGACGAGTTGGGCCGTGACCTGGTGGGGGAGGCGACCGACCCAGGACCGTGCCTGGGCGGCCACGTGGTCCACCGGGACGAGGGGTGCAGGACAGGTGTCGAGGAGGGCCGCGGCGGCCTCGCGCAGGCGGCCGACCAGGGCGGCGTCGGGCGGCTGACGCGCCGCGGTGCGCATCACGTGTGCGGTGACCCGTTGCAGGAGCGCCCGGAATGCGACGAGCCGCTCGGCCGCCTCCCGGGCGGTGTCGTGGAGGACCCCCTCCGCGCCGGAGATGCGCGCGGCGAGCACCACGTGCCGGTCGAGGCGGGGCTCCGCGCTGAGGACCACGTCGGCGTTCAGCGTCGGTGCCAGCGGGCCATCCAGGTGCAGGTACCGCCACACGGCACCCGGGTTCACCCGACGGGTGAGCGGCAGACCCACGGTGAGGGTGGCTCGGCGCAGGCCTCGACGGAGCCTGGCGCCGGGGTTCAGACGCGAGGGGGCCTCGCCGTCGAGGACGACGGTGGTGACGTCGACGGCATCCCCGGCCCAGTCGGGCTGCGGCCGCGCGGTCGACGATCTGAGCACCAGCACGCGGACCGGCACCGGGGCGGGCCTGGTGGGTCCGGGCATGGGCGTCATTGAACCAGACGGGCGTTCCCCGGCCAGAGCGGTGTGCCGCTGCTGGGATACACTCCGCAAGGCCCTGGACGGGGTCGAGGTCACCACCGCGAAGGAGTATGTAGATGTCTGTGGACGTCACCGTGATCGGTCTCGGTTACGTCGGGCTTCCCCTGGTGCAGGAGGCCATCCGCGCCGGCCTCACGGTGCGCGGCTTCGACATCAGTGAGCGCGTCGTGGCCGGCCTGAACGGCGGGACCTCCCACATCGACGACATCGACGACGACGAGCTCCAGCAGCTCCTCGACGCTGGCTTCGAGGCCTCGACCAGCGAGGAGGTGATCCGGGACGCCGACACCGTGGTCATCTGCGTCCCGACGCCGCTGGGCGAGGACGGTGGCCCGGACCTGGGGGCGGTCCAGGGGGCGGTGGCGGCGATTGCGCGCAACCTCACGGCGGGCACCCTGGTGATCCTCGAGTCCACCACGTACCCCGGTACCACCGACGAGGTCGTCCGCCCGATCCTCGAGGCCGGTCGCCTGCGGGCGGGGGAGGACTTCCACCTCGCGTTCTCACCGGAGCGGATCGATCCGGGCAACGCCCAGTTCGGCGCCAAGAACACCCCGAAGGTCGTGGGCGGCTACACCCCGGCGTGCGGTGACCGGGCCGCCGCGTTCTACGGCCGGTTCGTGGACACCGTCGTCCGGGCCAAGGGCACCCGGGAGGCCGAGACTGCCAAGCTGCTCGAGAACACGTACCGCCACATCAACATCGCGCTCGTCAACGAGATGGCGCGGTTCTGCCACGACCTCGGCATCGACCTCTGGGACGTCATCGCCGCGGCGAAGACCAAGCCGTTCGGCTTCCAGGCGTTCTACCCCGGCCCTGGCGTCGGTGGCCACTGCATCCCGATCGATCCGAACTACCTCAGCTACAACGTGCGCGCCAAGCTCGGCTACCCGTTCCGCTTCGTCGAGCTGGCCCAGGAGATCAACGCGACGATGCCGGCGTACGTCGTCTCGCGCGCCCAGGACATCCTCAACGAGGACGGCAAGGCGCTGCGCGGTGCCAAGGTGCTGCTGCTCGGGGTCACCTACAAGCCGAACATCGCCGACCAGCGGGAGTCCCCGTCGGTGCCGGTGGCGCGGCACATGCTCGACAAGGGGGCCGACCTCTCCTTCCACGACCCGCACGTCGAGACCTGGGCTGCCTTCGGTGACCGGGTGCCGGCCGCGGGAGACCTCGATGCCGCCGTCGCCGACGCCGACCTCGTCGTGCTGCTTCAGAACCACCGGGCCTACGACGTCGACACCCTCGCCGCCCGTGCCTCGCGGTTCTTCGACACTCGCGGCGTGGTGTCGGACGGCGACGGGGTCCACCGCTTGTGAGCTCGGCGACCCCCGAGCCGGTGCCCTCGGTCGAGGAGTACCGGGCTCTAGCGCGCCGGCACGGGTTGACCTCGCTCTCGGCCCGGCCGGGCCTAGGGCGGTACCTCGCCCAGCTCTGGGAGCGGCGCCAGTTCATCCTCACCTTGTCGGCGGCCCAGGGCGCGGCGTCCTACGAGAAGAACCGCCTGGGGCAGCTGTGGTCGCTGCTCAACCCGGCGTTCCTCATCGTCAGCTACTTCCTGATCTTCGGGTTGATGCTCCGCACGGACAAGGGCGTCGAGAACTTCGTCGGCTTCCTCTCCATCGGAGTCATCCTGTTCCGGGTCGCCGCGTCGGTCCTGAGCAGCGGCGCGAAGGCGATCTCGGGCAACCTCGGGCTGGTGCGCGCCCTGCGCTTCCCCCGGGCGGCGCTGCCCATCGCGGTCGGACTCACCCAGCTCTACACCTCGTGGCCGGCCTTCGCCCTCCTCCTCGTGCTGATGCCGATCACCGGCGAAACGCTCACGTGGCATTGGCTGCTGTTCCCGCTGGCTGTGCTGCTGCAGATGGCGCAGCTCACCGGCTTGGCGCTGTTGGTGGCCAGGGCCGTCAACGCCTCCCGGGACCTCGCCAACTTCATCCCACTGTCGATCCGGCTCCTGCGATACACCTCAGGGGTCTTCTTCAGCATCGCGGTCTTCGCCGCCCAGTTCCCGGCCGTCGTGCGCCTGGCGCTGACATACCAGCCGTTCGCGCTTCAGCTCGAGCTCGGGCGCCAGGCGCTGTTGGGGGAGCAGCCGCTGGAGTCCACCGCATGGTTGGTGTCCGTGGGCTGGGCCATGGCGCTGCTCGTCGTCGGGCTCGTCGTCTTCTGGCGCGGGGAAGGCACCTATGGACGAGGCTGAGCCCCGACCCTCCGTCATCGTCTCCCACGTCGACATCGTCTACCGGGTCTATGCGGGGTCGCGTTCGGGGGGCGGGCCCCGCC
>Ga0316576_10001416_pt1 | contig 12835 bp, 10 predicted proteins | sample S0NA_FD_203075 | JGI IMG/M metagenome (GOLD analysis project Ga0316576, IMG submission 203075) | Rhizosphere microbial communities from salt marsh grasses in Alabama, United States - S0-2_050615r3r5 | ecosystem: Host-associated > Plants > Roots > Rhizosphere | place: USA: Alabama | collected... | reverse complement strand
CGAGGATCGAATGGAGGACGCCTGCAAGATCTGGAAGCCAGGAGAGCCGACGTTCGATCCGGTGACCAAGCGTGCGTCCAGAGCAGAGGCAGTCGTCCGGTACGAAGGGATGTGCCGGATCTGGGAGGCCCAGGCTGGTGCGCAAGTCCTGGTCGGGGACGAGCAGGTCACGATGACAAGCACGTACCTCACTCTCCCGCGTGAAGCTCCGGTTCCGGAGAGCGATGACGTCATCGAGATCACTGACGCCCTGGACCCGGACATGATTGGCCGTACGGTCACCATCACCGGCGTCTCTCGTGGCGGAGACATGGCTCCGTCTCGTCGCTTCATGGTCGAGGTCATGGACTCCCAGAAGGACACCTGGTGATGAGCGACGCCAAGGACCTGGAGGCTCTGGTCAAGAACTTCACCAAGGCCAAGCGAGAAGTGCGTAACGAGGTCAACAAGGACCTCGCCGTCACTGCTGCCGAGGTGCAGCAGCAGATGCAGCAGTACGCCCCGGTGGACACCGGGTACCTGCGCAGCCAGATCCGGGTACAGGAGCGCTCTCCCGGTCAGGTCGCCGTCGGTCCGGTCAACGTCCACTACGCCCTGGCCCAGGAGTACGGCTCCCGGCCGCACACCATCACGGCCAAGCCTGGGAAGACGCTGGCCTGGCGTGGCAAGGACGGTCAGATGAAGTACGCCAAGAGCGTGCGTCACCCGGGCAACCGTCCCCAGCCGTACATCCGGCCTGCGGGCGACTGGGCCCGTCAAGCGCTTCCGAAGCGGATCGTGGTCACCGGTGCCTCACTGATCGAGGGACGCGATGCCTAGTTATCTGCCTCGGGGTGAGCTCACCGACTACCTGATCGTCACGCTGGAGACAGCTGGCCTGCTGGTCGGTGATGGGAAGGCTCCGGATGAAGGAGGCTGGGACGACGATCCCAACAAGCCGTCTTCCGGATACGTCCCGTACGTGGTCATCAACCCGATGGCCGTTCCAGACCCGACAGGAACGCTGGGTGACAGCGCAGCTGACTATCGGGCACCGTACTCCTTCACTTCCTGGGGAATCACCAGGGCCCACGTGGAGTCGTACTCAGATCTGACTCGAAAGACCGTGGCTGCGCTGGAGAGGGCTGTCATCCAGCTCGACGGGAGTGACTGGAAAATCCAGCAGGCGCGGGCAAACTCTATAGGTGGAGTGGCCCGGGCTGACAACACCGAGCCTTCCGAGTTCAGCCAGGCCGACGTAGTGACAGTGTGGATCACAAAGGAGACAAGTTGATGGCAGGCAAGAAGGGAGATCCCCCCGTTACCCGGGATGGGAACGTGGTGATCCAGCACGAGGGCGTGGAGGGCACCGCAACCTGCCGTCCCTCTGCGCTTCCAGTCTGGCTGGACCTGGGCTGGACAGTGGTATCAGACAAGAAGAAGGGCTCGGCTCGAAAGGCCGCATCCGACCAGTCGGGGACCGAGACCCCCGAGAAGGACAAGTGAGGTAACTCATGGCACGCATCATCCCCAACGAGCAGAGCTACCTCGGCTTCCTTCCGGCCGTCGCGGACAAGGCTGCTCCCACCAGCGCTGAGCTCACGGCGGGAACGAATCTGACGTCGTTCCTGATCTCGCTCAACGCTTCTACCCAGGGCAACACGGTCCCGACCCCGGACATCTCGACGCTGTTCGAGACGTCCATCCCGGGTACCGTGCAGGCGTCTCTGACCGGTGACTTCTACCGTGACGACACGACTGACACCGCCTGGGAGACCCTCCCGCGCTCGACGTCTGGCTTCTTCGTCGTCCAGCGCTTCGGGGCCGACCCGGACGGTGCTGACCCCACCACCGGCGACAGTGTCGAGGTCTGGCCGATCATGGTCGTCTCTCGCACCATGTCGAACATGTCCAACAACACCGCTGAGACCTTCACCGTGACCTGCTCCATTCCGGAGGTCCCGGAGGAGGACGCGACCGTCGCGTAACAAGCAGGGGGAGGGGCCCCGGACTCCCTGCATAGGCCCCTCCCCCGCTTCTTCACCTCACCCGCCCCCAGGAGGTAGCAATGAGCTCAGACATCAAGATCCAGGCTTCTCGCAACGAGCAGTCCCTCAACGACAAGCAGTCCACGCTGGACCTGCTGAAGAACAAGCGGAAGCGCACCAAGACCGTCACGGTCGACGTCAACGACACCAAGGTCGATCTGACGTTCCAGGCGATCAGCTACCGGGAGCTGGACGCTCTCCAGTCCAAGCACCCGCCGACCACCGAGCAGCGGGCCCAGGGCGCGGTCTTCAACCGCAACACCTTCCCTCCGGCGCTGGTCTCTGCCTGCTCGGTCGATCCCAAGATGACCGAGGCCGATGCCCGGGACATCTGGGAGTCCGACGAGTGGTCCACCGGTGAGCTAAACGCCCTGTTCGACGTGGTCTCCAACCTCTGTATGCAGGGACTCGACATCCCTTTTACCGAAACCGGATCCGCGTAGACCCGGCATTCAAGCTCGAGATCTCCTACTGCGTGGAGAAGGGGATCCCACACGACGAGTTCCTGGACTGGGACCCGTCCAGCAGGGCGAAGGCCCTGGCCTGGCTCATGGAGCACGGTACCCAGTGTGCGTTGTGCGGCACGGCACCATGGGAGTGGAAGGAGAACCGGTTCGCTTACGACGTCGAGGAGGTCTTCTGCGAGGGCTGCTACCGGAAGGAGATCAGCTCTCGTGACAACCAGGATCGTCTTCCTGGGACGCGAATCGAGCTCGTTCCGGTGACACAGGCCCTGCGGGACAAGCAGCAACAGGCTTATCAGCGCAGGGCTCGACTGGACCTCCGCCGTACGGAGGCTGACGAGTAGGAGAGCGGGTGGACCAGCAGGCAAACGTCGTCCTGACCGCTGACGTCTCCCAGTACGAACGGGCCATCGACCAGGCCAACCAGAAGACTCAGGGTTACCTGGACACGGTCAACAACCTGATCACCGGGATCGACCGGGCCTTCAAGTCGGCTGGCCGGACCATGCAGTTCGGCGGTACCGGGATCATCGCTGGGATGACCGCCGCTGGTCTGGCGGCTGCCCGTCTGGACCAGCAGATGTCCAGTCTGCAGGCATCGATGAAGATGCTGTCCAGCGGCACCCAGGAATACAACAAGCGGATGGGTGACTACACCAAGACGGTGTCGAACCTTCGCTCGGAGTTCGGGCAGACCACCCGTGAGGCAGTCGCGCTCTCCCAGCAGCTGACCAAGCTGGGTCAGTCCTCCGCTGGGATGCGGGAGCTGACTGCGCAGTACACCAAGCTCGCTGCCATCTCGAACGAGAACGTGTACGGGCTCGTCGACGCGATGGTGGGTCTGCAGCGCTCTCTGGGCACGGAGGGTGTCCAGTCGACCAAGGCGATGACCAACGCCCTGGCTGAGCTGTCTGCCAAGTCCGGTACCTCTGCCACTGGCATCCTGCAGTTCTCCCAGGCGATCTCCCCGATCGCCAAGGTCTCCGGGATGACCCAGCGGGAGATCATGGGCGTCTCCACCGCCTTCAACAAGGCAGGGCAGGACGGGTACACCGCCGCCAACGCCTTCACCAAGGTGCTTACAGACATCAACCGAGCGATCCAGTACGGATCCCCCGAGCTGAAGGCCTATGCCAACCTGCTCGGGACCTCGGTCGAAGAGTTCAAGAACATGTCGGCGGCTGATCAGGTCACCGGCTTCTTCGAGGCGGTCAACAAGAGCGGGAACCAGAGCATCAAGATCCTCGAGCGGTTCGGGCTCGAGGGCGTTCGTACTTCCAAGGCGATCCAGTCGATCGGCAACGCCGGTGGTCTACGGCAGTCCATCAGCGAGGCGATCGGTGCGGGCAGTCAGGAGAAGACCGACAAGGCTGCTGAGGCAGCGCTCAACGGCTTCAACGACGAGCTCAAGAAGATGGCCGAGAACGGCAAGATGGTGGCCGAGGCCTTCGGCCAGGGAGTGCTCCCGGTCATGGAGAAGGTGGCTCAGGGCATCAATGCCGTTCTCTCCCCGATCAACGCTCTGCTGGCCGGTCTGGGCAAGCTTCCTGGCGGTATCGCCACTGCCCTGGGTATCGGTGCTGTGGCTGCGGGAACTGTCCTGAAGATGACCCCAGCCATGGTCGCTGGTGGTGGAGTCTTCGGTGCAGCGCGAACCCTCGCTGCAGGCTGGCGTACCGGTGGTGACGTCACTGACCGACAGCTGTCCACCCGTGACCGGATGTACATGTCGATGCAGCAGCGTCGACAGGCTGGTCTTCCGGTTCGAGGGAACTGGCTGCAGTGGGCTGGATACGGTGCCGGTCAGCGGCTGCGTACCGCGACTGACTGGGCCTTCCCTGGCGGTCAAGACGGACGCCCTGACGTCCGTGGTAACTGGCTGGCTCGTCGGGCTGCTGGTCTGGGCCGGATGGGCGGTATCGCTGGTACTCAGCTGGCTGCTGGCTTCCTGCGGGCTGGTCTGGAGCCTCTGACCGTTCGCAACGCGGCTGACCTGTTCAACCGGGACAAGGCCACTCAGTTCTTCCAGAGCGGGCGTGCGCGTGACGCTCTGGGCTGGACCGGTGCCCAGACTGCCTGGACGGAGTTCAAGGACGCTCGTCAGCAGGGCAAGGAGTTCAAGGAGGCTGCCAAGTCTGCTGGGGAAGCCGGGATGGCGTCCAAGCGTCAGGCTGCAGCGCTGAACACTGCGACGAACAGCCAGCGGCAGTACACCACCGCCACTCGGGCTGTCGTCGGTGAGTCGATGAAGCTGGCCAGGGCGATGGGCTCTGCCGCTGTCGGCACCTCTTACTTCGCTGCTCGTGGTGCGTGGAACATCGGTCGAGCCGGGATGCGACAGCTCGGTGGACTGGTCCCGGGCGCCCTGGGCATGTTCGGCGGCGTTCCTGGCGTGGCGATGATGGGCGGGATGTACGCCTGGAGCAAGTACAGCCAGGCCCGGGACACCCGCGACGAGATGATGCGGAGCGAAGACAACAACTCTCCCATCGCTCAGTACCAGGCAGCCATCGGTGAGGCTGCGAAGAAGACCAAGTCGTTCGCGGACATCCTGGCTGACCAGGGAGACTCCATCGCCACTACGACTGGGAAGTTCACCGCCACGGTCTCCAAGGCCGAGAAGGATCTGGCGGTGACCAACAAGGAGTACTCCTACGAAGGTCTACGAGGTACTTCCCGACGCGAGGCAGCATCCATCGCTGCTTCGATCTACAACGCCAACCCCAGCGACAAGGTCCTGCAGGAGCTGAAGGGCGACCTGCTTCGCAACTTCGGTACCAGCAACGTCGGGGTGGCGACGACAACCAACATCCTGAACGAGGCCAGGAAGAAGGGCGCGTCTCGCCTGGACATGCGTGGCCTGTTCGGTGGTGCCGCTGAGGCTGCTTCTGGATGGGACGCATTCGGGACCTTCGCTGGTGAGGACCAGATGAAGAAGGCTCTGGCTGCTGGCGATGTCATCGGAGAGATCGCGTCCAGCCAGAAGAACGCCCAGGGCGTCTCCCAGGTAGCGGTGATCGCTGGCAACCAGCTGATGGCCGAGTACGAGAAGCAGCGCGGTGGCTGGAACGCCGGAGGCAAGCGAGAGCAGCTGGCTCGTGCTTACACCCGTGGCCTGATGGGTGAGTCTGGCACTGACAAGGACATCCAGGCTGTCTCCAACGCGCTGGTCGCTACTGCCGGGCTGGAAGGCCCCGAGGCCCAGGCTGCGTTCCGGCAGTACCTGATGCAGTCCGACTCGGAGATCGGTCGACAGTACAAGGGCTACGTCGAGGGAGTCGGCAAGAACTTCAAGGTCGACTCCATGGAGATGGTGTCGGTCAGCCAGTACGAGAGTGACTGGGCCAAGTCTGGGATCGACGCTGCAGTGCTCAGCCGAATGCAGGGCGGACAGGGTGGCGGCACTGGTCAGTTCATCTTCGGCAACAACGCTCAGAACTCTCAGCTCTCTCGCCTGATGCTCGGAGCCATCCGGGAAGAGGGCAACGTCGGCGCGACTACGCAAGCGATGAAGGAGCTGGCTGACTACACCACGAACCTCACTGGTGGGTTCGCGTCGGCCATGGAAGAGCTCGACAAGATGAAGGGCGCTGTCGGAGACAGTTCCTCTGCGCTCTACCAGATGGTCGGTGCTGCCCGAGCCATCGTCATGCAGCGTCAGCAGATCGCCATGGGCGGGATGACTCAGGTCGGTCGTACTGCTCAGATCGGCCAGAACCTGGCAGCAGCCCGTCGCTTCGCTGCTCAGAATCCCAACGACCAGTCTGCGCAGGAGCAGCTGGTTCAGGCGGAGAACGCTCAGCTCGAGGCTCAGGCGGCTCTGGAGCAGCGCCTGCGTGGCCTGATGACCTCCTGGCGTGAGTTCCAGGTCCAGAGGGACCGTGGTGAGGCCTCCTACGAGCTGGGTCGGTCTCGTGCCGAAGAGGACTTCTCCAGGCAGCGGATGTACGCCGAGATGGACTACCAGCGCCAGCGGAGATGGGCCCTGGAGGACTTCAACCTGAGCCGCAGGCGGCAGGAGGAAGACTTCAACCACCAGCAGGAGCAGATGGCTCGGCAGACCGCCAAGACCATGACGAACATCTATGAGCGGATGAACGTCCAGCGGACCTGGTCGGCCACGAACCTGATGCAGAACATGCAGGACCAGCAGCAGAAGCTGGCCCAGCAGCAGACTGACCTGGCTCGCCTGCGTAGGGCTGGGCTGTCCACGGATGCCATCTCCCAGATGGGTCTGAACGAGCCCGGGCAGATGCAGCAGCTCGCTCGGATCGCTGATGACATCGCCAACGACCCGAAGATGATCGCCCAGTTCAACCGGCTGGCGAAGTCTCGGATCAAGGCGGGCGAGGCCATCGCTACGGACAGAGACAGCGATCAGTACCGGGAGATGCTGTACCAGTTCCGGAAGTCTCGGGACCGGGCGGAGAGCGACTTCAACAAGTCGATGCGCCGTCAGGAGATCCAGTTCCGGGAGTCGATGGACCGGCAGGCTGAGCAGTTCGGCATCTCCATGGAGCGGCAGCGGGACGACTACCTGCTGCAGATCGAGTACGCCCACGAAGACTTCAACCGAGCCCAGATCGAGATCAGTGGTGACCTGTACGACCTGAGTAACCAGGCGCTGGGAATCCTGCACGGGTCAGCCAAGACTCAGCTCGAGGAGATCCTGGACAACCTGGGAACCACCAGGGACAAGATCGGTAGGGTCACCAAGGGCACCTACAGCGACATCGAGAAGATCTTCGACTCTCTCGGTATCACGGTTACCGGTCAGCCCACCAGGAACGGGTACACGCTGACGGCCGGGACGATCGTGCTGCCCAACGGTCAGCGGATCAACGCCGGGATGAAGGCTCAGGGTGGCGAGATCGAGGGAGTCTCCTCCTTCAACCAGCACGACAACATCCCGATCATGGCGACGGCTGGCGAGTACATGCAGCCGGTGGACACCGTGAACTACTACGGCAAGGACACCATGGAGGCGCTGCGCCAGCGGAAGATCCCCAAGGGTCTGCTGGAGGGCTTCGCCAACGGCGGGATGATCTACAAGGCGATGGAGGCCTGGGTCGCCAAGCACATCCCGAACATCCAGGTGACCAGCAGCTACCGCCCTGGTGCGATCACTGCCGTGGGCACCATGTCCCAGCACGGACTGGGCAAGGCCCTCGACCTGGCTCCCCCGTCGATGGGCGCGTTCAACACCATCAAGAACGCCTTCTTCCGAAACATCCTCGAGCTGATCTACTCGCCTGCGGGTAACCAGAACGTCTACAAGGGCCGGAACTACATGCCTGCCCCGGTGACGATGCGGGACCACTGGGACCACATCCACTGGGCGATGCCAGCGTTCGGCCCTGACCTGGCCAAGATGGGCGGGTTCTACACCGGTAGCGGTGGTCAGGGACAGGTCTGGGACGGAAACTTCCAGACCCTGGCCAACATGGTCAAGCGCTCCAAGAACCTGATGAAGATGGACCAGGTCCTCACCGAGGCGGTCACCCCGATCTCCAAGGCAGCGGGTAACTTCGCTATCCCCAACGGGGTGATGCTCAACGCGGCTGCTCAGCTGGGCAAGATCAGCCTGGGTGACGACGACTACAAGGCCATCAAGAAGCTGGACTGGAAGGGTGAGGGTGGGCTGTTCACCCAGCCCACCACGGTCGGTGTCGGTGAGCGTGGTCCGGAGGCAGTCATCCCGCTGAACCAGCGAGGTGTGAACTTCCTGCACGCGCTGCTCCAGGACGGAGCGACTGAGGTGAAGTCGATCTCCACTCGTAGCGGTGGAGTTCCGGTTCAGGGTTCCTCGAACTCGTACTACCAGCGGGTCGACAAGTCCACGGTCATCTCTGGCCCGATTACGGTCAAGGCTGAGGATCCCAACCACTTCCTGCGGGTGATGGAGAATGAGAAGCGGATGGCCGCGCTGAAGGGGCGTAGGACGTGAGCGATTTCTACATGATCGGTGCAAACCGAGAAGTCAGCTCTGTCAACGACGCCTCGAGAATCTCTGCGCTAGAGCATGACGGCACTCTCTACGTCATCTGGCGAGAGTCGAGTGCGGATGAGTGGGTGCTGGATGACACCGCCGTCCTGATGATGTCGTCCTCCACTGACGGGTCGACCTGGACCACTCCGGTGGAGTGTTACTCAACCTCGTACGACGTCTACCCTGCCGGTCTGACCCACAACGGTTCGGAGTTCGTCCTCGCAGTCTCGGTGGTGAACTCGGTCAGCACGATCCCGGTTACCCAGATCGTCACCTCCGCTGACTGCACCTCGTTCTCTTCTCCCACCACAGTGACCTGGGACCAGTTCTGGGCCTGGCCGTCCGACTTCCAGTACGACAACGGCACCTACTACCTGATCGGCACTGTCGAGATCAGCGGGGTCTACGTCGGCTGGCTGCGGACCTCTACCGATCTGTCCTCCTGGACCGACCTGGGCAACCCAGACCAGCGCAACGAGAAGGACAACGTCTGGCCCCGGATTCAGGTGGACAACGGGACCGTCTACGCGGTGATGCGCGAGGGGATCTGGAACCTGCACGCCCTCGACGACAACATCATCTACTCGATCTACGACGGATCCTCCTGGACTACCGAGCTCGCTGTCTCCGGCGCTACCGGCAACCCAGACCTACTTCGTCTGCCCAGTGGAGAGATGCTGCTGGCGTACCACGACGTCACGATCAACGTGGTCGGTGGAGTCTGGGCCTGGGCAGTCCTGGACACGGAGTGGAAGAAGAGGGGTGTCTTCTCCCAGGACGCTCGCTCTGCGTCAGGCGGGACCATCTTCGCCTGGGGTAATGACTTCGCAGTCCTGTACTCGACACGGGTAAACCCGCCGTTCTCCCCGGGGAACCTGTACTTCCGGGACTTCACCTCCACCGGTGACGAGGTGGAGAACAGCTTCAAGGCTGATCGAGAGCGCAGGCGCCGGGAGCGCAACCCGGCCATGTACAACTTCCTGGTGGAGCTCTCCATCGGGAACCAGTGGGTCGCTGTCTCTGATGGCCGGGACTACTACATGGGTCCTGAGGACTTCGGTGACAAGGCCTACCAGATGCGCAGGATCACCGCTCAGAGCCCGTTCTTCGACGGGACCTACCTGGTGCACTCCGTGAAGGAGAACGTGTCTGAGACGCTCTCCATTCACGTTCTGGGGTCATCTCAGAACCAGGTGACCGAGAACATTCTGCTGCTGGAGGAGATCATCAACCAGCCGTCCTTCCGGATCCGGATGACCATGGGCGACCACCGGGAGACCTGGAAGTGCCAGCGTGCTGACTACACGATCCAGCGGGGTCACGTGATGATGCACTCGACCCGTGCTGTGATGAAGATCCAGGTCTCTCGCTTCCCCGACGTCTCCTACGAGGTCATCTGATGTCCGGCTTCATCACCGCCGCTGGAGCGGACTTCCTGATGGGTGTGGTCACCGGAGTGGTACCTGCCCCGGAGAACCTCTATGTCGCCCTGGTCACCGAGCCGGTCGGTACCTCTGAGGACGGTTCTGAGCTGACCGAGCCGACTGGGGCGAGCTACTACCGAGCGACCATCTACACCGGCCCAGAGAACTGGTTCGTCGCCTACGGCTCCTCCACCAACCTGGCTGAGGTCTCCTTCGACGTCGCCCAGGAGGACTGGGAGGGCATCCGAGGCTGGGCTGTCTGTGATGAGTTCGAGGGAGGTCAGGTCCTCTGGGCTGGTGACGATGACCCGTACGACGTGCCTTCCGGGGACCAGGTCATCCTCAGTCCTGGCGCGATCACCTTCGGCATTGCTCTGGATGGCTGGAGGGAGACCCAGTGATCCAGCGGACTATCTCTGCAGACACAGCGACGAGGTTCCTGATCCGCAACCGAGTCCAGAGAGTCGCCCAGACTCCTCCGGAAGAGGTCGCACTCCAGGCTCCGGTGGCAATGACCTCGGTCATGCCAGAGGACTACGTGCTCCGCGACGGGTTCCCCTACTTCCCGAAGTACCTGGTTCGCTCGGAGGCCTTCCTCAACAGCGAAGGGCTCTACATCGAGGACGACACCTATCCAACCGACAACATCTTCCGGGAGGAGCCTCGAGTCCGGTTCATCTCCACTGCGAACCTGTGGGACGACACAGCGCTGAGCTGGTCCCCCTTCACCTCTCATGGTGTGAACTACTACTTCACCTTCCCCAGTGGAGGGGAGCCCCGTATCGAGGAGATCGACTACGTACTGGGGAAGCGGTACTACCAGTTCGAGAGCGTACGGATCGACGAAGGCACCTGCCTGACCTCGTCCTTCAACGACAACATCGACGACGCCACCAGCTTCATGGTCGGCATGGCCGGGATCATCCTGACCCCAGACGACGCTTCACTGATTCGGGTGGGCACCACGCCGAGCAACACCATCGAGGTGAAGACCGGTGAGGGGTTCCGGCTGACCAACGAGATCAACTCCATCGATCTGGCCACAACCCTGCATCCGATGTCGATGGTGCCCTTCTACCTGGTACTGGCCAGCGACCCGGATTCCACTGCGCTGTACGTCTCGAACGGTGTCACCCGTATCTATCGGACCAACCTGAACTCCAAGGCGACTTCTCGTCCGCTGGTTCTGAACATCGGAAACGATCTGGCGGGAACCAAGAACCTGTCGATGAACCTCTTCGAGCTGACGATCTTCCCGTACTACAAGGGCGGAAACTACAGCCCTGAGCTGATCATCAACGAGATGGCCGACGTCTACGGTAGTGCTTCATGAGCACCACGCAGATCACCGGATCATCCGGGTACTTCAGGATCTTCGTACAGGCTCCTGACGGACCTCGACGCGACGTCACCATGTTCCGGGGTGCGCCGACGCAGATCGGTCAGCTCTCCTCTACTGACCCGTTCGGTGACGCTACCGGGTCGCTGACCTTCCCACAGATCACTGGGTTCGACCGACCTGGACACGGAGATCTGGACTGGCTGGTGCCGTGGACCAACGTCGACATCGTCTGGTACACCGAGACCGGCTATCCCACAGACTGGATCTGGGAAGGCTTCATCGTCTCTGAGGAGATCTCAGAGAGCGGTTACCAGGTCACCCTCAAGGGTGCGCTGTACCAGCTCGACAACTACCTCGCTGCTCCCTGGTTCCCGCAGTACCCAGTCCCGTACGAGCTGCTGATCAAGAATGCGTTCGACCCCAGAGAGCATCCAGGGCTGCGCAACACGGCACTGATCGTCGAGTGGCCGGAGGACTGGGCAGTGCGGGTTCCCACCCGTGAGCAGCCCGATTTCTTCTGGTACCTGCGTCCCTGGGGCGTGAAGCCCCGTGAGAAGTGGACTGGTCGGGTCACCCGCAACACCGGTTCCTGGGACCCGCTGCTAACCGGTCACGTCCAGGGACTGCTCTCTGTGATGTACACCGACGACGGTGGCCAGTGGACCGTGCGCAAGCGCACTGGTCGCAGGCCGGTGCTGATGGTGCGTCCCGAGATCAAGGTGCCGAACGACGAGTCCCTGCACGTCTGGTACGGGGCACACGGCGTCACCATGAACCTGAGCCGGGACTGGACCCAGAGCGCCAACATCGTCTACGGGCAGGGCTCTGACCTGTCCGGTACCACCTTCTCCGGGTCTCAGGTCTCCAGGGACGGTCAGACCACCTACTACGAGCCCTTCGCTGCGCTGCCGTACGTGTGGCCAGCCACCTCTGACAACCCCCGGGCGAACCCGCACATCATCCGCAAGGAGGCCCGGCTGCAGTTCCCCCAGGGGATGTCCCTGCAGGACTCCGAGCTGGCTGCAGCCTCGCACCTGCGGAAGTTCGCTGATCCTGGGTACACCGGCACGCTGGCCCTGAACACTGACCCGATGATGAACGGGGAGCCCTACAACCGGATGCTGATCAGGGCTGGTCAGACCATCGTGGTGCACGGGATCCGGGGTACTGACCTGCTGTTCCACATCAGCGAGGCAACGGTCTCTCCGATGGACCTGAGCGTGAACCTCACCCTGGACACCAAGTACCGGGACGCCCTCACTGTGGCCGAGGTCAGGGCCCGTACCCGGGACGCGCTGGACCCGGTGCGCCTGCTCAAGGTCGGGGCCTACTCGGTCACGGTCCAGGACCAGATCAAGCCCTGGTCCTACTCTCAGGGCTCTGGAGTTCTCCCCTCTGGTGGTGCCTACGACGCCACCCCGTTCTTCACCAAGCGGATCGGGGCCAACGAGAAGTTCCCCTGGGTCAAGACCGCCAAGAAGTACCCGCCGAAGAAGTACCCGAAGTACTACGTCAAGATCGGTCCGAAGAGCAGCAGCGCCACCAAGAACTGGGCCGGGGTCAAGCGCAACGGCTACTCCCAGCTGGCG
>Ga0316576_10001415_pt1 | contig 12836 bp, 8 predicted proteins | sample S0NA_FD_203075 | JGI IMG/M metagenome (GOLD analysis project Ga0316576, IMG submission 203075) | Rhizosphere microbial communities from salt marsh grasses in Alabama, United States - S0-2_050615r3r5 | ecosystem: Host-associated > Plants > Roots > Rhizosphere | place: USA: Alabama | collected... | reverse complement strand
CCGGCGTCACGGGCGAGGTCGGGACCCAGCGTGACGTCGCCACGGGGCTCGAGGCGCAGGCGATGGCCGCCCTCGAGCTCGGGTTGCGCGACTACGTGCGCAAGAGCGGTTTCGACCGGGTCGTGCTGGGCCTGTCGGGCGGCATCGACTCCGCCCTCACGGCGGCGATCGCCGCGCGCGCCCTGGGCCCGGAGCGCGTCCTCGGGGTCGCGCTCCCCAGCCGCTACTCGTCGGACCACAGCCTCCACGACGCGCAGCACCTGGCAGGCAACCTCGGCATCGAGTACCAGGTGATCTCGATCGACGGGGTCTTCCAGGCCGCTCTCGACGCGCTCGTGCCCGTGCTCGCAGGCCGCGAGCCCGGCGTCACCGAGGAGAACCTGCAGGCTCGGGCGCGCGGCATGGTGCTGATGGGCATCTCCAACAAGGACGGACGCCTGCTGCTCGCCACCGGCAACAAATCGGAGCTGGCGGTGGGCTACTGCACGCTGTACGGCGACATGTGCGGCGGGCTCGCCCCGATCGCCGACGTGCCCAAGACGCTGGTCTACCGGCTGAGCCGGTGGCTCAACCGCGAGCGCGAGGTGATTCCCGCCTCGACGCTGTCGAAGCCGCCGTCGGCCGAGCTCCGCCCCGACCAGACCGATCAGGACTCGCTCCCCCCGTACGAGATCCTCGATCGGATCGTCGAGCTGTACGTGGAACGCCACCGTTCGGTCGCCGACATGGTGGCGGAGGGCCTCGACCCGGCGGCGGTCGAGCAGGTGGTCGGCCTGATCGACGCGAGCGAGTACAAGCGCCGTCAGGCGGCGCCGGGTATCAAGATCACCTCCAAGGCGTTCGGCATCGGCCGACGTGTTCCGATCGTGAAGGACACCACGTCCCTCCACCGTCAGGGGTGAGGCGCCCGGCGGCGACCGGCACGCGCTCGCGGCCGCTCATCCCTCGATCAGGACGTCATCCGCGATCTCGTCCCCGGTCTCCTCGCCGGAATGCTCGCGCAGGGGGTCGAACCGCAGGTAGCGCGACAGCCACCGGACACCGAGGTAGAAGGGGATCGTGTCGAGCGCCGCGGCGACGAACTTGAAGGCATAGCCCGTGGCGATGTACAGCGCCAACTGACCCGCGATACCGCGATCCGGATCGACGGGCAGCGCGTGGGCGTAGTAGTGGGTGATGAGGATGACCGCCACGGTGTCGACGAGCTGGCTGACCATCGTCGACCCGTTGTTCCGCACCCACAGCAGACGTCCCTTCGTCACCCGCTTCCAGAAGTGGAACACGTAGACGTCGCAGAACTGCGCCGCCATGTACGCGACCATCGACGCCGTGACGGCACCGAACGTGAGGGCGCGGACCTCGAAGAAGATCGGCAGCCGTCCGGCCGCGTCGCGCACGATTTCGCCGGTCGCGGGATCGACGGTTTCGAAACCCGGCAGCACGCCGCCGAGCCACATGATGAACACCACCCACAGGTTGAGCAGCAGCCCGACCGTTACCACGGCGTTGGCGCGTCGGCGACCGTAGAACTCGGAGATGAAGTCGGTGCACAGGAACGTCATCGGGTACGGCAGCACACCGATCGCGACCGCGAACACGAGCGTTCCGAAGGCCTCGGTGTGGAGCTCGCCGAGCTTGATGAAGCGCGTGATCCCGAGGATGTTGAGCATCGCCAGGGTGCCGAGGAACAGACCCGACAGCACCAGGAAAACGCGCTCCCGCCGCGCATGCAGCGCCGACGCCTCGATCGGGTGGAGATCGGGTTCGCTCATACGGCGGCGAGCATAACCCGTCCGCCTCCGCGTCCGCTCCCGTTCCCGTACCCCGTCCCGTACCCGATTCGCCGTCGGACTCCGCATCGAAGGAACGGCGTTGGAATTGTCTCGAAATGTCACTGCGAAGAGCCACGAGGTCCTCCAACGGGCTCACTTCGCTCCCTGACTCAGGATGAGTGAAACGGGATGACGCCACGCCCCGCACGTCGAGGCGCCAGCCGCGTCCGGGCGCGATTTCCTCGGGAACGGGTATGGGATCGGGATCGGGACCGGGCCGACCGGGGTGGTAGCATCGTGAGGACTCGGGAGATGGCAATGGACGAACGCATCGGTCACTACCAGATCGTGTCCGAGCTGGGCCGCGGCGGCATGGGGGTCGTGTACAAGGCCCACGAGGCGTCGCTCAACCGGTTCGTGGCGCTGAAGGTGCTCGGCGAGCACCTCACCGAGGACGAGACCTACGTCGAACGGTTCGTCCGCGAGGCGCAGTCGGCCGCCAAGCTCACCCACCCGAACATCGTCCAGATCTACGCCATCTCGGAAGACGCCGGCCGCCACTACTTCGTCATGGAGTACGTGCCCGGCACGAGCCTGCAGCGGCTGATCAAGAGCGATGGCCGGCTGACGCCCGAGCGGGCCGTCCGGCTGGTGATGCAGGCTGCCGCCGGCCTGCAGGCCGCCCACGAGGTCGGCGTCGTGCACCGCGACATCAAGCCCGCGAACCTGATGGTCACCGAGCAGGGTCTCGTGAAGATCACGGACTTCGGTCTGGCCCTGCTGGTCGCCGGCGCCACCCGGCTGACCGCGACCGGAATGTTCATGGGCACCCCCGGCTACCTGTCACCCGAGCAGTGCCTCGAGCAGGACATCGACCACCGCACGGACATCTACTCCCTCGGCGTGACGCTGTTCGAGGCGCTCACCGGATCGATGCCGTTCCGCGCCACCAGCCCGTTGGCGCTGATCCGGCAGATCGTGGACGTCGAGCCGCCGGATCTCGCGGAGCTCGCGCCGCATGTGGACGAGCAGCTGCGCGGCCTCGTCCGCCGGATGATGGCCAAGGACCGCGACCAGCGGTACCCGGACTGTGCATCGGTGATCACCGACCTGGTCGGGTGGCTCCGCTCCCACGGCGAGCGCGTGGACGAGCCGACAGTGCTCGCGGCCATGGCACCGCGACCGCAGGGCTCGTCGTCGACGCGTCCGGCGGCGTTCCACACCGATCCGACGATCGAGTTCGACAGCAACGCACCGCCGCCGGGCGACACGGCAACGCCCCCACCTGCGACGCCGATGCCGCCGCCTCCGCCCGCGGCCACACCGGCGCCACCCGTCGCCGTGGCCGATCCGACGCCCGAGCCGATTGCCCCGCCGCCGCCGTCGCGCCACCGCACGGTGGCCCTCGTCGTGCTGGTGTTCGTGGTGCTCGGGCTCGCGGCGATCGTCACCGCAGGCCTGATGGCAGTGCGGTCCGGCATGATCGCGAGCCTGCTGTCGAGTGCGGACGAGGAACCGTCCCCCGTCACGATCGCCGACGTGGGCGAGATCGCGGGCGGCGGGCCGGAACGAGCCGAGCCTGCGGACGTCGACCCGACGGAGGGCAGCTCACCGCAGGACGCCCACCGGTCAGAGGGGGTCGCGACCGGGGATGCCGAGCGAACGCCTGCGGCGCAGTCACCGTCCGGCGCCACACCCACCTCGCGCGAGGGCGTCCCGCCGCCGGGACGCGAGGCAACCAACGCGACACGACCGGCGGTCCCCGACACCGCGCCCGCCCCGGCGACACCGACCGTCCTGCCGCCGCCCACCGCGACCATGGTGCTCGCCCTCGGCGACCCGCTGCTCGCGGACACCGCGGCAAAGATCGTCGAGGAGCGCCTCGTCGCGGCCGGCGTCGAGACGACGGATGCCCGGTCACTCGACGGTCTGCCGGTCGCCGACGACCCCCGCGCGGCGGCCGACGCACTGGCGCCGTACGCCCGCTGGCTGGTCGTGGTCCGCGGCGACGTGGTGGGACAACGCGAAACGTATGTCATGGGACGTTACGCGCTGGTCAGTCAAGGCCGCGTGTTCGTACGTCTCGTCGACCTGTCGAGCGGCACCGCCGGCGGGCCCCTCGTCAACGAGACGGTGGAGTTCACGACGCTCAACATCGACGCCAAGCTGCGGCCCGCCCTGCGACCGGCCGTCCGGCAGATCGTGGCCAGCGTGCGCTGACCGGGGCGACCGTCAGTCGCGTCCGCCGAGCACGCCAGCCCGCATCAGGAAGTACAGCAGCGTCAGCGCGGTGGACACCGCCGCGGCGACGTAGGTCAGGGCGGCGGCGTTGAGCACCGCGTCGATGCCGCGGCGCTCGTGCTGGGTGACGATGCCGTACTCGGTGACCAGCGCCTTCGCACGCGACGAGGCGTCGAACTCCACCGGCAGGGTCACGACCTGGAACAGCAGCACCATCGCGAACAGCCCGACACCGACCCAGAACACGCCCATCGACCCGAGGATCAGGCCGAACACCATCACGATGTAGCCCAGGCTCGACCCGATGTTGGCGGTGGGCACGAGCAGCGAACGCAGCCACATCGGCGCGTAGTGTCGCGCGTGCTGGATGGCGTGACCCGCCTCGTGGGCGGCGACGCCCACGGCGGCCACCGACCGCTGGCCGTAAACCGCCTCGGACAGTGCCAGGGTCTTGGTCATCGGGTTGTAGTGGTCGCTCAGCAGGCCACGGTGCGGAACGATCGTGACGTCGCGGATGCCCGCGCCGTCGAGCAGCCGCTGGGCGGCCTCGGCGCCGGTCAGTCCGGTCGCGACCGGAACCTTCGAGTACTTGGTGAAGTTGCGCTTGGTCGTGTAGCTCGCCCACAGGGACAGCGCCAGGCCGGGCAGCAGCACCATGATCAGATACAGGGGATCGAAGAACATCGGTTGCCCTCCTCAGGACCTGTCGGCCAGTCGCCGGCGTGCCGCCGCCGACATCGACCGACTGCACTCGCCAGGGAGAACACACCGGGCCATCCGGTTCTTCTCACCGGGTACCGACTTTTTTCAAGGCTCTTCACCCGGTCTTCACGCCACTCCTGCACGTCCGACGTACCATCGTGCCCGGGAGGATCCGATGCCCGACCGTTCCGTGCGCGGTGCCCTGCTCATCGCCGTGGCGATCCTCGCGGCGGTCGTCGTGCTGGCGACCGCGGTAGCTGCCCTCGCGCCGTTCGAGCTGTTCCTGGGACCGTTGACCGTCCGGTGGCAGACCGGCGCCACCCTCGTGGTTGCCGCCGAGTCCGCCCCGTCCCCGGCGCCCGCAGCGCGACCCGAGCTTCCGTCGCCGCTCGCGCGCAACGTCGTGCTGATGATCGGTGACGGCTTCGGCGTCGGTCAGATCAGCGTCGCCTCGATGGCATTGCACGGGGCGGATGGCGGCCTCGCGGTCGAGCACGCGCCGGTGGTCGGCCTCGTCCGCACCGCGTGCGCCGACCAACCGGTGACCGACTCGGCGGCCGCGGCCACCGCCATGGCCACGGGGTTCAAGACCAACTACCACGCGGTGTCGGTGCTGCCCGACGGCCGCCGACCGGTGACCCTGTTCGAGGCGGCCGTTGCGCAGGGATTCGCCGTCGGTGCGGTCACCACCACCGGCATCGCTGACGCGACGCCCGCCGGGTTCGCGACCCACGCGCCATCCCGCTACGACTACGCCGACATCCTGCGACAGCTGCTCACGAGCCGGTTCGACGTGTTGATCGGCGGCGACTTCACCCTCAAGAGCAGACCCATGGGGCAGGCGGACTACCGCGACACGCTGCAGCGTGCCGAGACGCTCGCCGCCGACGGCGTCACGGTGGTGCGCCACACCGAGGACCTGCGGGACACGCCGACCCCGTTCATCGCGCTCCTCGGGCCACGAACCGGCTCGCGCACCGCCTACGGGCCGCCCCTTCCAGACACCACCGCCCTCGCCCTCGATCGGCTGGTATCGGCCGGCGGCGCCGGTTTCGTGCTGCTGGTGGAGTCCGAGCTGACCGACGACACCGGCCACGACAACGACATCGATGCGCTCGTGGAGGCGGTCCGAGAGCTCGACGCCGCAGTGGCCGTGGTGCTCGAGTTCGCGGCGCGACGGGATGACACCCTCGTCCTGATCACCGCCGACCACGACACCGGTGGCGTGGGGTTCACGTCGTACGACGCATACGGCGGTCCGGTGCGGGTCGGCTGGTCGACGCTCGAGCACACCTCACAGTGGGTACCCGTGTTCGCGTTCGGCCCGGGCGCCGAGCTGTTCGGCGGGGTGCTCGACAACACCGACCTCGCGGTCCGGATGGCGGCGACCTTGGGCATCGAGGGGTTTCCGGCTACCCGTTGACGCGTTTCGACGGCTCTGGTAGTCTCCCGGCCGTCTTTGTGCCCGGTTGACCGAATCGGGCCATGGGAGGCCCTCCATGAGCTTCGTCGACACCCTCAAGCGGATCGTCCTCGGCCCCGAGGAGACGCCGGTTCCCGACCTCGGCCGCAACGAGCGCTGCTGGTGCGGCAGCGGCCGGAAGTACAAGGGCTGCCACATGGCTGCTGACGACCGGAAGCGCGCGGCCGCCCGCTCCGAGACGTTTCGTCAGAAGCAGCAGAACGTCGCCACCCGCGGCTTCTGATCCCTCCTCGGCGCCGCCGCCGGGCGGTCGCGGTGCCCCAACCCTGACGGCTCACCGGTCTCCGACACACCCCTGACCGAACGTGGGTCAGGCCGCCTGGCCACGTCGCCAGCCTCCGCCGGACGTGTACCCGGGAGTACCGCCCATGCGGCGCGTGTTGCCGTGGACGGGAGGGACCGATGGCCGAGCTGCCGGTGTTCAACCACGACCACACCCGGGGCGCCGTCGACGAGGTGCTGCCGGGCGTCGTTCACGACCTGGTGGAGCAGAAGGACCGCCTGGCGACACCTCTGCGCAAGACGTTCACCGGCCATCCGCTGCCGTCGCGGACCGAGATCGCGCAGATGGTCGCCGAGCTGAGGTCCGTGATCTTCCCCGGCTTCTTCGGCAACCGCGACGTCACCGAGGAGAGTCTCGAGTACCACCTCGGCGCCGCCCTCCACCGCGCGTCGCTGATCATGGTCGACGAGGTCCACCGCGGGCTGTGCTTCGCGTGTGGACGCGGCCCGGACGAGCGCCTGCCGGCCGAGTGCCTCAGTCGCGCCAAGCGCGTGACCGCGGCCTTCCTCGAACGACTGCCGGAGCTGCGGCGACTGCTCGCCCTCGACGCCGTCGCGGCGTACGAGGGCGACCCGGCGTGCACCTCGCCGTCCGAGGCGATCTTCTGTTACCCCGGAGTGTTCGCGATCACGTCCCACCGCATCGCGCACGAGCTGTACGCCCTCGACGTGCCCCTGATCCCACGGATCATCGCGGAGGAAGCCCACTCCCGGACGGGTATCGACATCCACCCGGGGGCGCGCATCGGGGAGCGCTGCTTCATCGACCACGGCACGGGAGTCGTGATCGGCGAGACCGCGGTGATCGGAGACCGCGTGCGGATCTACCAGGGCGTGACGCTCGGCGCCAAGAGCTTCCCCCTCGACGACGACGGCCATCCGATCAAGGGCATCGACCGCCACCCGGTCCTCGAGGACGACGTGACCATCTACTCCGGCGCCACGATCCTCGGGCGCATCACCATCGGCGCCGGCTCGGTGATCGGCGGCAACGTGTGGCTCACACGCTCCGTGCCGCCGGGTTCGAAGATCGCCCAGGCGCGCGCCACTCCCCAGGTGTTCGAGAACGGCGGGGGGATCTAGTCGCTGGTCGCTGGATACGCCATCGACACCGTGCCCGTGCCCGAACGCGGCCGCCTCCCTCGCCCACAGCTCGCGGGCTTCGCCTGCGGCGTCCCGCACTCATCTGCCTGCGGCCGTTCCCGTCTCCGTCTCGGACGAATCATCGCCGGCCACTTCCGTTGCCGCGGTCCCTGCGCCGCGACGCGCACCACCCGTCGTCTCTGAGAAAAAGTCCCGTTCTCACGGAACACGCACGCCTGCGAGTGCGTATCATGTGGCGTGATGTCACAACGGTCGCGGCGCACGGCCATGCTGCTCGCGCCGGGGATCCTCGCGTTCCTGATCGCAGCCCTGTCGGTCGCGGACATGTTCCTGCCGCGTCCCTACGACGGCGTGATCCTGGAGTCCGACGTTCCCGGATCGCGAGTCGTGCGCTACGTGGTGCCGGGGTCCGGCGCCGACCGTGCCGGCATCGACCCCGGCGACATCATCGTCGGCATCGACCGCCAGTTCCTGAGCTCCACCACCCGGGCCCAGGAGCTGCTGAACCAGCACCGGTTCGGCGAGGTGGTGCCCTACCTCATCCGATCGGGCGGCCAGATCTTCGAGGTCGACGTCGAGCTCGGTCGCCGTCAGATCGGCGACACCAGCTATCTGTACGTCTGCTTTCTCGGGTTCCTGTTCTTCCTGGTCGGCACCTTCGTGGTCCTGCGCCAGCCGAACCTTCCCGCAACCCGAGCCTTCTCGAACATGTGCAGTCTGTTCCTGCTGTTCCTGGTGTGTCGCCTGCGTCCGGCCTCGTACTCGTGGGTCGACTCGCTGGTGCTGACGACCGGGACGGTGGCGCTGTTGCTGCTGCCAGGCGCCTTCCTGCACTTCTTCTTGATCTTCCCGCGCAGAATCTGGGAATGGCGGCACGACCCGATCTCGAAGGTCATCGGATGGATCGCGGGCTTCAGCCGGCAGCTGCTGCCGGTCTACCTGATCCCGCCCGCGGTGTACGCCGCTGCGGTGCTGTGGTCGCGTTGGCGCGGGGAACCCCTGCCGCTCATCAGCGGCGCGCCCGCCGCCAACTGGTGGGTGATGGTGGGCTACATGGTGCTCGGACTCGGCGCCCTCGGCCTGTCCGCGATGTACCTTCCGGATCCCCGCCAGCGTCGGGGCGCCGGCATCGTGTTCGTGGGCACGGTGTTCGGCGTCGTGCCGTTCATGGTGCTCGCGGTCGCGTTCCCGTCGATCCTGCAGACCGAGCGTTACCTCTTCTACGGCGTCGCGCCGCTGGTGCTGGTGCCGATCACCTTCGCCTACGCGATCATCCGATTCCAGCTCATGGACATCCGGGTGATCCTGCGGAAGTCGCTGCTGTACACCGTCACCACCGCCCTCGTCACCGCCGTCTACGCTCTCGGGATCGCCTCGTTCAACTGGGGGTTCAGCGGCACCCGGCTTGCGACATCGCCATGGTTCCCGGTGGTGTTCGCCCTCGCCATCGTGTTGCTGTTCGAGCCCCTGCGCCACCGGGTACAGGGCCCCGTCGACCGATTCTTCTTCGCCGAACGTCTGCGACTGCAGCGCGCGATGGTGGAGATGGGGGAGGCGTTCGCCAGCCGACCCGACCTCGGACAGGTGGTCACGCAGCTCGTGCAGCGCCTACCCGAGCTGCTCGGCCTGCACTTCGCGGCCCTGTACCTGGTGCGTCGCGATCACCTCGAGCAGGTCGCAGGTCCGGACGAGCTGCCAGACGAGCTGCCCCAGATCGATGCGCTCACCGACCACCTGCGACGGCGCGGGACCCTCGTGCGGCTCGACGACCTGGCGCCGATGCGGCTGCTCTCCGAGCCGGTGGACCGGCTCGCCGACGGGCTCGAGGCTCGCGGCGTCGATGCCATCGGTCTGCTCGCCACTCGTCGTCGGACCGTCGGGATCGTGCTGCTGTCGGAGAAGACCGGCCAGACCGCCCTCGAGCGCGAGGAGGTCGAGCTGCTCGAGGGGTTGCTGCGCCAGGCCTCGATCGCCCTCGAGACCTCGGTGCTGCTCGACGAGCGCGCCGAGCAGGCCGAGCTCGAACGGGAGCTCAAGATCGCCTCCGCCATCCAGTCGTCACTGCTGCCCCCGCGGCTCGACGGGTCGCGCGGCTGGGACGTCGCCGCGACCTGCCGACCCGCGCGCGAGGTGGGCGGCGACTTCTACACCGAGCTCCCGTGTCCCGAGCGCGACGGACGCGCGGTGGCGTACGGCGACGTGTCCGGGAAGTCGATCTCCGGTGCGCTGATGATGATGGCGGCCCACGAGGTGCTCAACGCGCTCGCGCTGGCCCACCCCGACCCGGTCGAGCTCCTGCGGCTGGCGAACGAGCGGCTGTACCGGCTGCGCGGCCGCGGATCGGGCATGTCGGGTGGCAGCTTCGTGGCGCTGGGATGGATCGGTCTCGCCCCGGACAGCGGCCAGGTGCGGTACGCCCTCGCAGGCCAGCCACCACCGCTGGTGGTGCGCACCGACGGGCGGATCGACACCCTCGCCATGCCGCCCCACCGGTTGCCGCTCGGAGCGCTCCGGACCGGCGGCCACCAGGTCCTCGAGGCGGAGCTCGCACCGGGGGAGGTCCTGGTCGCCTACTCGGACGGGCTGGTCGACGCCCAGTCGCCGGACGGCGAGTTGTTCGGGGACGAGCGCCTGCATCGCGCGCTGCGGTCCGCGCCACGTGACGCCGCCGAGATGGTCCAGTACCTCGTCGAAGAGGTGGAGGGGTTCACCCGCGGTCACACGCCGTACGACGACGTGACGCTCGTGGTCGCCCGCCGCGGGGAGCGCGCCGCCTGACGACAGATGTCAGGGACGCGAACTCGCCATCTTCGGGTACGCCGTCCGTGGTATCCGGCTTCGAACGCGGCCCGCGCCGTGACCTCCGATCACCGCGAGGCACGCGTCCATGCTCGCGACGAGGTCATCGAGCCGCACCCGCAACGGCGCGGACGGGTCCTCACACAGCTTCTCCCGCGCGCGTCGCAGGAGCCGCTCGGCGGGGCGCAACCGTTCTCGATCGAGGTGGACACAGGCCGCTGCGACCTGGATGAGACCCTGGATCGCGGGTGCGTCGCGGCCCCGCCGCACCCACGCCCGTTCGAAGGCGCCGTGGGCGGCGTGGTAGCGACCCGCCGCAAACAGCTCGATCCCGCGCGCGACATCCGCGTCCACCGACGCACTGCTCCGTTTCACTGCGTCACCCCGTGTGCCAGCCCCGGCCCGTCCCCGGCCGGCAACACCGACGGTGCGGCGCGTGCGACGACGCCCGGCGCGAGAGGACGCCCGCGCCGGGCGACGTCCACGATCACTCGTCCGCCGGGACGCCGAGCCCCGCTGCCCGGTAGTCGAGCCGCCAGTCGGGCATCTCGCCCCCCGCGCCCACCACGTAGTGGTCCATCCACCGCAGCAACCGCAGCAGGTAGTCGTACCGTGCGGCCCCCTTGCGGTTGCCGTGCTGCTCATCGGGGTACAGCACGAGCCGCACCGGCGTCTCGCCCCGGGTCTTGAGCGCGCGGTACATCTCCCGCGACTGGGTCACGGACACCCGGGGGTCCTTCTCACCGTGCAGGATCAGCAGCGGCGTCCGACCCTGGCCCGCCCAGTAGATCGGCGACCGCTCGAGATACTTCTGCCAGTCGTCCCACGGCCGCATCCGCGCGTGGACGAGGAACTCCTCCTCGGGGATATCGGTGGTACCGGTCTTGGAGATCTTGTTCGAGATGCCCACGAACATCACGCCGGCCGCGAACCGGTCGGAGTACCGCGTGGTGAGCCAGGCGGTGGCATAGCCGCCGTACGATCCGCCGGTCACGCCCACCCGATCGCCGTCCACCAGGCCGGTCTCGATCAGGTGGTCCACGCCGTCGACCACGTCGTCGAACTCGGCCCCGGCCGGATCACCCTGCGACAGCTTCGAGAACTCCACGCCGCGCCCGGTGCTGCCCCGGTAGTTCGGGTAGAACACCGCATACCCTCGCGCCGCCCACACCTGCCCGGGGTTGGCGTAGCGGGTCACCCAGCCGTTGCGGTAGTGGGCCTCGGGGCCTCCGTGGACAACCACGATCAGCGGGACCCGCTCGTCGCCCGCATGCCGGAGCGGTCGGATGAGCAACCCTTCGAGTTCGAGTCCGTCACGCGCCGCCCACCGGACGACCTCCTGCGAGCCGAGCTCGACGTCGGACAACCACGGGTTCGAGTCGGTCAGCCGCTCGAGGGCGCCGCCCTCGGCCTCGCCGACGAACACCTCGGCAGGATGGGTCGGCGCGTGGCCGACGGCGAACACCCCGGCGCCGCCCACCGACAGCTCGGTGAACACCGCGTCGCCGCCACCCCATCCGAGCGGTCGGCGGTCACCGGTCGCACGGTCCACCCGGTAGGCCTCGGTGTCAACGCCCTCGGACGCGAGCAGCATCAGCGTGTCGTCCGACAGCCAGGCCACGTCCGTCGCCTCGCCCGCGAACCCGGCCGTGAGGTTGACCGGCACACCTCCCGAACGCGACACCACGAACAGCGAGCTCTCCGCCGGATCGTGGAGGTCCACGCCGGCGATCATCGCGAGGGAGTCGCCGCTGGGGCTCCATTCGATGGCGCCCAGCTTGGCGCGGTGGTCCACCTTCGCCTCCACATCGCCGGTCGCGACGGACACCACGACGACCTGCTGCCGCATGTACTGGTCGTCCACGAGCGGCGTCGGCGCCAGCGCGACCGCGAGGCGCTCGCCGTCAGGGCTCCAGCGGACATCGAACGCCGAGCCATCGAGCTCGAGCATCCGCGGTTCGGTACCCGCGTCACCCGGTGTCACGATCCACACCCGGCGGTGGCGCCAGTCCTCCTCGTAGATCGTCGCGTCGAACCCCTGGTCCCGAAGGTCCTCGAGCTCGTCGTCCGCGGGCTCGCGCGCGATCACCGCGACGCGGGCGCCGTCCGGACTCCAGTCGTAACCCAGGATCGGATCGTCGAGGGCCACGATCCGCTCGGCCTCACCACCGTCGACCGCGATCCGGTACAGCGACGAGTTCTCGTCGCCGTCGCGCTTCGCGACGAACGACAGCGCGTTTCCGTCCGACAGCCACGCGACCCTCGACACCGACACGTCGCCGGTGACGAACGCCCGCTCACGACCGTCAGCGACATCGAGCACCAGCAGCTCCTGCCACGCCGGGCCGTCGTCGTCCCCGAACAGCGGCCGCGGTACCGATCGCACGAAGGCCGCCCGCGCCCCGTCGGGCGACGCCGCCACGTCGACCACCGACTCGAGCGTCGAGACCTGG
>Ga0316576_10001414_pt1 | contig 12839 bp, 8 predicted proteins | sample S0NA_FD_203075 | JGI IMG/M metagenome (GOLD analysis project Ga0316576, IMG submission 203075) | Rhizosphere microbial communities from salt marsh grasses in Alabama, United States - S0-2_050615r3r5 | ecosystem: Host-associated > Plants > Roots > Rhizosphere | place: USA: Alabama | collected... | reverse complement strand
GCTTGAGCTCCGGGTCGGAGCGCAGCGTCTGCCACGTCACATCGAGCATCAGCTCGCAGCGGGCGTCGAGCGCCCCGGTCGAACGATTGTTCGCGTGCCCCACCTGACCTCCGTCCACCTCTGACAACCGCGGAGAACACGATGCCATTTCAGTTTCCGGATGACTTCCTCGACCAGGTCGAAGCGATCGCACTCGCCGGCGCCGATGCCGTGATGCCGTTCTGGCGCAGCCTCGAACCCGACCAGATCGACGAGAAGGCTCGGAACGACCTGGTGACGACCGCCGACCGCGCCGCGGAACGCACCATCCTGGACGCGATCGAGACGCGCTTCCCGGACCACGCCGTGCTCGCCGAAGAATCCGGTTGGACGCGGCGCGGCGACGATCGCCCGGTCTGGATCGTCGATCCGCTCGACGGCACGACGAACTTCGTCCACGGCATCCCCCAGTTCGCGGTGTCGATCGGGGTCGCGGTCGGCGACCGCGTCGAGTTCGGGGTGATCGTCGATCCGGTCAAACGCGATCTGTTCCGCGCCGCCCGGGGCCTCGGTGCGACCTGGAACGGCAGGCCGTGCTCGGTGACCTCCCGGCCCGGGCTGGCCGGTGCTCTGGTCGCCACCGGCTTCCCGTTCAAGGCCCACGAGCTGCTCGATCCCTACCTGGCCATCTTCCGCGACGTCTTCCTCGCCTGCAAGGCGATCCGTCGGCCCGGCGCCGCGGCGCTCGACCTCGCCTACACGGCGTGCGGGCTGTTCGACGGTTTCTTCGAGTTCCGGCTGTCGCCGTGGGACCTCGCCGCCGGTGCGCTGCTCGTCACGGAGGCGGGCGGCGTCACGAGCGACATGGACGGCGGTGACGACTTCTTCACGACCGGTGACATGGTGTGCGGCGCCCCGGGCGTGCACGCCGATCTGCTCGACGTGGTCCGGCGCCACCGCGACCGCTGGCACTCGGTGTGACCGGCGGCGCGACGGTGACTTGGGTATAATCGCCGCATGACCGATCAGGAGTCCGTGAGCAAGAAGAAGATGGTCCAGGCGGTTGCGGACGCCATCGCGTTGACCCGAGCCGAAAACTACGAGGACGCGGTGGTCGCCTTCGAGGCCTTCCTACCCAAGCTGTCGAGCGGCACCGACGACGACAAGCGGTTGGCGGCATCGGCGTTCTCGTACTACGGCCTGTGCTTCGCCGCGACCCGGAAGCAGTACTCCGACGCCATCAAGTACTGCGAGCTGTCGCTCAAGGTCCACCCCAAAGAGCCCGACCACTATGAAAACCTCGGCAAGATCCACCTGCTCGCGCGCAGCCGGAGGGGGGCGGTCGACGCGCTCTTCGACGGCCTCGAGCTCGACCCGAACCACAGGGGCATCAACGAGGTGCTCGACCTCATCGGTCGCCGACAGGACCCGGTGATCTCGTTCCTGCCGCGGGACAACGTGCTCAACGTCTACCTGGGCAAGCGGCGCCACGAGAAGCTCGAGGAACGCCGGCTCCGGGCGATCGAGCGACGCAAGAGGCAGCTCGCGGCCCAACGCGGGAAAAGCAACGACGACACCCAGGTGTCGAGCACGAACGGCGCCAAGAACTAACCGCCGGCGGACGACGTCCGACCGGGCTCGAATGTCCTTGCCATGAACCGGGGTGAGGTTTATTCTGGGGCCCGCCGCTCTGGCCCGCGCACACCGATGCGGGTCGGGTCAAAACGGACGGCCGCAGCGGGCCGTTCTCGATTCCCACGCGGAGGTTTATTTCATGGCGAAGCCACGAATGGTCATGATCGACGGCAACGAGGCGACCGCCTCGGTTGCGCATCGCATCAACGACGTCTGTGCCATCTACCCCATCACGCCGTCGTCCAACATGGGCGAGTTCGCGGACGAGTGGTCCGCCAGAGGCCAGACCAACATCTGGGGAACGGTTCCCGACGTCATCGAGATGCAGTCCGAAGGCGGCGCCTCGGCCGCGGTCCACGGCTCGCTCCAGGCGGGCGCGCTGACCACGACCTTCACCGCCTCCCAGGGTCTGCTGCTGATGATCCCGAGCATGTACAAGATCGCCGGCGAGCTGACCTCGGCGGTGTTCCACGTGTCGGCACGAACGGTCGCGACCCACGCGTTGTCGATCTTCGGCGACCACTCGGACATCAACGCGGTGCGCCAGACGGGCTGGGGCCTGATGGCCTCCGGCTCGGTCCAGGAGGCGCACGACATGGCCTGCATCGCCCAGATGGCGACGCTCGCCTCCCGGATCCCGTTCGTCCACTTTTTCGACGGCTTCCGGACCTCGCACGAGGTGTCCAAGATCGAGATCCTGGAGGACGACGACCTCAAGGCGCTGATCGACGACGACCTGGTCAGCGCTCACCGCAAGCGGGGCCTGTCGCCGGAGAACCCGGTGGTGCGCGGCACGTCGCAGAATCCCGACACCTTCTTCCAGTCCCGCGAGGCGATCAACGGCTTCTACGACGCCTGCCCGGGTCACGTGGTCGATGCCATGGAACGGTTCGGCAAACGCACCGGCCGCGCCTACCGACCCTTCGACTACGTCGGCCACCCCGAGGCCGAGCGGGTGATCGTCATCATGGGCTCGGGCGCCGAGGCGGCGCACGAGCTGGTCGAGCATCTGACCGCCGACGGCGAGAAGGTCGGCATGATCAAGGTCCGACTCTACCGGCCGTTTTCGGCCGAGCACCTCCTGTCGGCGCTGCCGTCGACCGTCCAGCGGATCGCGGTGCTCGACCGCACCAAGGAGCCCGGCGCCGTTGCCGAGCCGCTCCACATGGACGTCGTCCACGCCCTCGCCGAGGCGCGCGCGACGGGCTCGAGCCCGTTTGCCAGCGATCCGGTCGTGGTCGGCGGCCGGTACGGCCTGTCGTCGAAGGAGTTCAACGACGCGATGGTCAAGGCGGTGTTCGACAACCTCGCCGCGGACCAGCCGAAGAACCACTTCACCGTCGGCATCGTGGACGACGTCACCCACCTGTCGCTCGACGTCGACAACGACTACGACATCTCGTCCGACGACGTCTTCCGCGGCGTCTTCTTCGGCCTCGGCGCCGACGGCACGGTCGGCGCGAACAAGAACTCGATCAAGATCATCGGCGAGGAGACCGACAACTTCGCCCAGGGCTACTTCGTCTACGACTCGAAGAAGGCGGGCGCGGTCACCATCTCGCACCTCCGCTTCGGGCCGCGTCCGATCCGCGCCTCCTACCTGATCAAGAAGGCCAAGTTCGTCGCCTGCCACCAGTGGGTCTTCATCGAGAAGCTCGACATGCTGGCCTACGCCGAGCCCGGCGCCACTTTCCTGGTCAACTCGCCGTTCGGCCCGGACGAGATCTGGGATCAGTTCCCGCGCGAGGTGCAGGAGGACATCAAGGCCAAGAACCTCAAGGTCTACTGCATCGACGCGACGAGCGTCGCGCGCGAGACCGGGATGGGCCGCCGCACCAACACCATCATGCAGACCTGCTTCTTCGCCATCTCGGGCATCCTGCCGCGCGACGAGGCGATCGCCAAGATCAAGGACGCGATCAAGAAGACCTACGGCAAGAAGGGCGACGAGATCGTCCAGCTCAACTTCAACGCGGTCGACGGCACCCTGGCCAATCTCCACGAGGTGACGGTCCCGGACGAGATCACCGCCACCACCTCGCGGCCGCCCATCGTGTCCGAGCAGGCGCCGGAGCTGGTCAAGCGGGTGACCGCGATGATGATCGCCGGCAAGGGCGACCTGCTCCCGGTGTCGGCGTTCCCGCCGGATGGCACATGGCCGACCGCCACCACCCAGTGGGAGAAACGCAACATCGCCATCGACATCCCGGTGTGGGACGAGGAGCTGTGCATCCAGTGCAACAAGTGCGCGCTCGTCTGCCCGCACGCCGCGATCCGGGCCAAGGTCTACGAGCCGGCGCTGCTCGACGGCGCGCCCGAGACCTTCAAGTCCGTCGACTACCAGGCCAAGGACTTCGAGGGCAAGAAGTACACCATCCAGGTCGCCCCCGAGGACTGCACCGGCTGCACCCTGTGCGCCAGGGTCTGCCCGGCCAAGGACAAGTCGAACCCGAAGCACAAGGCGCTCGACATGGCGCCACAGATGCCGCTGCGAGAACCCGAGCGCGCCAACTACGACTTCTTCCTCGGCCTGCCCGAGGTCGACCGGACCGCGGTCAAGCTCAACGTCAAGGGCTCGCAGTTCCTCCAACCGTTGTTCGAGTACTCGGGCGCCTGCGAGGGCTGCGGCGAGACACCCTACGTCAAGCTGCTGACCCAGCTGTTCGGCGACCGCGCGCTGATCGGTAACGCCACCGGATGCTCGTCGATCTACGGCGGCAACCTGCCGACCACGCCGTACGCCGTCGACGCCAACGGTCGCGGGCCGGCCTGGAACAACTCGCTGTTCGAGGACACCGCTGAGTTCTCGCTCGGCTTCCGGCTCGCCGTCGACCAGACGCGTGAGCGGGCGATCCGCCTGCTCAAGGACCTGAGCGCCGATCTCGGCGACACCCTGGTCGGCGAGCTCATCAACGCCGATCAGTCGAGCGAGGAGGGGCTCGCCGAGCAGCGCGAGCGGGTCCGCGCGTTGCGTGACACGCTCGCCGGAATCGACTCGAAGGCGGCGAAGGAGCTCGCCCACCTGGCCGACTACCTGGTCAAGAAGAGCGTGTGGGGTGTCGGCGGCGACGGCTGGGCCTACGACATCGGCTACGGCGGGCTCGACCACGTCCTCGCCATGGGCCGCGACGTCAACCTGCTGGTGCTCGACACCGGCGTGTACTCCAACACCGGCGGCCAGGCGTCCAAGGCGACGCCGATGGCGGCGACCGCCAAGTTCGCCATGGGCGGCAAGGAGATGAGCAAGAAGGACCTCGGCCTCATGGCGATGGCCTACGGCCATGTCTACGTCGCGCAGGTCGCCTTCGGCGCCAAGGACAGCCAGACCGTCAATGCCTTCGTCGAGGCCGAGTCGTACCCCGGCACCTCGTTGATCATCGCCTACTCGCACTGCATCGCCCACGGCTACAACCTGGCCGACGGGCTCGACCACCAGAGCATGGCCGTCGACAGCGGCGCCTGGCCCCTGTACCGCTTCGATCCGCGGCGCGCGGCCATGGGCGAGAACCCGCTCAAGCTCGACTCCAAGGCGCCGAAGATCAGCTTCGGCCAGTACGCCAACACCGAGACCCGGTTCCGCATGCTCCAGAAGACCGACCCCGAGCGCGCCAAGGAGCTCCTGGCCAATGCGCAGCGTGCGGTAACGGCCCGGTTCGACGTCTACCAGCAGCTCGCCTCGCTCAGCTTCGACTCCGACAGCGACTCGGACGCGAACTGAGGAAAGGAAAAGGGGGATTGAACATGGACCTCACCACGCGCTACCTCGGACTCGAGCTGAAACACCCCATCACCGTCGGCGCCTGCCCCCTCGGTACGGAGATCGACACCATCAAGGCCCTCGAGGCGGGCGGCGCGGCTGCCATCGTGCTCCCGTCGCTCTTCGAAGAGGAGATCATGGCCGCCGCACGCGGTGAGCTGGCCATGGAGTCGATGGGCGCGGGATTCGCCGAGGCCGACTCGTACCGGCCCAACCCCGAGGGCTACCACATCGGTCCGGGCCAGTACCTCGAGCACCTCGAGGCCGCCAAGAAGGCGGTGTCGATCCCGATCATCGGATCGCTCAACGGCAGCACGGTGGGCGGCTGGACCGGCTACGCCAAGAAGATGGAGTCGGCCGGCGCCGACGCCCTCGAGCTCAACACCTACTATCTCGCCTTCGACGCAGAGGAGACCGGCGCCGAGGTCGAGCAGCGCACCATCGACATCGTCCAGGCGGTCGCCGACACCGTGTCGATCCCGGTGTCGGTCAAGCTGTCGCCGTTCTTCGCGTCGCTGCCCAACCTCGCCATCCAGCTCGCCAAGGCGGGCGCCGATGGGCTGGTGATCTTCAACCGCTTCTACCAGCCGGACATCGACATCGAGACGCTCGAGGTCGTCCCGAACCTGCGCCTGAGCACCGCCGACGAACTCCGGCTGCGGCTGCGCTGGCTCGCCGTGCTGTCGGCCCAGACCGAGCTGTCGCTCGCCGCGACCGGCGGCGCCCACAGCGCGGTCGACGTGATCAAGGCGGTCATGTGCGGCGCCCACACGGTCCAGCTCGTCTCGGCCCTGCTCATTCACGGGCCCGAGCACATCGGCCGTCTGCTCGAGGCGATGGAGTTCTGGCTCAACGAGCACGACTACGAGTCGCTGGCCCAGATGCAGGGCAGCATGAGCCTCGGCAAGGTCGAGAACCCCAAGGCCTTCGCCCGGGCGAACTACATGAAGATGCTCGATTCCTGGGAGATGTGAGCGCTCTTTGGCTCTGAGACACTGCGGGCGGGCCGGCGGGCCCGCCCGTTTTCTGCCCGGTTCGATTCCTCTCCCGATCCCGTTCCCGTAACACCCCATTCGGGAACGGGATCGGGAACGAGCATCACCCCGACACGAACGGGTTCGCCGCCTTCTCCCGACCGATCGTGGTGTCCGGGCCGTGGCCGCAGATGACCCGGGTGTCGTCGGGCAGGATGTAGAGCTGCTCCCGGATCGACTGCTCGATCACCGAAAACGAGCCGCCCATCAGGTCGGTCCGGCCGATCGAGCCGGCGAACAGGACATCGCCGACGATGACCAGCGGTTGCGGTGCGCCGTGCACGACAAAGCAGACGCCGCCCGGCGAGTGGCCGGGGGTGTGGCGGACCTCGAGCTCGAGGCCGCCGAGCTCGAGCCGCTGGCCGTGCTCGAGCCACAGCGTCGGTTCGGGTGGGGCCTCGACCTCGAGCCCGAACATCCGCCCCTGCGTGGCGACCCCCTGGTAGAGCTGGAGCTCGTCGCGGTGGAGCCCGATGGGGATTTTTTCCGGCAGCCGACGCATGAGATCCGCCGTCCCGCCGGCGTGGTCGAGGTGGCCGTGGGTGTGCAGCACCATGACGGGCTTCAGCCCGCTCGTCTCGACCCGCTCCATGATCCGTGCAGCCTCCTCACCGGGATCGATGATGGCGAGCTTTCCGGCTTCGCGGTCGCCGAGCAGCACGCAGTTCGCCTGGATGGGCCCGACGGGAAAGACCTCGAGCAGGATGCTGCTGCCATTTTCGTTTTTTCGGCCTGCTTTCGACATGGTGCACTCCTCGGTGTTCGGGCCTCGACTCGAAATCAGGCCGAAAAAACGAACTGGTCAGAACAACTCGCGAATCAACTGCCCGAGCATGACGCGGAGCTTCCTAGCGGCCCGGCGCCCCTCCTCGATGACCTCCTGATGGGTCAGCTCGCGGTCGACCAGGCCGGCGGCGGGGTTGGCGGCGAGGGAGAGCACCGAGACCCGCATGCCGAGCTGGCGGGCGGCGATGACCTCGGGCACGGTGGACATGCCGACCACCGTGCCGCCCAGGGTGATGAGCATCCGGATCTCGGCCGGGGTCTCGAAGGACGGACCGGGCATGGCGCAGTAGACGCCCTCGCGCACCTTGAAGCCGGCGTCGCGAGCTGCCGCCAGAGCGAGCTTCCGAAGCTCCGGGTCGTATGCCGCCGACATGTCGGGGAACGGCGGACCGAAGTCGCGGCCCCAGTCCCCGACCAGCGGGTTGGCGCCGAGCAGGTTGATGTGGTCCGAGACGACCACCAGCGAGCCCGCCGCCATGTCGGGATCCAGCGCGCCCGACGCGTTGGTCGCGATCATGACCTCGGCGCCGAGCAGCCCGGCGAGGCGAACCGGCGCCACGACCTCGGACACCGAGTAGCCCTGGTAGAGGTGGAACCGGCCGTTCATCACGAGCAGGGTCTCGTCGCCGCGGCGCCACAGGGTCAGCGTCTGGCGGTGGCCAACGAGCTCGTGGAGCTCGAAGTCGAAGACGTCACAAAGCTCGACGACCTCGCCCGGCTCCCACCCTGGAACCTCCAGCTCGAGCCCTGATCCGGCGAAGAGGACGCCCCGCACGTTGCTCGGCTCGAAGCGCTCGCGGAAGCGATCCGCCGTCGCGCGGATGGAAGCGGGGGTCATGGGCTCGGTCACGGCGGTGAGCGTAGCAGATGTGCGACGCGTAGCGACGCACTGTGACGCCGGACGCGCCACGGGAGGCAGGATTCTGCTACCGTGTCGCACCGATGGCACGCGTTCGGCTCCGCTCGCTGAAGCTGACCGGTTTCAAGTCGTTCTCCGACCCGGTCGAGCTGCGCTTTCCGGGCAGGGTGTCGGCCATCATCGGGCCCAACGGCTGCGGCAAGTCGAACATCGTCGACGCGATCCTGTGGGCGCTCGGTGAGCAGAGTCCGTCGCTGATGCGTCTGAAGAACATGGGCGACGTGGTGTTCAACGGCGCCAGCGGCCGGCCGGCGGCCGGCGCGGCGGAGGTCACCCTGGAGCTCGAGTCGGATGACGGCCACTGGGACTCGAGCGACGGTACGATGGAGATCACGCGTCGGGTCTACCGGTCCGGCCCGTCCGAGTACCGGCTCAACGGCAAGGTGGCTCGGCTCAAGGACGTCATCGACGAGCTCATGACGGTCGGCCTCGGCACCCGCAACTACTCCATCATCGAGCAGGGCCGGGTCGGACAGGTGCTGTCGGCGCGTCCCACCGACCGCCGGATCCTGATCGAGGAGGCGGCCGGGATCACGCGCTACAAACGGCGCAAGCACGAGGCCGAGCTCAAGCTCGAGCACACCCGGCAGAACCTCCAGCGACTGGAGGACGTCGTCTCGGAGGTCGACCGCAGCCTGCGCGCGCTCAAGCGCCAGGCAAGCGCCGCCAAGCGCTATGAGAAGCTGCAGGAAGAGCTCAAGAACCGTCTGCGCAGGCTCCACATTCTCGACGCCCACTCGCTCGACAATCAGCGGCGCGACGTGGTGCAGCGGCGTGGCCTGGCGCAGAACGACGTCGCGGCCGCCGCCGCCGCGCTCGGCGGCGCCGATGCCGATCTCTCGCGCGCCCGCCGCGAGCTCGAGTCCTGCCACGCCGAGGTCGACGCCGCCCAGGCCGAGGTGTCCGAGCTGACCGCATCGAGGGAGCGTCTCGAGGCGTTTCTCGAGCGGTCGGCGGACCTGCTGGACAACCTCCGCGGCTCGCTCGACCGCGCCCGGAACGACCACAGCAGCCTCCAGGAGGGGCGCTCCGTCCTCGACCGGCGCGAACGCGAGGTCCGTGCGGTCCGCGACACGCGACGCGACGAGCTCTCGTCGGTCCGGACCGCGGTCGACAAGGCCACCAGCGAGCACGAGTCGACCAGCGCCGCCCTCGCCGAGGCCGAGAGCCGCACGGAGGACAAACGACAGGACCTGCTGCGGACCATCTCCCGGTTGACCGACGGCCGCAACCGCCTGGGCGAGCTGCACCGCGAGCAGGATCGCCTGGCCTACTCGGTCAGCCGGCTCGAACAGGAGCGCGATCAGCTTGCCGCCCGCCGTACCGAGATCGCCGAGCGTGCCCGCGCGTCGGCCGAAGCGTCGAGCTCGGCGATCGCCGCCGTGGAGGCCCTGGAGGGCCGCCGCCGGACGCTGACCGACGAACGGGCCGCGCTCGCCGAAACCGCCACCAGCGCCCGACACGAGACCGAGAATCTCGGCCACGAGCTGTGGGAGCTGCGTCACCAGCTGCAGGGCGTCGAGCGCGAGCTCGCCCGCCACACCACCGATGTCGACGAGCTGTCGACGGCCCTGCCCGGAGCGTCCGTCAAGGGTCAAGTCAGCGATTTTCTCGATCCCGAGCCCGGGACCGCGCCGCTGCTCGACCGGGTGTGGCAGGACCTGCTCGAGCTCCCGGTGATCGACATGCGCGACCTGACCGACGATCAGGTCGCGGACGTCGGCGAGCTCGAGGGTCGGCTGCGACTCGTGCTGGCCGGGGGAGACGCGTCGACGGTCGAGCGCGAGCCGATCGACGGCGCCGAAGACCTGTTCGACGTCGCGGGCGTCGACCCGGCCCACCGGGGTTGGATCGAGCGCAGCCTTCCGCGCGCGGTGAGATGCGAGGACGCCGCCCGGGCGGTCGAGCTCGCCGACGTCGAACCGTCGCTGATCACCATCGATCCCGCCGGGGTCATCCGGCGTGGCCGGGTGATCGAACCGCCGACCCGGGCGAGCGACCGCACCGGCGCTCTGCAGCTGCGCGAGGAGCGGGTCCGCCTGGCTGCGGAGGTCGCCGCGATCGCCGACCGGGAGGCCGCCACGACGCGGCGCCGTGACGAGGCCGCGGCACGGCTGGCCGAGCTCGAAACCGAGCTCGACAGCCTCGACTCCGAGCTGCTCGCCGCCGAACAGGGTCGGGCCCGGGCGACCGCCGTCGAGCAGTCCAACGTCGCCGAGCGGCGACGCGCCGATGCCGATCTCGAGGCGGTGACCGCGAAGCTCGACGACGGTGCGAAGCAGCGTGCCGAGCTCAACCTGAGACAGAAGAGGCTGGAGTCCGAGGTCGACGAGCTCGACGCCCGCAGCCTCGAGCTCGAGCAGACGGTCGACGCCGCGGTCGCCGAGCTCGACGCGCGCCGGGAGGAGGCCGCCGACACTCTGCGCCGGCTCGACCGGTGGCAGGCGGAGGCGCGGCTGGCCGAGGAGCGCCTCGCCGCCGCCGCCGGCGATGTCGATCGCGTCGACGACGAGCGCCGCACCCTCGACTCCCGGCTCGGCGCGCTCGCGACCGAGATCGAGCGTCTGACCACCGAGCTTGACGAGACCGAGACGGAGATCGTGCAGACCCGGACGCGGCTCGCCGAGGAGCAGGGCCAGCTCGCCGCGGCCCGCGAGCAGGCGCGCCACCTCGGCGAGGAGGTCGGCCGCCGCGCGGCCCGGGTCGAGAAGCTCGACCGGGAGGTCCGGCAGCGGCGCGACGAGCACGAGCGGCAGCGCGAGGCGCTGCACTCCATCGAGATGGAGGTCGCCGGGATCGACGCCGAGTGGCAGCGCCTGCGCGACGCCACCGCCAACGAGCTCGGCACCGTACCCGAAAAGCTGCTCGACGAAAACCCGGCCGAGGGCGATGATCCGCAGACGCTGGCCGACGACATCGAGGACCTCCGTACCAAGATCGAGCGCATCGGTCCGGTCAACCTGCTCGCGCTCAAGGAGGTCGACGAGCTCACCGAACGGTCGAGCTTCCTGCACGAGCAGCGCAAGGATCTGGTCGACGCCCTGAAGAGCCTGGGAGAGACCATCCGGGAGATCGACCATACCTGCACCGAACGCTTCGTCGAGACCTTCCAGCAGGTCAATGTCATCTTCGCCGAGACCTTCGCCACGCTGTTCGGCGGCGGGACCTCCAGGCTCGACCTGGTCGACGAGGACGACCCCCTCGAGTCGGGGATCGACATCACCGCGCAACCGCCCGGCAAGCGCAACCAGTCGGTCCAGCTGCTGTCCGGCGGCGAGAAGGCGCTGACCGCGCTGGCGCTGCTGATCGCCCTGTTCCGCATCAAACCGTCGCCGTTCTGCATCCTCGACGAGGTCGACGCACCGCTCGACGACGCCAACGTCGAACGTCTGGCCGACCTCGTGCAGGCGATGACCGACCACACCCAGTTCGTCATGATCACCCACAACCGACGGACCATGCAGCGGTCGGACCTGTTGTACGGGGTCACCATGGAGGAGCCCGGAGTTTCGAAGATCGTGTCGGTGCGGTTGGAGGAGTGATTCGCTTGACGGAATACCCGGCCTCGTTTTAGCCTTGAGCCGTGAGTGTGACGCACATGCACCATCATCATCGCGGCGACCACCCGACCGGGGGCTGGTGAAGGCGTAGAGACACGACTCGACCGCACCACCACGCCGGCCCCCGCCGGCGTTTTTCTTTTCACCGAGGAGCACCAATGGCCCGACAACACGACGACGACACCCTCCAGCTGGCGATCCCCAAGGGACGGATGTACGACGGGGTGGCGAGGCTGCTCGCCGAGGCCGGCATCGACCTGAAGCAGACCGTCCGGAGCTACCGGCCGCACGTCAACCTGCCGGACTGCGAGGTCAAGATCCTCAAGCCTCAGAGCATCGTCGAGATGCTGCACGCCGGGTCGCGCGACGTCGGCTTCGCAGGCGCCGATTGGGTCGCCGAGCTCGACGGCGATCTGGTCGAACTCGTCGACACCGGTCTCGACCCGGTTCGGGTCGTGGCCGCGGCCCCGGTCGAGCTGGCGCCCAACGGAGTGATTCCGGCGGGTCGGCTGGTCGTGGCCTCGGAGTACGAGCGACTGACTCGGAGCTGGATCGCCGACCGCGGGCTCGACGCCACCTTCGTCCGATCATATGGCGCCACCGAGGTCTTCCCACCCGAAGACGCCGATCTCATCGTCGACAACACCGCGACCGGCTCGACCCTCGAGGCGAACAACCTCATCGTGGTCGATGAGCTCATGACGTCGTCGACCCGGCTCTACGCCAGTCCGGACGCCCTGTCCGAACCCGAGCGTCGCGCGGCGATCGACGGGTTGGTGCTGCTCGTCAACTCGGTGCTCGAGGCGCGCCGCCGGGTGATGGTCGAGGTCAACGTCGCCCCAGACCGGCTCGACGCGGTGCTCGCCGTCCTGCCCTGCATGCGCCGCCCGACGATCTCTCAGCTCGCCGGCGGCGACGGCTTCGCAGTCAAGGCCGCGGTGCCGCGCGACAACCTGCCGACGGTGATGCCCCGGATCAAGGCCGCCGGCGGCTCCGACATCGTGGTTACGCGCCTGGCGCAGATCGTGCCATGAACCCCGCGTCCGTGCCCGTACGTGTGCCCGTTGCCGAATGCTGGATGCTGGATGCTGGATGGCGGGTCGGGCCGGTGCCGCCGTCCTCTGTCCGTCGTTCTGCCGAGGTCAGTGCCGGCGCCGCCCATGACTGAA
>Ga0316576_10001413_pt1 | contig 12842 bp, 11 predicted proteins | sample S0NA_FD_203075 | JGI IMG/M metagenome (GOLD analysis project Ga0316576, IMG submission 203075) | Rhizosphere microbial communities from salt marsh grasses in Alabama, United States - S0-2_050615r3r5 | ecosystem: Host-associated > Plants > Roots > Rhizosphere | place: USA: Alabama | collected... | reverse complement strand
GCTATCGCAAAAGCCGGAAATACATCCGGTGGGTGCAGCGTTCGCTAAATCGGATTATGGGCCTGAGTCTGGCTGTGGATGGCAGGACAGGCAGGAACACACGTGATGCGATACGCAGCTTTCAGCAAACACAGGGATTGAAGGTTGATGGTGAAGTTGGCACACGAACCGAGGCCGCGATAAGAACTGAGCTCGCCATCAGATTGCCGGATGTGAAGATGGTCAATCCAAAGAAGGTGGATTGCGAGGCGCTTGACCGCAGCAATCCTGTATTCACGACTTTGGGAACCGACGATCCTACCGGCGAGCTGGAGAAAGCGAGCCAGCGAGCCGTTCAGATGCTCGACAACACGATTACTGAGATGCGGCGAATTCGTGAGCGAGTGCGCGCCGGGGAGCCCCCGGCCTGGCCGTTGCTTGGGGATATCTTCGCTTGGTCGCTGAGAAATCGCATGCTTATGCATGCCGATAGGCCATCAGCCTGGACCGGCACGGGGCCGCGAACGGCCGAACAGGTCATCCGCTGGCTTCGCAATATTCGGAATACGATCGGCGGCGGTTTCTTACACTATACCTGCCTGGACACTACCTTCTGCGGACCCGGGACATGGGCCTGGGTATACATGGGGAAATACCACATCCGCCTATGCCGGTCCTTCTGGCGAGCTAAAAAAGGGGTTGATGCGGCGACGCACTTAGAGTACCGGGCCCAGACGCTCATCCATGAGGTGTCACACATCTATTACAACACTGACGATAAGGGGAGGGGTGCCGGTCATGCCGAATGTGTCAGCCAGTTTGTGGCTGAGGCCAACGACAGCCCCGTGGATCCGGATTTTGCGCGTTTCTGCGGATTGCCGACGCCAGGCTGAGCCAGGGCATGGCTATTGGAGCCAACGGGTATATCAAATCACATGGATATTAGTTAAACCAACAATATTCTGGAATTTTGAGGTAATTGAAATGGTTACTAGAGTTAAGGAACACACTGCAGGATGTAAATGCCCAACCTGCCGCCGGAGAAGGGCCAGACAGTACACGCGTCAGGTTGCCGCTACGCGCCCCTCAATTGATCTACAAGAGAGTGAAGGTTTCTGGAGCGGGGTCTGGGATTACCTGACCGGCCAACAAGGCCAGGTGGATCGTGATAGCAAAGCGTATATCCAGTGGGTGCAGAGGTCGCTAAACAAGATCCTGGGCTCCGGGCTGGCGGTAGACGGTGTAAGAGGCCAGAAGACGCGCAGCGCCATTCGCGACTTCCAGAGAAAGTACGGTTTGGCTGTGGATGGCGATGTTGGTCCGGACACGGAAAAGGTACTTATTAAAGCCGGTGCCGGAAATCCGCCGGCGAGCAAAGCGCCATCATATCCGCCGAATCGTCCACCGGCCTCCACTTCACCAGGAGGGTTCGCCTTTATTACCATCAACCCTGGAGTACTCACCAACCCGGAGATTAATAAAGTGCTCCGGCAGCTGGACGGCTACTTCAAGAAGGCTAACTTGAGCGTGACACTGACTTCAGGTATCCGTACACCTCAGAAGCAGTTGGACATAATTAGAAACGCGGCAGTCCGGCGCGGGATTGATGCCAAATATCCTGCGATTCGGACTGCGACTGTCGACGACATTGAAAGCTGGTTAGGTACATGGGACGAACTACTCAACCGCAAGAAGTTCATCGTCAACCCGCCGAAACCTGTTACCAGCCGCATATCAGGAAGACGAATCGATATTTCGCCGCACATGAAAGGACGGGCATTTGATCTTTCAGGTGCTGACCTGGATCGCATCGCCAGCGTTGTTCAATCTTACTGCCGCGACAATGGTGGCATTAGCCAGATTCTCATCGAAACTGTAAATAATGCCGTCCATATTGGAATTGGTTCCACCGGTACATGCCAGAAACAAAAGAAGTGAAGCCGCATTGAACCAGAAGCGAGCCGTAAACGTTTGTCGATACTTTGCTTTAAAGAAGAAAACCAAAAAGCTTATCGGACCCGGAGGTAATTGAGATGAGTACCATAATGCGGAAACATAGCACGAGTTGTAATTGTCCTGCTTGTAGCCGGCGCAGAGCGCTGCAGCGGATACAGCCGTCCCCCCATTTATCAAAACGTTCTTTCCAAGAAGGGCAGGAGATGTTTCCTAGCGAGGTTTGGAATTATCTTAACAAAGTTCAAGAAGATTCAGAAAGAACCAGTCTTGGGTATGAATTCCTTGAAGAATATGAGAGTGAATTACCCGAGTACCCAATTATTCGGGACCCTTTTGAAGATGAAACCCTGGAGGAATATCTGGCGTGGCATGATGGTCCCGGTGATTATGGTTACTATTTCACGGCGCAGGAGTTGACAAAATTACACAGACCAATGGGTAAACCCTGCACAGTTGAGAGCCGTAAACTGCCCCGTTACGAAGTACCTCCTCGCCGCTATTGGCCGCGGATGATTCCCACGCGTCAATTAGCGGGTTATCTACGGCATAAATTAGGGGTGCCTTTGCGTGTGGGGAATGGATGGCGTCCCAGATGGTTCAACGATCATGTTTGTGGCGCATCCAACAGCCAACATCTCTATTTCGCGGCGCTAGATCTCGACTTGATCGGTGATGCCCGGAAAACCCTTGCGGCCAAGTTGTATGAAGAGGCCGTCAGGCTCTACGTCAGCGTCGGCCCAATTTATGACATGGGTTTGGGCTTGTACAGTTCGTCCGGCAAAGGCACGCGCGTCCATATTGACACCGGATTTAAACTGAGAACCTGGAAGAAGGGATATGCTAAAAAAGTCGCCGATAAATTGGGTTTAACACTGCCGCGATAGACGATTGTTGGAGATGGCGTTAAGCATGTAGATTCCCCTTTAAAGTAATGTTGAACTGAGCAGCAAGGATAGCTACGGACGTAATTATCCCTCTTTCCGGGTGATTTCCCTCCCCCTAGGAGGGTGACCATGGAACCGTTAGCGTTTATTCTGTTGAAACGATTGGCCGAAAGAGAAAGAAGGAAACCCTATCGCTGAATAAGGAAGCGAGATTGTTATGCTAAATTTACTAGACACGAACTATGAAGGAGAGGAGTTTTGACATCGATCGCCTTTCTTTCAGAAGTGAGCATGCGTCTCAAGCCCACGGCGAAACGGCCGCAGAAGGAGGTGGTCTTATGATTATTGACTGCCACTGCCACGCCGGTAAGGGGGATGGATTGACGGGGCCCTGGGATACGGCCGCGCCCCTGGAGCGCTATCTTCACCGCGCGGCGAGAGCGGGCATCAAGCGCACGGTGCTTTTCGCTCCCTTTCACTCTGATTACGCCAAGGCGAACCGCGAGGTGGGGCGCATCGTGGCCAGTCGGCCTGACCGCTTTTATGGCTTCGCCTTCATTCACCCACTGCGCGATCGCGGGCGAGTCGGTTTACTCGTGGCAGAAGCCGTAGAGCAATTTGGCTTCGTAGGGATCAAGGTTCACCGCTATAACGCGCGCATCAGCCGCGAAATTTGCGATGTGGCCAGAGATTACTCACTGCCGGTACTCTATGACGTGATGGGTGAGGTTTCAATTTGCCAGTTGCTGGCCACGGAATACCCGCAGGTCAATTTCATCATCCCGCATCTAGGCAGCTTTTCCGATGACTGGCGCGCCCAGCAAGCATTTATTGACTATCTGGCACGCCATTCCAATATTTATACCGATACATCCGGTGTTCGACGATTTGATCTCCTGGTCCAGGCGGTTCAGCGCGCCGGCGCACGTAAAGTGCTGTTTGGTTCTGATGGCCCGTGGCTGCATCCCGGTCTGGAACTAGCGAAGGTTCAGGCGCTCGGTCTCAAACCCGAAGAGAAAGAGATGGTTTTAGGCGGCACCATTAAGACTCTGATTGGTAAGGTACGCAGGCGAACCTCAAAAATCACGGGCAGGCGAAGATCGCCGAACAATCATAAAGTTTCACATGAGGAGTTGTACCAATCTATCATTCGCGACCCCTGGACGAAACAATATTCGGGACCTGAATAGCTGATTAACCTTGATAAGTGGTTTATAGACACTTGTAATTATTTCATATACTATGAGCAATAAGCGTCAATATATCTTTGCTGCCGAAGACTCTCACTCTACAAACCAAACATGGCAGTTTGCGCGTTTGTTCCAAAATCCCTTCATCCGGCTCCAGCTTATTGGGCCTACAAATATCTCGAACGATAGTTAGATCATCGCCATAACGTAGTATTCATCGGAGAAAAAGGCATGAACACAAACCTCTCGTTTAAGACCAGATTCACAGTTGGACCGCAAATGATCTTGTATGGCAAGCTGCTGCAGGTGCCGGTGGCGAGTATTGAGCAATTGATCCTCCGCGAACTCGCCAGAAACCCTGCCTTGGACCTCAAGGATGAAAATTTTGGGCATGCGTCACGGGCCGAAACAGCTTCAGCTGATTCCACCCGGCCTGATGGTGCGCATGCCATGCTTTCCACAAGTAGGACGGCCGTTTCCGGCGAAGAAAATCATGACTTCATAACCAACATTCCCTATCGCCCTTCTGTCTGCGAGCAACTGCTGGCGGATGCACGACTGATGGTCGATCAAGACGATCTGGATGTTGTTGCCTACTTGCTTTATTCTCTTGATGAAAAGGGATACTTGCGAACCTCACCCCAGGCTCTGGCTTCTGAGCTCGCCGTTTCCCTGGAGAAAATCGAGCGGGTTCTTGATGTTTTAAAGCAGTTAGACCCACCCGGCATAGGCGCCAAAAATTTAAGAGAATGTCTTCTAATTCAGTGCAAACATCTTGAAGCCGATGGCGTTGATTGCCGCCTCGTGCAGCGTATTTTGTCAGAAGCCTGGGAGGATTTCTGCGCGAAGCGCTGGTCGCGGGTGGCCAGAACCCTGGGTGTGGCGCAGCCGGCAATCGCCGTAGCGGCAAACTTCATAACTTCTAACCTGTACCCATATCCGCTAAACCTCATCGTTGATCCGCAAGCCACAACGGAGGCATTCCATTCCGCGGATATTGTTTTTTTCAGAAAAATCCCTACCGGCCACGAGTATGCAGTCACAATACCGCACGCGAGCCGGTATGTGCTGCAAATATCTCCTGGCTTTCAAAGGGCTATGCAAGGTGATGCAAACACCAATATAACGGCCGAAGAGGAAGAATGGATGAAGAGCCATATCGAACAGGCGCGTCTATTCATATCGGCGGTTGAGCAAAGGTGGGAAACTTTACGAAAGATTGGTGAGCACCTTGTTCAGCAGCAAAGAGGATTTTTGACGCACGGTACTGTCCATTTGAAACCTCTAACGCGCTCGACCATGGCCGAAGAATTGGGATTGCATGAGTCAACCATAAGCCGGGCCGTACGCGACAAAGTAGCTCTCTTGCCTAATGGCCATTTAATTGCGCTTAGCGATTTCTTTGATTACTCTTTAGCGCCCAAGGAAGCACTCAGGCAGCTCTTGGCCAAATCAAAAAAGCCCCTCAACGACCGTCAAATTACCGACCATTTATTGGCCAAGGGTTTTAAACTGTCGCGGCGAACAGTTAGCAAGTACCGTAAACAAATAGGCGTACAGGCCAGTAACAAACGCCGCACAAGCCTGATCGGCATTGAGCAACGCTAATGACTGTTCTTGAAGTCTGGTTCCACTCTTTCTGTTCAGAGGAGGTCTTTTCAGCTAAACAGGTTTGCTCAACCCTGGAAGAAGTGGGAATTTCCACACGGCCCCTCAATCCAGGCAGCGTTTTTGGACCGGGAATTGTTGTGCTTTCCAAGATTACGCCCGAAATTTGTGAGCTTGTTCATAACTTCAGTAGAAACGGGAGCAGGCGCGTTCTGATTCTCGCGCTTGATTCTCAAGCCATTTCAACCGACGATGCATGGTTGATACTCAATGCGGGCGCGTCTGATATATTGTTTTGGGATGATCTGCCGGCCGCCGGGGATGTGATTGCCGCCCGGCTGGAGAGGTGGCAGGATGTTGATCAAATTGTTGATTCGCCCCTGGTACGCAACAACCTGGTAGGGCAGTGCCGAGCCTGGAGAACGACGCTGCGGCGCATCGTAGAAGTTGCTGTGTTCACCGATGCGCCCGTTTTATTGCTCGGAGAAACCGGGACAGGCAAAGAACTGGCTGCGAGGTTAATCCACACATTGGATGCCAAACGCAGCAAACATGAGCTGATTGTGCTCGATTGCACGACGATTGTTCCCGATTTATCAGGGAGCGAATTATTCGGCCACGTGAAAGGTGCATTCACAGGCGCCATTGCTCCACGCGACGGCGCATTTGCGCAGGCCGATGGAGGAACGCTGTTTTTGGATGAAGTAGGGGAGCTGCCCGCGGAACAGCAGGTGCAGTTACTACGTGTATTGCAGGAACAAACATATAAGCGTGTAGGCAGCAATAAGTGGCACGAGTCAGATTTCAGGCTAATTTGTGCGACGAATCGGAATTTAGAGTCAGAAATTGACCAGGCGCATTTTCGTCGCGACCTCTTCTACCGTATTGCCAGTTGGGTCATTCGCCTGCCGCCATTACGTGAACGAACTTCGGATATAATCCCTCTGGTTAAATACTTCATGCGCCAGGTGCGTCCTGACGAGAAGTTACTTGAGCTTGATGAGAGGGTGCTGACCTATTTTCTAAACCGCAATTACCCCGGGAATGTGCGTGATTTACGGAACCTGGCAATTCGCATAGCCACGCGCCATGTTGGGCCGGGTCCGATAACACTGGGAGAAATCCCCGCCGACGAGCGTCCAGGACCTGGGGTGGAGGATTGGCCCGAAGTTTGGTGTGATGCCACCGTGGAGCAGGCTATCCAACGCGCTTTGGCTAATGGTACAAAATTGAAGGAGGTCGGCCGAACGGTGGAAGAAGCGGCGATACGCATCGCCGTGGAGGGGGAAAACGGCAACTTACAGCGCGCTGCCGATATGCTGGGTGTTTCCGATCGTACATTGCAGAAATGGAAAGCGAAACAGCGCCAGAAAACTGAATTGACAATTCGGAGTAACAACGGAGCACACCAGGAATAACATTCCCCGTGCGCTTCACGGTTGAAGAACTGGTCCTTTTTTTGGAGCGACCCCGCGCTTTGCGGCGGATTCGCGATCTTCTGCTTGATGATCCTGATTCGAAGACACCTCTGCTGCACGGCCGTCCGCTGGCGGCCGTTTTTGCGTGGGCGCTGTCTAGGGGAAGGAGAAAGAGGTAACGGAGCTGGCCGGTAAGCATTGACAATTTGTTATACCTCTGGCATAGATCAGCGGTAAATAAATTGCGGCTGTTATCGTTCTTTACGGCTGGGGTGTTTCGTAAAGCGCCTTTTTCAAAGATGAGTATTCAGACGATAGATTTTTCACGCAAATGGTATGTGATGGCTGCCGTGTCGATGGGCACGCTTCTGGCGACAATAGATGGCAGCATTGTCAATGTCGCCCTGCCAACTCTGGTCCGGGAATTAGATACTGATTTCGCGGCGGTGCAGTGGGTCGTTTTGGCTTATCTGCTCACCCTGGCGACACTGCTGCCTAGCATCGGCCGTTTGGCGGACATGATCGGCAAGAAGCAGATTTACATGTTGGGCTTTGTGGTCTTTACCCTGGGCTCTTTCTTATGCGGACTGGCCTCCACTATTCACCTATTAATTGCCTTTCGCGTGGTCCAGGCTGTCGGGGCAACGATGATTCTGGCCCTGGGTTCGGCCATTGTTACGGAATCATTTCCGGCCAGCGAGAGGGGGCGCGCGCTGGGCTTTACAGGGACGATGGTTTCAATAGGCATCGTGATCGGTCCAACCCTGGGAGGATTGCTGATCGATCTCTTTTCCTGGCACTGGATTTTCTTCGTGAACATCCCTGTCGGGATTTTGGGCGTGTTGATGATCATGCGTTTTGTGCCCGATATCAAACCAAAGGGCCGGCAGCGCTTTGATTTCCAGGGAGCTGTAACGCTCTTCTTTTGCCTGCTGGCTTTATTGTCCGCGCTTACACTGGGCCAGAGCGCGGGATTCAGTGATATGCGCGTCCTGGGCCTGTTTGCGCTTGGTGTTTTTCTCCTGGGTCTGTTTATTGTGGTTGAAAAGCGCGCCGAACAGCCGATGATCGATCTGACATTGTTTCGCAACCTGGAATTCAGCACCAGTTTAGTCACGGGCTACCTGACCTTCGTTGCCGTCGCGGGGACGTTAATCCTGATGCCTTTCTACCTGGAGAATGTTCTGGGGTACAACACGCGCCAGGTGGGCCTGTTGATGGCGGTGCTGCCGGTGGCGATGGGCGTCGTCGCCCCGATCGCCGGCGCGACCTCCGATCGTTTCGGCACCAGAAAGATTACCGTTGTAGGTCTTGTGATCTTGCTGATCGGTTATGGGGCTATGAGCAGACTGACTGTTCAGACAAGCGCCTTGACCTTCGCGCTGTTGTACTTACCGGTTGGTTTAGGTATGGGCATCTTTCAATCGCCTAATAACAGTGCGATCATGGGTGCCGCGTCGCAAGAAAAGTTGGGGGTTGTTTCAGGAATGCTGGCCTTGAACCGTACGCTGGGCCAGACAACGGGCATCGCCATTATAGGAACTATTTGGGCGGCGCTGACCATTTATTTCGCCAAACCCACGATCATAACCGATGCCGCAGAAGCCGCTGCGCCGGCACAGGTCGCCGCGCTGCAGGTCACGTTTATCATTATCGCCGCCGTAATCCTGATCGCCCTTTTCTTAGCGATCTGGACCATGATTAAAGAATCGTCACGCCGTGACGCGGTGGGTTATTGCGCAAACAGCCGGCGCGGGCCTAATCCTTGAATGCTCCAGGGGGTAATTAGGCCTGCACCGGCAAATTAATTTTTTTGGGTACCGTTTGTTATTTGGTACTGCCTGCGCGTATGTCCGCACCCTTGAAGGGGTTGCCGAAAAGCGGGGCGAAAACGCAGAAATCAAAGATGCCGGCCAGAAGCGGTACCGCGCCAATAACGGCGATAATAATGCCTACTGTACCGCCGAGACCCCAAATGCCCCAGGCGATTAAGGCGATACCGGCGACGACGCGCACAACGCGTCCCCAACTCGAAGCAAGAAAAGCGATTAATGGGTTCATGATACTCTCTCCATATCAATAATTTTTTCACCAATAAGAAGATTATAGAAGAAAAGAAATCTATAGTCTGTGACTTAGTCACACTTCCGCGCGTATGGCCAGCGCTTGCCGGTCAATGATTTCGATCCGGCCGCGCATCATATTGATTAAGCCCTCATCGGCGAAGTCAGCCAGAAGGCGGCTGATCACCTCGCGAGAGCTGCCCAACTCAGAAGCCAGTTCCTGGTGCGTGGCCGTGATTGGGTTCTGGACCTGGCTGCGCCTCTGAAGGAGAGTGGCCAGGCGCACGTCCATACGCCGGAAGGTTACCTCATCTACGACGACCAGCATATTGGCCAGGCGCTGGGCAAGTAGGTCGAAAACAAAATTTCGCCAGGGTTCGAAGCGATCGATCCAGCCGCGAAATATGTCCGCGGGAATCATAATGGCTTCAACATCTGACTCAACAGTGGCCAGGGCGGGGAAGGTCTGGCGGCTCAAAATGGCGTTAGCGGTGAGAACGCACGACTCGCCGGACCCGAAGCGATAGAGCGTTATTTCACGACCCGTTTCACCGATTTTGTAGACGCGCACACGCCCGGACAGGAGCAGGGCGATGGCGTGGGCCTGGTCTCCTTCGGCGAAGATATCGCGATTGGCTGGAATGCGGGCATAGTAGGCGTTGGCTAAAAACTCGCGCACCATATCCGGCCCTGCCTCTTGTAGGACAGGTAGTGAATGCTTCACACGTTCAAATTCTTCTTTGGTAATCATAGCTTTCAGGAAGGCAGCTTCACCCTAATAAATAAAAGATAACAAAATGTGAGGAATTGGTCTATCTCTTCCTCCACAAAGAATCTTTTTAAGATTTTGAGTAAACCGCCGCCGGTCTTGGCTCATGAAGAAATTCCCAATGTTGACACCACGCCCTTTTAAAATTACTATATGATCTTATTGAATTTTCCCACCTGACAATATTTATATTGGAGAGTAAATATGTCCCTGATGAAAGCCGTCCGTATTCACGAATATGGTGACGTAGATGTATTGTCCTATGAAGATGCGCCACGTCCGACGCCCGGTGAAGATGAGGTGCTCATCCGCGTAGAAACCACCTCGGTAAACCCCTTTGATTGCGCGGTGAGAGCCGGTTATCTAGCCTCGTTCTTGAATTACAATCTCCCGCTCATTCTGGGGACTGATGTGTGTGGAACTGTTGCCGAGGTGGGGTCGGCCGTGAAGAATTTTAAACCCGGCGACAGCGTTTACGCACGCGCAGGTGTGACCCGAGACGGCGCTTATGCGGAATATGTCACCGTACCGCAAACGGATTTGGCGTTTAAACCAAAAACACTGGATGCCATTCATGCGGGGGTGCTGCCGCATGTCAGTCTGACGGCATGGTAGGCGCTTTTTGAATTGGGCGAACTGAGCGAGGGCCAGACTGTCCTCATCCACGGAGCAGGAGGAGGTGTTGGCCATGGTCGAGGTGTGGCATCATTGCGGGACCTGCGGCCCGGATGACCATTACCCGGCTCGCGCACGGCGTATTACGCCCGGAGTGCTGGATGTGATCAGCTGGCTGCGGGAGACGTTTCCGTAGGGGTTAGCAGGGGAGCCAGTCCCACGTGTAAAGCACTTGATTAGTGCTGTGCACATGTTACTGATCAGGCCTGATCAGATATGCTGGTCGATGAGGATGGGGTTACCGTCGGGATCGAAGATCATGAAGGAAGCCCGGCCTGTAGTGAACGGGTCAATTTCATCACCGGCATCAATCCCCCGTGTCTTCAATTCTTGTTGAATCTCGCGGATATCGGTGAAAGAATCAAGTGTATTGGCGTCCTGGTCCCAGCCGGGGTTGAAGGTGAGAATATTCTTCTCGAACATGTCCTGGAAGAGGCCAATGACATGATCGCCGTTCTTGAGGATAAGCCAGTTTTGCGCGGCATCGCCATGGTAGACTTGAAACCCCAATTTTTCATAAAAGGATTTCGAAGCGTTTAGGTCCTTGACGGCTAAACTGATTGAAAATGCACCCAGGTCCATGATGATTCTCCTTCGTTCTTGCGAGGCTGTTTCATGAACATCGTAGCATATCCGTTACCTGATTCAAAGTGACCGCAGGTATTCTTCTCCGGCGAATCAAACGATTTGGGGCTATTTTGCATGGGTCAACCAGGCTAACAGAGGCTAGAAAAAATGATATGAAGAGGGACAATGCTTGATTTTGGTTTTGTGTCTGGCGGGCTAGGTGGCTGTTCTTCCTTCTCGTTGACTCCTATCTTGCAGCAGCGTGGTTGCGGTTTCAGTTGGGTCAGGAGAAAAAATGAATGAGAATGACGAATCCTTTACTAACGCCCTGCACACATGGCGTCTGCTAATCGCCGGACTGGTGGGCGTGATCATTATTGGGGGCCTTATTCTTATCGCCACGGCCGTCAGCGGCAGCACCGGCGCTGCCGCCGAGAGCGCTGAAGGGGCACGGGTCAATGTACTGGCCAACAGTGACAATGAATGCGTGGTCTGTCACGAGCGCACCACGCCGGGTATTGTTGAGCAGTACGGGCACAGCTCCATGGCCGCCGCGGAAGTGATCTGTCAGGATTGCCACGAGATAGAAGCCGGCTATCCGGGGGCGGTAGAGCATGAAGGCACTTACGTACTCAACCAGCCGACCACGGCGATGTGTGAGGAGTGCCACACCACGGAAGTAGCCCAATATAACCGGAGCCGGCACGGTTTGCCCGCCTATGTAGCCTATGCTGGGACCGGCGAACTGACGCCCGAACATCTGGATATGTACGCCGCTATTCCAGAGGGTTCTTTTGCGCCGGATAAGATGCGCAACGCTTTGTTTGCCATAGAAGGTCCGGCGATCACGGAATTCGCTTGCGTGGCCTGCCACAAAATTGGCCGTCCCGCGGCCGACGGCTCCATCGGCGAATGCCAGCAGTGCCACCTGCGTCACGAGTTCAGCCTGGAGCAGGTGCGTAAGCCGGAAACCTGTAACGCCTGCCATATCGGCCCCGATCATCCGCAGTGGGAGATCTATCATGAGTCGCCGCACGGCATCGCTTATGCCACGGGTGGCGACAAATGGAATTGGGAGGCCGAGCCGGGCACATTGGATGTAACCGACTTTCCCGCGCCAACCTGCGCTACCTGCCATATGAGTGGCTTCGGTGGTGCCTCGACGACGCATGATGTCGGCGATCGTTTATCCTGGTACCTGTTTGCCCCAATCAGCGAGCGGCGTCCGGCCTGGCAGGACAACGTGGTGCGCATGCAAAGCGTTTGCATGGAATGCCATAACCAGAACTTTATTAAAGATTTATACGCCAAAGCGGATGAAGGAACGGAGGCGGTGAATGCATGGGTGGTCGAAAGCGACGAGATCATTGCCCCACTGCAAGAGAATGGGCTGCTGACGGCCGAGCCATTTGACGAACCTATTGATTTCACCCATTTTGAATTCTGGCACCATTGGGGCCGCACGGCCAAGTTCGGCATGTGGATGCAGGGTCCGGACTATACCCAATGGCATGGCGCCTACGAGATGCTGCATGAAAAGGCGGTCTTGATTGAGGAGCGCGATGCCAGGCTGGAAGCGGCCGGCCTGCCCGTGCCAGAAGGAGAGTAGATGTATTACCTGGCTGTTCTCTTTCCCTGGTTAGAAGAAAGGCGGCTGCCGTTTTCGCGCGACCAGCTTTTGCTTTTACTGGCGGCTATTAACCTGTTGTTCCTGAGCCTGGACACTTATCTGG
>Ga0316576_10001412_pt1 | contig 12846 bp, 11 predicted proteins | sample S0NA_FD_203075 | JGI IMG/M metagenome (GOLD analysis project Ga0316576, IMG submission 203075) | Rhizosphere microbial communities from salt marsh grasses in Alabama, United States - S0-2_050615r3r5 | ecosystem: Host-associated > Plants > Roots > Rhizosphere | place: USA: Alabama | collected... | reverse complement strand
CCCGCCCCATGTCCTGCAGAAAACCCTGCAGCGACTCGACGGCGTCACCGTCCGCGAAGTCGGGGCGCACGAGTTCCACGTGGGTGCGGACCGGATCGTGCGGCATCGCCAGTGCGAGCGTGCGGTTCGGCTTCCCGGAGCTCAGTGCGAGGTCGGTCACGGACAACGCGGTCGCCGTCGTGACAAGCACCGCACCCTCATCGGCCAGCGCCCCGATCTCGCGGAAGACCTGGTGCTTCAGCTCCTGGTCCTCCGGCAGGCACTCGACGATCACAGCGGCCGGTGCGATGTCCGCCAGCGACTCGCTCACCGGCAGGCCTATCCGCTGCGCGGCCACCTCAGCCTGCGCCGCGTCCTTCTCGACGCCGATGACGGTCCACCCCGCATCGCGGGCCAGACCCGCGATCTGCGATCCGACCGTACCCACCCCGACGATTGCCACCGTTTTCTCAGCCATGCCCCCAAGTCTGGCAAAGCGGGCCTACGAGACAATAGGTGGGTGTGGCACGCACGACCGCTGGATGACTCGGACATCGAGGCTGTGGTGGCGATGGTCAACGAGTGCGAGCTCGCCGACAGCGGCGAGGTGATGCTGGAGGCCGCGGACCTGGTGTCCGACCTCAACCGGTTGGATCGTCAGCACGACGCCGTCGTGGTGGTCCGGGCTGGCCGCATCGCCGGCTGGGGCATGCTGTGGCAGGCCCGTAAGAGGCTGGCCGATGTGCGTCCGGACGCGCGGGGTCAGGGCATCGGGGAATGGCTGCTGAAGTGGTCCGGTTGGCGCGCGCGGGCGCTGCACGCCGACCGCATCGGCCAGACGATCGACGACGCCCGAACCGACGTCGCGGCCTGGCTGCGGGACCACGGCTACACCGCCCGCTACACCTCGTGGATCCTCACCGCCCCGGCCAGATCCGGCGAACATGACGCGGTACCGGCGTCGGCGGCCGAGGTCGAGGAGGTGCTGGGACTGTTCGAGACCGCATTCTCCGAGCACGCCGACCGGATGCCCGTGCCCGCCCGGCAATGGCGCGCGACCACCGTCGAGCGCCCCGGGTTCACACCCGAGGACCTCGTGGTCGTGCGCGCGGGAGGGCGGCCCGTGGGAGCGGCCTTCCTGATCAACGCCGACGAGGTCTGGGTGGACAAGCTCGCGGTCGACGCGGCGCACCGGGGGCAAGGACTGGCACGCGAGTTGCTCGCCGCCGCCCAGGACCATGCCGCTGGACTCGGACACTCACGGGTACGCCTGTCCACGGATTCCAACGCCGGCGCGCTGGAGGTCTACACCCGTCTCGGGATGACCGTCGAGCGCAGTTTCACGCACTACGCGTTGGATCTCTGAGGGTCGTTGCGAAGCTGACGGAGGCCCTTGCCGGACCACGCCGAAGGGCAGCAACCGCAACACCCGGTGAGGCTGTGGTTCGTCGCGCGGGCGTGGATCGGTTGGCCCTGCACCGCGCCGAACCCGGGTCCACCCATTGGGCCGTTGACCTCCGGGTCGAGTTCCGGCCCCGGTCCTTGCGAGGCGAGATCCATGCTGATGGTTCGGACACTCGGGGGCGAAGTTGTGAATTTCCGTCGACGCAAGCCACAGATGTTTGCACACTTCGGCCGGCTCCTCAGAATCGAGCACCATCCAGGCGTAGTCCCGGGCCGTTCGTCGGCTCGAACTAGAACAGCCGTGACTCCACATCGTCGTACCCACGCAGGTGGTCGTAGTCGACCACCACACACCGGATCCCGCGGTCCTCAGCCAGGGTGCGGGCTTGCGGTTTGATGTCCTGGGCCGCGAAGACCCCGGAGACCGGGGCCAGTAGGGGGTCCCGGTTGAGCAGTTCCACGTAGCGGGTCAGTTGCTCGACCCCGCTGATCTCCCCGCGCCGCTTGATCTCCACGGCCACTGCGGCTCCGGTGTCGTCCCTGCACAGCAGATCGACCGGTCCGATGGCTGTCGGATACTCCCGCCGCACGAGTGTCCAGTTGTCGCCGAAGGTGTGTACCTGCTCGGCGAGCAACTCCTGCAGGTGCGCCTCCACGCCGTCCTTGACCAGACCCGGATCCTGGCCCAGATTGCCCGACCAGTCGTGCTCCACCGCGCCCAGCCGGATGATCAGCCGCTCACCAGCCTTGTTCGTGACCTCCCAGACGGTGTGCTCCCCGTCGAGGCTCTCCTGCAGAGTGCAGGGCGGGCTCATCCAGTTCAGCGGCTTGTACGCGCGGTCGTCGGCATGGACCGAGACCGATCCGTCCGCCTTGAGCAGCAGCAGTCTGCGCGCCATGGGCAGGTGGGCGCTGAGCCGGCCGACGTAGTCCACCTGGCATTCCGCCACGACCAGCCGCATCAGACCAGCACCTTGAAGACGATCATCGCGAGACCCACGGTGGCGTAGACCACCAGCGACATCCGGGACGCCGAACCGGCTCCCAACGCCTGCTCGACCGGCTTCACGAGTAGTCGTAGAAGCCCTTGCCGGACTTCCTGCCCAAGTCTCCGGCCGCCACCATGCGCCGCAGGATCTCCGGCGGGTTGAACTTCTCGTCCTGGGTGTCGGCATAGATGTTGGAGGTCGCGTTGAGGATGATGTCGACCCCCGTCATGTCCGCGGTCTGCAAGGGCCCCATCGCGTGTCCGAAGCCGAGACGGCACGCCACATCGACATCGTCAGCGGTGGCCACTCCGGACTCCACCAGGGCGATCGCCTCCATGGCCAGAGCCGTGATCAACCGTGTGGTGACGAACCCCGCCACATCACGATTCACCTCGACCACTGTCTTGCCGACCCCCTCGGCGAACTCCCGCGCGCGCCGCATCGATTCGTCGCTGGTCTTGTAGCCACGCACCAACTCGCACAGTTTCATCATGGGGACCGGCGAGAAGAAGTGGGTGCCGACCACGGACTCCGGGCGCGATGTGACCGCGGCGATGGAAGTGATCGGGATCGCCGAGGTGTTCGTGGCCAGCAGCGTTCCGTCCGCGCAAATCTTGTCCAGACGTTCGAAGATCTCGGCCTTGATGTCGATCTTCTCGAACACCGCCTCCACCACGACGTCCACGTCGCCGACAGCGTCGAGGTCGGTTGTGAGCGTGATCCGTTCCAGCGCGGCTGTGGCGTCGTCGGGACTGATCTTCCCCTTCTCGGCGAACCGCCCCAGCGAGGCCGCGATGCCGTCACGGCCTCGGTCGAGCGCAGGTCCGCTGACATCCTGCAGGATCACGTCGTGGCCCGCAGCCGCTGACACCTGTGCGATTCCCGCGCCCATGAGCCCGGCGCCCACCACTGCGATTCTCATGGTTCGAGGCTAACTCTCGGCGGATGCGCGGCCCGCTCAGGGGGCGCACAATGGGGCTGTGCCTGCGTGGTCCACGTATTCGTACCTCTTCGGCCCCGTCGTGGCCGCAGCCATCATGGCTTTGATGGTTCTGCTGCTGCGGTGGGCGTTCGGCCGGGGGCAATCACTCGTGGCCGATGCGCCGAGGTCCGGGAAGAGCGATGAGTACGGATTGATGGTCCCGATCGCCGGGGCCGAGGACTACGTGCGCGCGGAGATGCAGCGCCGGATGCTCCAGGACGCCGGCGTCAAGGTCAATCTCGTGCGGACCACCGAGGGCCCACGGCTGATGGTCTGGCGCGCCGACCGTGACCGCGCGCTCGACCTTCTCACGCGACGCGGATGATGTTCGCCCCGAGACCCTGCAGAGACTCCACGAACCCTGCGTAGCCGCGGTCGATGTGGTGCACCTCGTGAACCGTGGTCCTGCCCTCGGCGACGAGGCCCGCGAGTACCAGGCCGGCCCCGGCGCGCACATCGGTCGCCTCGACGGGCGCCCCGGAGAGCCTCGAACGACCGCGGACCAGAGCGTGGTGGCCGTCGGTGTGCACGTCGGCACCCAGGCGGGACAGTTCGTGCACGAATCGGAACCTGGCCTCGAACAAGTTCTCGGTGACCATCGCAGCCCCCTCCGCGACCGCGTTCAGTGCGATGAACTGCGGTTGCAGGTCCGTGGCGAACCCGGGATACGGGAGGGTGACGATGTCGACGGCCTTCGGGCGGCGATCCATCGAGACGCGAAAGCCCTCCGGGAGCACCTCGACCATGGCACCGGCCGAGACCAACTTGTCCAGCGCGATCTCGAGATGCTTCGAATAGCCCTGGTCGATCGTGATGTCCCCATGCGTCATCACTGCGGCCACCGCCCAGGTACCCGCGACGATCCGGTCGGGAACCGTCCGATGAGTCACGGGGTGCAGGGTCTCGACCCCCTCGATCTCAAGAGTCGAGGATCCGATGCCTTCGATCGTCGCCCCCATCCCGACCAACATCTGGCAGATGTCGATGATCTCCGGCTCCCGGGCGGCGTTGTCTATCACCGTCGTGCCCTTGGCCAGGACCGCGGCCATCAGCAGGTTCTCCGTGGCGCCCACGCTGGGGAAGTCGAGCCAGATCGACGCCCCGTGGAGTTGCCCCGCTTTGGCGATCAGGAAGCCGTGCTCGCTGCTCACATCAGCACCCAGCCGGGTAAGCCCGTTGACGTGCATGTCGAGGCCCCGGGACCCGATGGCGTCACCGCCGGGCAGGGCCACGTCCGCCTGACCGACCCGCGCCACGAGTGGGCCGAGGACGCAGATCGATGCCCGCATCTTGCGCACGAGGTCGTAGTCCGCCTGATGCCCGGGACTCTCGGGCACGTCGATCCTGACGGTTCCGGCCTCGCGGTCGTGCACGACATCGCACCCGAGCCGCCGCAGGAGCTCGGCCATGATGGTGACGTCGAGGATGTCGGGCACCTCGGTCAGGGTGGTCGGCCCTTGCGCCAGGAGCGCTGCGGCCATCAGCTTGAGGATGCTGTTCTTGGCGCCGGGCACCCGCACGGTTCCGGAGAGGCGACTGCCTCCGATCACCTCGAACGTCACCGGTACAGGATACGTCGCCGGATCGCGGGGCATGGCCGGAACCGCGTGCTTGTCCGGGTTTCCGGCTTCCCGCGACACACCCACGTCCAAGGGTCTGGTCTCGTGTGATGGTCCGCTACTTGCGTTCTGCCCCCTTCTCAGCGGGCAAGAACGCAGGTCACGGGGCCGAGAGACGCGTTCGCGTCGTCGCGGCCTCCACCAATCCAGGCACCGGCTGGATCCGGCCCAGTCACCCCGCCTAGATCCGGCCCGCCCGGCGATGCACCCAGCTGGCCGCGATGAATCCCAAACCGTTGATCGCCCAGTGCAAGGCCATCGGCGTGAGCAGCGACCCGGAATAGAGGCGCAGCGCCGAGAAGACGACGCCCGCGACTGCGGTGCCGGCCACCGTGAACACAACGGACTGGATCCTTCCCCAGATCCCGCCGCCGAGCAGATCACCGACCGCGGCGTTGGCGTCGTGCATCACGAGGCTGGGCAGGATGTGCCAGAACCCGAAGAGGACGCTCGACACCAGCACCGCCTGCCATATCCCCAGTCGCTGGTCCAACAGGGCCAGGCCCACACCCCGGAAGGCCAGTTCCTCGAACAGGACCGTACCCAACGGCACGTTCACCAAGGTCTTGTAGAGCAGTGTGCGCGGGCCGAGCACAGCCCGGTCGTCGGCGAGGAATCGTCGAGTGAACTTCATGGAGCCGCCGATGACGTACACCATCGTCACCAATCCGATACAGGCCGCCGACCAGATCAGTCCCGGCACCCAACTGTCGGGACCCAGCCCGATGTCGGTCAGGCTCACTCCGGCCCGGTAGCCGATCCAGACGATCAGGATGCTGCCGACGATCCCGGTCGGGACGTACCAGCGTTCGGCGATGTACGGAGAGTGGTTCAGGACGTTGACGATGATCAACAGTCCGAGGACTACGAGGTTGAGAGTCACCTGGCTAGGCGCTCGGCGCGGTGATGGCCCCGGACAGGTCGGAGATGCCCCACTGACTCAGTTGCCGCTGGAGTGCCTCGCTGGCGCGCTGCAACTGTTCGGCTTGCACTCGATCGGTGGCCCACTCGAGTTCGCGGGCCCGCAGCGCGTGTTCGATGTTCAGCATCGTGTCCGGATCGGTCGGCATGTCGAAGGCCAGCGACGTGAACCGCGCGAGGTCCGCCCGATAGTCGTGTCCCCGCGCCACGAAGACGCCAGGTACCACGTCGGTGCTGTTCTTCAGGTCGACGCCGACGTTGAGGAAGGTGCCGACCGGGCGCCACCGCAAACCGCGCGGAACCCCGGGCTCGCGTGGTTCCCGCAACCACGCGGGCTGCTCCACGGCCAGTTCCGGCTCGAATTTCACGATCGGGTCCTCGTGGTGACTGACGAGGAAGATCCTGGCGGCATCGCGCGCCTCAGGGGGCAGCGCCTCGAACTCTTCGTAGCTGGCCACCTCCACCACGCGACCGTCCGGATCCGCCTTCGCAGGATTCTCACGCCATCGGCGTGCCCATCCGCTGGCAGCCGGGGTCCCGATGAACAGGGCGCGCTCCACCCCGGCACGGACATATCCTTTCGTCCCCTCGTGCAGGAAGGCGTCCTGCATCGTGTGGGCTCCGAGCGACTCCCCGAACAGGAACAATTTCGGCCGCTTGTCCTCCGGGATCGCCCGCAGCCGCCAGGTCAACGCATGCAGCATGGCGCGGTTCTGCTCGCGCCCCATCGCCACCCGGTCCAGCGAGATGAACGAGGGCCGCAGGGAGTACTGCAGGGCGAATGTGGCACAGTCCCCGCCCGTGAGGTACTCCAGGGTCTCCATCATCACGTAGTTGAGGTAGCCGGTTCCGGTCGGCGAACAGAAGCACAGGGCCTTGCGTTCGAACGCTCCCATGTCCTCGAGTTCCCGCATGAGGATGTCGACCCGTTCGTCCACCAGGTCGGCCGAGGCGATGCCGGCGAACGCGCGGATCGGGTCCATCGCCGGCTTCCCCGTGACCGCGGTTATCTCGGCGGCCGGGAGCGCCATGTTGACGACCCGGCGACCCTCCCGGCTCAAGGTGTCGAAGGGGATCTGTGAGCCGGGTCCCCCCGAGACGGTCATCATCGTGGGCTGCTTGTTGTATGCGGCTTCGATCGCCGCCCCACCGGCGTCCGCCTGCCGGTTGACGTACTCCAGTCCTGCGACAAGACCGGCACCGACCACCCCCAGGCTCACGGTGTGGCCCGCCCAGTTTGCGAACGGAGCCATCGAGGGCGAACCACGCCGGATGAGATGGGCGATCCCATCCGCGGAGAGCGACTCGAGGAACGCCGCACCCTGCAGACCGGCACTGACCCCGATCCCGAAGACCAGCGAACGGGCCAGCGACGGCGCCTTCTCGTACTTCGCCGACTGTCGCTCCTCGTAGGCCTGCGCCTGACTCGACAGGGGCAGGGGATCGATCGGCGGGGGCAGGACGTCGCGCTTCGCGTCCCTCCGGTTGCGGGCGGTCAGACCCACGGCGGCCGCGGTGGCCAGAGCGAAGGTGCCGGGACCCAGCACCCGCCGGTAGCTCCACCCACGTCGGGCCTGGAGGACCTCGGCGGCACCGAGCACCCCAGAGGCGAGAAGGCCCGTGACTCCGGTGACCGCGGTGACCCAGCCGGCGCTGCGCAGGGCCGCCCGCTTCACGGGTTCGGCCTCCCGCCTCGGCAGGAGTCTCCAGACGGCGACCCCCGCACCGGCGGCCCCCGCATGCGCCACGCCCTCCACCACAGCCGCGACACCGGGGCGCTCCATACGTTCGTGACCCACGATGGCTGCGGCGATCCCTTCGACGGCGGAGCCGGTGACGGCCACGAGTCCGTAGTTGATGGCACTCGTCAGGCCCGTCAGAATCGCTTGGTCCCCGACACTCCGTGGGAGCAGCCCGGGCTGGTACGACATCCCGATACTGGCCATCGAGGCCATCGTGGCCACCCTCGAGGTGAAGCTGATTTCGGGGATTTCCGCCATGCCCGCCATTCTGCCCTAGGGTCGGAAACATGGTGAACCTGACGCGTATCTACACCCGCACCGGCGACGACGGCTCCACCTCCCTGGGCGACTTCAGCCGCACCACGAAGACGGACCTGCGACTCGAGGCGTACGCCGACGTGGACGAGGCGAACTGCGCGATCGGGGTCGTGCTCGCCCTCGGGGAGCCCCCCGAGTCGATCGCGACCGTGTTGGGCCGCATTCAGAACGAACTCTTCGACGTCGGCGCCGACCTCTCCACCCCCTTGGGCGGTGACGGCCCGGCTCTGCGTGTGACGAAGGACTACGTCGAACGACTCGAAGCCGAGTGCGACGAGTACAACGAGGGTCTGGAGAACCTGCGCTCGTTCATCCTGCCGGGCGGGACCAAAGCCTCCGCGATGTTGAACGTCGCACGCACGGTGACCCGCCGGGCCGAGCGCGCGACGTGGGCGGCGTTCGCCGAGCACGGTGACACGATGAACCCGCTGACGGCCCAGTATCTGAACCGACTGTCGGACCTGCTGTTCATCCTCGGTCGGGTCGCGAATCCAGGCGGTGACGTGCTCTGGGTGCCGGGCGGGCAGCGATAGCCGGCCAGCGGGGGTCCAGCGGGCACCGCCGGACACCCCTCGTGTGACGAAGTTGTGCGCCGGATCGCCCGATTGTGACGAAGGTGGCCGGTTCTGGGACCCGAAACGCCCACCATCGTCACACTCACGCCAGAAGCGGCACAACAACGCGACACTGCCAGGGGGCCGAGGCTACGAAGGCCGAGAGGCTAGTGTCGGGGGCCGACCGCGACCTGCAGACGACCCTCCGCCTTGCGCAACTCAGTCTCCGTGCCTCGCTCACGGGCCTCGGTGACGGCTTGCTCGGCCTGCCGAACGTCGATCTCGGAAGCGAGCTCCACGGACTCGGCGAGCAGGATCACCCGGTCGCCGTCCACCGTGACGAATCCCTCATGCACGTAGGCACGCATGTCCTCGCCGTCGACCGGGCGGATCAGGATCGGGCCGTCGGCCAGCATCCCCATCAACGGCGAGTGTCCCGGCATGATGCCGGTCTCACCGTCCAAGGTTCGCAGCACGACCAGCGATGCCTCGCCCTCCCACACGTTACGAAGGGTGGACACCATGGCCACGGACAGCACGGCCATGGCTACTTGGCCAACTTCGCTGCGTTGCGCTCGACGTCCTCGATCCCGCCGCACATGAAGAACGCCTGCTCCGGGATGTGGTCGTACTCGCCGTCGGTAAGAGCCTTGAACGAGGCAATGGTCTCCTCGACCGGAACGAACGAACCCGGCTGGCCGGTGAAGGCCTCCGCCACGAACATGTTCTGACTCAGGAAACGCTGGATGCGGCGGGCCCGGTTGACGAGGATCTTGTCCTCCTCGGACAACTCGTCCATACCGAGGATGGCGATGATGTCCTGCAGGTCCTTGTAGCGCTGCAGGATCTCCTTGACCCTTGCGGCCACAGCGTAATGATCGTCACCGATGTACCGCGGGTCGAGGATCCGGGACGTCGAGTCCAGGGGGTCCACCGCCGGGTAGATACCCAGTTCGGAGATCGGGCGGCTCAACGTCGTGGTGGCGTCGAGGTGCGCGAACGTCGTCGCCGGTGCCGGGTCGGTCAGGTCGTCCGCCGGCACGTAGATCGCCTGCAACGAGGTGATCGAGTGACCACGGGTGGAGGTGATCCGTTCCTGGAGTTGACCCATCTCGTCGGCCAACGTGGGCTGGTACCCCACGGCCGAAGGCATACGTCCCAGCAGCGTGGACACCTCGGAACCGGCCTGTGTGAATCGGAAGATGTTGTCGATGAACAACAGCACGTCCTGCTTCTGCACGTCGCGGAAGTACTCCGCCATGGTCAGAGCGGTCAGCGCGACCCGCAGGCGGGTACCGGGCGGCTCATCCATCTGACCGAACACGAGCGCGGTCTTGCTGATGACGCCGGACTCGGTCATCTCCAGGAAAAGGTCGTTGCCCTCACGGGTGCGCTCCCCCACACCGGCGAACACCGAAACACCGGAGAAGTTCTCAGCGACCCGGTAGATCATCTCCTGGATGAGTACGGTCTTCCCGACGCCCGCACCGCCGAACAGACCGATCTTGCCGCCCTTGACGTACGGGGTCAGCAGGTCGATGACCTTGATGCCGGTCCAGAACACCTCGGTCTTGGACTCGAGCTGGTCGAACGTCGGCGCGGACGCGTGGATCCCGCGGCGCTCAGTGATCTCTAGCGATGACTCCTCGACGTCGAGCGGCTTGCCAAGGGTGTTCCACACGTGCCCGAGCGTCACATCGCCGACCGGAACGCTGATGGCATCACCGGTGTCGCGTACCTCGGTGCCACGGACCAGTCCGTCGGTGGGCTGCATCGAGATGGCGCGCACGAGATTGTCACCGATGTGCTGGGCCACTTCGAGGGTCAGGGTGCGATGTTCGACGTCACCCTCGCCGGCATCGAAGGTCACGTCCACCTTGAGCGCGTTGAAAAGTTCCGGCATCTGCTCGGACGGGAACTCCACGTCGACGACCGGGCCGGTGACGCGGGCGACGCGGCCGACTCCCGTGATCGTGTCTGGTGTGGCGGTCATTGTCTTTCAGCTCCCTGCGGTTGCGGAGGCGAGTGCGTCGGCCCCGCCGACGATCTCGCTGATCTCCTGGGTGATCTCGGCCTGGCGGGCCTGGTTGGCTTGGCGGGTAAGGGTCCTCATGAGTTCGTCGGCGTTGTCCGTGGCCGACGACATCGCACGTTGCCGCGCGGCATGTTCGGAGGCCGACGACTGCAGCAGAGCCGCGTAGACCAGGTACTCGACGTACTTGGGAAGCAAGGCATCGAGCACCTCCTCCGGGCTGGGCTCGAAGTCGTAGAGCGGCCACACGGGGGTGCCACCGGCGTTGTCGCCGCCGGTGATGTTCGACTCGGAGGTGTCCACGATCTGCTCGACCACTTCCAGGGGAAGGATCCGCAAGACCTGCACCTCCTGGCGGGCGCGAGTGAAGTAGCGGGTGAAGACGATGTGGATCTCGTCGGCGCCACCCTCCTCCGTCTTCATCAGGAACCGGTCGAGCAGTGCTTTGGCGATCGGCTTCGCGTCCTCGTAGGTCGGTGCGTCGGTGAAGCCGGTCCACGAGTCCGCGATCTCCCGCTCACGGAACTTGTAGAACCCGAGCCCCTTGCGCCCGACCAGGAACGGCACGACCTCCATGTTCCGTTCGCCGCGCATGAGCTCGATCAGGGCCTCGCCCTCCTTGATCGCGTTCATCGAATACGCCCCGGCCAGGCCACGGTCCGCGGTGATCAGCAGCATGGCCGCGCGCTGTTGCAGCCGGGCCTGCGCAGTCAGCGGGTGGCTGCCCTTCGTGTGGGAAGCAGCAAGTCCCACCGCACGCAACAACTCCAGCGCATACGGCTCGGTCGCCTGTACCTGCTGCTGGGCCTTCACGATGCGTGACGACGCGATCAGTTCCATCGCTTTCGTGATCTTCCTGGTCGCCTGGACCGATCGGATCCGGCGACGGAATACGCGTTGTTGTGCACCCATCGGTCAGCCGCGCACCTGACGGGTCACCTGAGCGACCTGGATCTCTTCTTCAGGAAGCGCCTCGACCGGCACATCCTTGATCAGCAAATGTCCTTCGCTGGTCATGAAGGAGCGCTTGAACTTGTCGACCGCCTTCTCCAAGGCGCCCACCGTGTCGTCGGACAGTTCGGCCGTCTCCCGGATCGTGGTCATGATCCCGGCGTGCTCGCGCTCCACGTTATCGAGGAACTCCGCCTCGAACCGTTTGATGTCCTCCAACGGCACCTCGTCGAGTTGTCCGGTGGTACCAGCCCATACCGACACCACCTCGCGCTCCATGGAGAACGGCGCGTACTGCGGCTGTTTGAGCAATTCGACGAGTCGCGATCCACGCTCCAACTGCGCCTTCGACGCCTTGTCGAGATCGGATCCGAACGCGGCGAACGCCTCCAGTTCACGGAACTGGGCCAGGTTCAGCCGCAGACTGCCCGCCACCTTGCGCATGGCCTTCGGCTGCGCCGAACCACCGACGCGGGACACCGAGATACCGACGTTGATGGCGGGGCGCACACCGGAGTTGAACAGGTCGGACTCCAAGAAGCACTGGCCGTCGGTGATCGAGATCACGTTCGTGGGGATGTAGGCCGAGACGTCGTTGGCCTTCGTCTCGATGATCGGCAGGCCGGTCATCGAACCCCCGCCCATCTCGTCGGAGAGTTTCGCACAGCGCTCGAGTAGACGCGAGTGCAGATAGAACACGTCACCCGGGTAGGCCTCGCGGCCCGGCGGGCGCCGCAGCAGCAGGGAGACGGCGCGATATGCCTCGGCCTGCTTGGACAGATCGTCGAACACGATCAGCACGTGCTGGCCGTTGTACATCCAGTGCTGCCCGAGAGCCGAGCCGGTGTACGGAGCCAGGTACTTGAAGCCCGCCGAGTCGGAGGCGGGGGCGGCGACGATGGTCGTGTACTCCAGCGCACCGTACTCTTCGAGCGCGCCCCGGACGGCCGCGATCGTCGAACCCTTCTGACCGATCGCCACATAGATGCACTTGACCTGCTTGCTCCGGTCCCCGGACTCCCAGTTCGACTTCTGGTTGAGGATCGTGTCCAGCGCCAGCGCGGTCTTGCCGGTCTGACGGTCGCCGATGATCAACTGGCGCTGACCCCGGCCGATCGCCGTCATGGCGTCAACAGCCTTGAGACCGGTCTGCATGGGCTCCTTCACCGGCTGCCTCTGCACGACCGTGGGGGCCTGCAGTTCCAGGGCACGCTCGGTCTCGGCGGTGATGTCCCCAAGTCCGTCGATCGGGGTGCCCAAGGGGTCGACGACCCTGCCCAGGAATCCATCCCCGACGGGCACCGAGAGCACGCGGCCGGTCCGGCGGACGGTCTGGCCCTCCTCGATGTCACTTC
>Ga0316576_10001411_pt1 | contig 12847 bp, 14 predicted proteins | sample S0NA_FD_203075 | JGI IMG/M metagenome (GOLD analysis project Ga0316576, IMG submission 203075) | Rhizosphere microbial communities from salt marsh grasses in Alabama, United States - S0-2_050615r3r5 | ecosystem: Host-associated > Plants > Roots > Rhizosphere | place: USA: Alabama | collected... | reverse complement strand
TAGGGCAGGAGATAAAAATCGAAATCATGACCGATGTAGCTTTCCATGAAGTCGATATTTTTTATCTTGTGATAGCGGGTTTTGACAAACGGGTCCATGCCGGCCATCTCGCTCTTGCGGAGGTTCAGCCGGACCTTCTTCTCTGTGGTTTCTCCGAGGTGTTCAATAGGAATCAGACGCTCACCCTCGTCGCCAAGTGTCTTGTCGCGCACGACGATATGCGTGACGGTTTTATTGGTCGGATCGATGATGATCGTAACGGTTTTACCGCAGGGTCCGTCCAGGCACTCGACCTCTGCGCCTAAAGGGATCTCAGACATGTATCCTCCTTTCTTGACGTGGCACAACAATCCTGATCATCATATTCCCTCAGTCTACAAACCCTTATTTCTTCGCAAGTACATCCTTTTCTTCTGATGGGTTTGCCGGCATTGGCAGGTCGAGCAACGTGAGATACTCGCGAACCTTTCCCGAGTAGGCCGGAGCATATCCACTAATCACCATGTACCGGTGAATAGGTGATCGTGGGGTTCTCTTCGTAAATCCCGCTGCCGCTGAAGGGAACGAGGTTGCCGGAGTAGCTCGACTCTGGGCCGAACCCGAAATTGACGCCGGCTTGCGTGGTGAAACGAACGTTCGCGGCGACACCGTTTACGCTAAGAAGGGAAGTCGTTTCACCATATCGGCCTTTGACAATCGCCATCAGCATCTGCTTCGTTCTATTGTGAGAAATGAGCTAAATTTGGCAGCGGTATGAAGTGGTATCGCATTTCACCTCATGACTGAACGTATTCCGATGTGACGATGACGAAATCCCGCTCGGAGCGGGTTTCCGGGCCTGCGGCAAGATCCGTTATCATCAACGACATGCCGGGATGCAGCGCTCCCAGAGACTGCTCGACAAACTGCGGGTCGAATGTGATGCGATCGAGGGTGGTCCCATCCGTGGAGCGCACGTCGGCCGTGGAATCGGCGTGGCGGATCGACGCCGCACTCCAAACGGGATGCCGGCCTTCGAGCGTTTTTAACACCAGCACATGGGTGCCGAGAGGGTTACCGGGTTCTGCAATGGAGACGGTTTTTTCAATCACGATGTCACCGTCTTTGAGCAAGTAGGATTTCCGATCCGCGCCGCTGACCAGCACCGAGGCGATCGGCACGCGGTTCGGATGATCGCCGGCCGCGGGGGGCACCGCCTTGTGCTTCTTGCTCAGCTCCCGGGCCCGTTCCTGAGCGATCATCTGGTCGGCATCACCGCTGAGAACGATGCCCGGATGCACGACGTCGGCAGGGGCAGTGTGGGCATCGGCGATGATCACCACCGTTCCCAGGTGGGTGATGCCGAAGAGCTCGGCGGAAAATTCCAACGGCAAATGCACGCAGCCGTGGGAGCTGGGGTAGCCGGGCAGTCCCCCCGCATGCAGGCACACACCGTCCCAGGTCAGCCGTTCGGTGTTCGGCATGGAGGCATTGTGGTAAATGCTGGAGTGATGGTGCCGATCTTTCTGCAGGATGACAAACACCCCCGTCGGCGTGCGGTGCCCTTTTCGTCCGGTCGACACCGTGGTCACGCCGATCTCCAAACCGTTGCGGTAAATGTGCGCCATCTGTTCCGGCAGGGACACCAGCACGGCGACCGGGCCCTCGGGCGACAATTCGGGCTCCCACACGTACTCGCCGGGCTTCAGCTTTTGGCCGGGCTTCAGAAAATGGCCCGCCGGTTTGGTGGCCCACAGGGGCCGGGACAAACCCAGAACCGTTGCGGCGGCCATGCCTTGCAGTACTTTGCGTCTGGATACCATTTTTTTAATCCTCTCTGTCGAGCCTGACTGTTGAACTTTGGGCATTCTTCTTCCGTTATTTTCTTGTGGCGCTCCAGGTTCCCTTGGGATTAAAGGGCGCATTCAGGGAGAAAGTGCCGCTCACCTGGTTTTCATCCGCCGATAATTCGCCGGAAACCGTGCTGCCGCCGAAGACGTCTTCACCCATTACCGTCCCTTCGAGATGGTTGCCGGTGATGGTCCCTTTCAGAGTGAGGAAAACATCCTCCTCCAGTCCCTGGAAAGTTCCTTCAAACGTGCCGCTGCCGTCCGGCAGCCGATAAAGGTCAACCTGGCATGGTCCGGACAACGGCGCACTCGTGAAGCTGCCCTCGTAGTGCCCGATTTTACTGGCACCCGGAGGCACGGAGGCACCGCCGCAAGCATATATGGCAAAAAGAAACAGTAATCCTATCCGGATGAAGTGTTTTCCAATTTTCATTGCCTGTCCTTTCGCTGTCCTGCAGGTTCAAGGGAATCGACTGAACCTGCAGGATCTAACCGGCATCCCATATCAGCCTTCCGGTTTAGCCCGGAGACACAAATGCCGTGAATTGGGTATAACCCATGCCGTTCTTGGAAACCTGGACAACCGTTCGACCGTCTCAGGAGGAGACCAAGGGATGGATCACCACCTCGGCCCGGCCGTCCATATACCGGCTGTTGGGATTGCCTGAAGCCGTCACCAGCACTGGCGAAACCCCCATCCCCAGAAGCATGGTCCGGATCGCCTCGGCCCGCTGGTTGGAAAGCGTCCGCCGCTGGGCCTCCGTGCCGGTGCTGTCGGGATGGCCGATCACCGCGATCGTCGTCTTGCCGTAAGTATTGACCACGTTGGCGATCGTCCTGAGCGTCGGGATGAAACCCGAATTGACGACTGCGGAGCCGGGCGAAAAGGCCGTGGACCCGGTCTCCGTCACCAGCAGGGCGTTGTCGGCCAGAATCTGCACCGACGCCTCCCCGGCGTTGATCTGGGGCGCCAGGGCCTTTTCGAGGTCCTTCTTGCGGTCGTCCATGAAATGCCCCACGACGGCACCGGTGAGCGCCCCGCCGGCAGCCCCGATCAATGCACCCGCCCACGGGTTGGCATGGTCGATGATCGCTCCGATGGCCGCCCCGCCGGCGCCGCCCAGGATACCGCCTTTCGTGGTATCCGTCATGGTGGAAAGGCCGCCGTTGCTAGCACAACCCGCGGCGGTAAACAGGATGAGGATCCCCACCGCCACCATCTTCATACTTATAGAACTTTTCTTCAATTGCATTTCTATAATTCCCTTCTTTTGCTTCCGGTTACTTCTTGAATTGCCACCTGCCGATTTTCCTACCATCGCCGGTATACTGAACGTCTCGCCACACCGGCGTAAGAGAGCGGTGTCAGCGGCATCCCGATGATATCGATGAACACCGAGCAGGGACCGCCTTTCTCGGGCAGCTTACCCTGGATGACACTTATGTCATAGGTGAGGTCGTCGCCATCGAACTGCGGGTTTCGCAGCGTGACGACAAGGTTCGCCTCGGTGTCATCCGCAAACACCGAAACGGTGGCATTGGGGGGATCGGCCAGAAAACTGTCTTTGCCGTCCTCCGTCCACAACTTGAGGTATCTTTCGTTGGTCATGTGGCCGGCGATTCGCTCCGGACGATCGGAGAAGAACAGCACGGTGGGGCCGATCCCCTTTAAAATGAGTTTTCCGTCATCGACCGTAACATCTTTCGCGTTTTGCACGAAGAGCACTTCGGCTTTCTTCGCATTCTCGACTGCCTGAGCCGCAGCAGGCATAAAGCCGACCAGTGTCAACCACACTGCCGTCACTATACACCTTACCAAAAGACCTTTTTTCATGGTTTAATCCTTCCTCACAAAATGTTTATGTTCATAATGATCTTACGTTATAGCGTCATGCCCTTCACTCAACGATCTGATTCAACAACTTTTGCGATTCTTCCTGATACTGCGCCTCCGTGATGAGCCCCTGTTTCTGCAGCGACTTGAGCTCCTTGAGGCGCGCGACGGCCTCGGCCTGGCTGTTCGTCACGGCCGGCGCGGGTGGCGGCGACACGGTTTCATTCACGGTGACGTTGGTCGGATGGGCGGCGGCGTAATCCGTCATTGCGGCGGTTGAGGCCGCCGAGGTGGCCGCAGTATCCCACAGCACGGCTCGGCGGGTCGTCCGTCGCGCAACACCGGCAAAGGACAGCGGTGTAAACGGCAGCCCGATGATGTCGATGAAAACCGAACAGGCCCCGCCCTTTGGCGGCGCCTTACCCTCGATGACCTTGATGTCGTAAGTCAGATCCTTACCCGCCAGCCGCGGTTTACTCAACTTCACGACCACGTCCGTGAGCTGCTCCTGTTCTTTTTCATAAATGGACACGGTGGCGTTGGGGGGATCCTTGAGGAAGCTGTCCTTGCCCTCGTCCCAGAGCGGCATGTACTCGTCCTTGGTGTTAAAATGTCCGGCGATGCGCACCGGCCGGTCGGAGAAGAAAACCGTCATGGGGCTTATGCCTTTGAGTGTGAGCGTCCCCTGGCCGAAGACGACGGCCTCGGCATTCTGCACGAACAGTACCGGCACGATCAGCGGCTTCGGTTCGGCTGATGCGGCAGTGACGAGCTCAGCCGCCATGAAGGTCGACAGCAGCACCGATGCGGCTAGGGCTTTAAAATGGTTGCGTATCTTCATATCTCGCCTCCTTTGTCTTTCGAACGGGGACGGCAACGACGCCCCTGCAAAAACTATTCGATGGCCCTCTAAATTGTGATGAGCTGATTACTCCGCGATCTGATTCAGCAGTTTTTGCGATTCCTCCTGGTATTGTGACTCCGTAATGAGCCCCTGTTTCTCCAGCGACTTGAGCTCCTTGAGACGGGCGACGGCCGATGCCTGGGAGCTTGTCATGGTTTGAGCGGAAGATGTCGGTGGCGGCGGCGTCTTCTCCTGCACCGTAACATTGGTAGGTTGGGAAGCGGCCGCTGCAGCCGAAGCCGCCGCCGCGCTTGTCGCCGCTGCTGTGGTCGCCGCCGCGCCGATCCATACGGCGCGGCGGGCCGTGCGGCGCCAAACGCCGAAGATGTCGATGAACAGAGAAGACGGACCGCCCACCTTGGGCAACTTTCCTTCGATAAGGGTGATGTCGTAAATCAGATCGTCGCCCTGGTACCGAGGGTTCTGAAGCTTGACCACTATGTCGAGAAGATCGTCCTGACCCCCTTCGAAAACCGAAAGCGTGGCATTGGGCGGATCGGCGTCGAAACTGTCTTTGCCGTCGGTCCACAGTTTCAAATAATCCTCCTTGTTGAAGTGACCGGCCATGCGCACCGGACGGTCGGAGAAAAAGAGCGTCGTGGGACTGACGCCCTTCAGGGTCAGGGTGCCCTTGCCCTTGTCGATGGTGACGTCCCTGGAGTTTTGCACCAGGAGCAGCTCCACCTTCTGCTTCACGGCCGGGGTGCCCGCAGCGGCGACAACGCCCGGCAACCCGGCCACCAAGGCAACCAGCACGGCACTCAAAATCGTCGCTTTAAAAATGCCTCTCGTCATCATTGGTCTCCCCCTATCATCTTATTCGAGTTATTCGAGCAAGTATTGTTTGACTCTCCAGGCATATTGGCGCCCATACACGATCCTGAATAAATCGATGGGCACATGTGAGGATGTCCGCTTTATAAATGACTCCATTTATCTCTGGGCAAGGCCGTGCAAGGATTTAACCGCCGGCGTCGCATGGCTAAGTTGGGGGCCAAAATCCGCGGAGAAAGCCATCCAGACGAAAAGGACCATTGGTGGGCGAAAACTACTTGGAATACCGGCTCACAATGATTTCTTTTACAGTTTCAGCTTCATCGATTTTAAGGTTGACGTCCCGGTCCTTGCCGAAGTAACGCCACCAAGTGAAAGAAGCGCCATCGACGGCAGCTTGACCCGCACTGGAGGAGTCGAAATTCTGGCCCTGAACGACCGAATCGGGCTCACCGGCCAATTCCCTGACCTTCTCAGATGCCATCCCTACCGAAATCTGATGGCCTTTCAGTTCGACCGACTTGAGCGTCTCTTCGGTCGTTTGCATTCCGGCACAGGCCACAAGCCCGACAAATATCGAAAAAACGAAGTAGCGGTTTATCTTACACATACTTGTCCTCTCTCATGATTATCTTCCAAACAAAAATCCAATTAATCCTCTGCTGTTGCTCTTTGATCTACTTTAGTATTGTATCTTGCAAACAGATAAATGCCTGCCGCGGCAGCCACTACTACCATCAGCACGATCCAGAGAAACTCCTCCAGGTAGGCGGCCAGAATCAGGGTGCCCCCCAACAGGACCCCCAAAATGCACAGCCGCCAATTTAGTCGCAGCCCGGCCAGGAAAGTGGCCAACGCCAGGATCAAGAGGATAACCAATCCGGTGTTTTCACTGTCGAGACGTCCCGAGTGTAAAAGAAAGTACACCAGGTTTACCGCAACCAACACGCCGAGCCATGTCACGACCTCATGTTTGATAATGACCATGCCGGTAAGACCCTTTTCCCGGCCCCGTGACCATTCCATGACGACGCAGGCAATCCCGGTGACCAGTACCATCGCGAGCCAGTACCAATGGCTGAGCTGCGGAGAAAAATCAGTCATTCCGATGCCTACGAGAGCGAGCAACCCCAACAGAATCATGATCATGCCGTCAGGGCCTATATACCGTTTTAGGATATGGCGGATGTCGGTTTCTTCCGGAAGACTGTTTGTTTCTGTGCCGGTCATTTTGTTACCTTTACCTTCCCTTCGGTGTACGGCCTGTGACCTATTATAGCAATGGTTCCGAGCCCCTCTTTTTCGATCGCTTACCGGTGGACACCCACGCAGAGCCTTTGCAACGGGCCGGAACCGTAAACGGGCGCTCCCCCGAAAATTTCATGAAATTTTCGGGAGAGTTATCCGACATCCGAATCAAACTCGGCCTTAAGAGCCGAGAGATGGAATAGACTAATCGTTGCCACTGACCTGAATCCTCTCCACCTGCCCTTGGGTGAAGGTGACATCGTAGACGAAATCATCGGGCCGGCGATCGTAGATCCAGACCTGACCGTTTTGCTCCGTGGCGGTCGGAAGGCCGCATTTCCGCTGAAACGTGAACTGTTGATCGCCGCAGTTAATGTTCGACACATCGTCGAGGGCATGGACCGCTGCCCTGAACCCCGTCAGCATCATCAGGACAACCAAAAGCCCTGCAAGCACGAAGTATTTTCTCAGACGACGCCTCTTGCAGGATCCTATTAACTGCCGCCCTGGTCCTCCATGATTCGGACGACTTTGCCGTTTTCGTCAAATTCGACGGTGTAGACCGGCAGAGAAGGACCGAAATTATAGCGCCAAAATTTTCCCTCTTTCTTGTCCGGATCACCGCACTTGTCCTGAACGGTCTGGAAGAAATCACCGATTTGAACCACCCCGTTGTCACACATGATTGAATCCGCATCCCCAGAGGCGGTCGCTGTCGAATGCCCCAAACCAAGTATCAACAAAAACAGTGTCAAACAGATGCCGATGTTTTTCTTTTCCTGCGACATTTTTTACCTCCATTTTTCACTCAATCATTTTTCAATCCTTGCGACTGCCGGCAGCGGCTTATCGATCGACGGGCCGACTGACGATTAATTACCACTGGACATGCACCAGAGCGGCGCTCTTGGAGGCGACCGCCGACATCAGGTCGATCCAGGCTGTGACTGCCGACGCAGTTTCCTGTTCCTGGAGTTCGGCTCCGAGGGCATCGACGTCGATGCCAGCCTCTGCAAAACGGGCAAGCACCGCCTCGCAATCGCCGCCGTCCGCCGGCAACACCGCATTGATCTTTTTGCCATCCGCAGCGGCCTTTAATGTGCACTCGGACATCGTTGTGACCGTTAAAGGCGCTGCCAGGGCTTTGATGTAAAAATCCTCCGGGGTTCCGGGGACGACGGTTTCCGTGGCGGCCCACAGGAGGCGCTGCGGCCGGGCGCCGACATTGCAGACGCGCTGCCAGCGCGGCGAGCTCAGCGGGTCGAAACTGGCCTCGTAGGTGCGCCGGGCGACGGCGATACCCAGTTTGCTTTGCAGCTCATTCGGCACCCTGTCCATGACCGCAGCGTCCCAGCGATTCACAAACATCGTGGCCACCGAGCCGACGTCGGGTCCGAGCCCGTCCGCGATACGCCGTTCGATGCCGCGCAGGAAGGCCTCGGCCGCCGCCAAGTAATGCTCGCGTGTGAAAAGGAGGGTGACGTTGACCGGTACTCCGGCGAAAATCGCTTCCTCGACGGCCGGCAGTCCTTCATTGGTGCCGGGGATCTTGATGAAGATATTGGGACGCCGCGCCCGAGCGAACAGCTCCTTGGCCGCATCGAGGATGCATTCCGCGTCATGGGTCAGAAGGGGCGACATTTCCAGCGACACCCATCCGTTTACGCCGTCGGTTTGTTCGTGGGTCGGCCTGAGAAGATCGGCCGCATGGCAGAGGTCCTCCACCATCAGGTCGTAAAGGAGGTCTTCCCCCATCTTGTCTTCTTTCAATTTTCTGCGGATGGCCGCATCGTAGACCGAGCTGTTCTTGATGGCATCGGTAAAAATGTGCGCGTTTAAGGTCAGGCCCGACACCGACCACTGATCGATATAGCGCTTAAAGGTGCCGCTGTTCAAAAGACCGCGGGAAACGCCGTCGAGCCAGAGGCTCTGCCCGAACTCATGCAGTCCTTGGAGTACTTTCAACGCGATACCTCGTAATCTGTGAAAAAAGAGAGACAGCACGGCTAGCACGCATGTGACCCAATCGTTAAAGCGGCCGTGTTTTTTCGCCTGCGATGCTATCGATTTTTATTTCTCTCGCCTGCGAATATGGAAAAAACGTGCCAAACGCGTAGTAATTCTAACAAAGAGACAAGCCCTTGGAATAATAATTATTTTAAAGAGGATCTCATCTTCGGCAATAGGGGGAAATTTGAAGAGGCCTCAATATTTTGCGGTTGCGCAAAATGTTGAGGCCTGAAGCGGCTTGCTGCTAAAGGGTTATGATGGGCGATGAATTTCAAGCTTTTTAAGCCGGAAACGCAGAGTGCTGGGGTGGATCTTCAGGATCGAGGCGGCTCCGGAGGGTCCCTCTATCTTCCAACCGGTTTCATGCAGAACCTTCAGGATATGCTCGCGCTCAGCGGCGGCCAGATCCTTTAACGGTTCGGGGTTTGATCCGTTGGGCGAGAATGATTTCAAATGGCCGACAACTTGAAGCGAGCTCCCGCGGGTGATGATCACGCCGCGCTCGATCACGTGCTCAAGTTCCCGCACATTGCCCGGCCAGTCGTATTCTAAAAGTTTGTTTATCGTCGCTTTGGGCATGCTCTCGATCTGCTTGCCCATTCGGCGGCCGTATTTCTGCGTGAAGAATTGAGCCAGCGGAATGATGTCGTCCGTCCGATGCCGCAGGGGCGGAATCGATATGGGGAAAACATAGAGCCGGTAATAGAGATCCTCGCGGAAGCGTCCCGCACGAACTTCCTGCTTGAGATCACGGCTGGTGGCGGCAATCACCCGGACGTTCACTTTGACCGTCTGGACGCTGCCGAGCCTTTCAAACTCCCCCTCTTGAAGCACCCGCAGGAGCTTAGCCTGAAGTTCCAGCGGCATCTCGCCGATTTCATCCAAAAAGATCGTCCCGTCGTTGGCCACTTCGAAGCGGCCCGCCTGCCGGGCATACGCGCCCGTGAAGGCGCCTTTCTCGCGTCCGAAGAGCTCGCTTTCGATGAGATTTTGCGGCAGGGCCGAGCAGTTGACCGTAACGAGCGGCCGGTCCTTGCGGGTGCTCATTTTATGGATGGCATTGGCCACCATGCCTTTGCCGGTACCCGTTTCACCGAGAATCAGCACGGTGGCCTCGGTGGAAGCGACCTGTTCGGCCTCCATCAGCACCTTCTTAAAAGCCTTGCTCTCACCCACGATTTTGTCGAACCCCTTTTCAATCGAGAGCTCTTTGCGGAGGTACAGATTCTCATTTTCGATGCGGCACTTCAGTTGGGTGATTTCACTCAACCGCTCCTCGAGCTTGCTTTCCAAGTCCTTGCGGTCGCTGATGTCGATTGCGACGCCCAGCAGGTGATCCGACCCACCGGTCGGTCTACGGTATCGTTGCCCACTGGCCGCTATCCACCGAATGCGTCCGTCGACGAGGACGATCCTGTATTCGATACGGAGGTTCCTTCCGGATTCGACCGCCTGCCCTACCGCCTTTTCGACACGCCGCCGATCCTCTGGATGAATTCTGTTCAGGAAACTGTCGTAAGTCAACTTTTCATCCCGTTCAAAATCAAACAATTGACGGGTTTGGGGTGTGACCCAGACGGAATTTTTGTCAAGTTCCATGTCCCACAGACCCGCGCCTGCAGCATCTGTGGCCAAACGCAGGCGTTCTTCGTTTTCACGAAACTTGAGGTCCGCATACTTTCGGGCAAGCGCATTGGCAAATATCTGCGCCACCAGTTGAAGCTGTTTTATGAGCCGCTCCGGCCAAGTGCGTTCGGTTTTTATTGAATTAAAGCTCACCGCGCCTATGGGCGGCTCTCCCCCGGCCGATAGCGGGATAACCAAAGAGGACTTGATGCCATAGTAGCGCCAGACCTCCTGATCGCGAAGAGCCTCCGCCGGCGCCTCCTCTGTGGAAACGGCGATGACTTCACCGTTACCGACCTGCTTCAGGCACCAGGGGAAATACTCTTCGGCGGTCATCCGCTCGGGAAGGGCCGGGATATTCATACCTCGATAACTGTGGGTCAACACATAGTTCCGCGGCGTTTCATTCAGCACCTGCCACAGTGCAGAAAAATCCAAGCCGATGCATTCGCAGACGCGGCGATAAGCGTTTTCGATCTCGCTGTCTATCTTTTCGGGGGAGAGGTTGACGAAGCGCGTCGACATATCGGCCAGAAGAGACTCGAATTCCAGACGCTCTCGCAAAAATTCCTCTGTCCGTTTGCGAAACAGCGCGTTGGCGAATACCTGCGCGACTTTCAGGAACCGCTCGATGATTTGCACCGGCCAGTCCCCTTCCTTCCGCAGACGGGCAAATGACAGGGCGCCGGCGACCCTGCCGTCGATAAGGAGCGGCACGACGACGCTGGATTTGGTCCCCCATTGTTGAAAGGACTCGCAGTCGCGAGCCGCTTCCGGTGGCAAGTCCGCCAGACGCGATACCACAACGATTCCCTGTCGCTGCACCTGCTCCAGCACCCAGGGGAAGCTGTTCCTCGCATCGAGCGTTCCGTCGGGAACCGGGGCCTCCTGAAGTTGCTGGATATGCGTCAGATACGCTATACCGGCCCCTTTTTCTGAGAATTGCCAAAGCGCCGAGCGGTCAAGATCGAGATAATCGCAGATGCGGCGCTGGGCGTCTTTAATGGCATCGTCGATCCGCTCGGCAGGCAGGTTGACGAAGCAGGTGGAGATCTCGACCAGCAGCGTCTCGAACTTCAACTGCTCTCTTGTTTCGGAGAGCCGGTTGATTTCGGATTGTCTCATGGCATCACACGTGGGTCTACCGGCAGGGTCAGACCGTTTCAGTGTCGGCTTCGTGCTCCAGCAGTGTATCGCCGCACCATGATACGTGAGCGGCTCTTAGATCAGGAAACCGCGGCTGTAAATAACGTCGAAGACAGCCCATTCGCTCCGACTCAACGATTTGAGGGAACGTGTCGTCATTCAGGCTCGATGTGGACGCATGGAGCCAAAAATGTCTCTGTTGTGCTTGCAACTCAATTTCTCGTGGGTTTCTATCAAGCCCGCCAAAATTTTGCAATAGTCGGGAACTAAATTGGATGGGTGGTCGGTCAACCTTATCGGCCGGTTATGACCGCGTGGGATTTGCTCAGTGATGTACCTGCTGATGGTGGTCTATACGTTGGGCTTGGCGGGGCGGAAGGGAATCCCTGCGGTCATTTTGCTTGCAGTGTTGCCGCGCCTTTTTAGGCATGGTGTAACGGCTCTACCCCTGTCACGCCTGTGTGCCGCGTGCGGTTTAAAAAGTGCCACTTAACGGGCGCATAGCAGATGCGGTGCCCTGAGAACACTTGCGAGAATCATTCTCGAGTCGACTCAATCCTTGTGGATGTCAAAATCCGGATAAAGCTTTTTCGCGCAATCAGGACAGATCCCGTGACTGAATACGACCCTTGAGTGTTCGGATAAATAAGATTCTATACGGTTCCAGTAGCCCTTGTCATCGCGGATCTTCTTGCAGGCTGAACAAATCGGCAGCATTCCCTGAAGCTGTTCGACATGATCGAGGGCTGTTTTCAATTCTGCCATCAGGCGCTGGCGTTCGATGGCGTAACGTATGGTTCGTATGATGGCCGTGGAAGAAGGTTCTCCCTTAAAAAGATAATCCTGAGCGCCTTTTTGAACGGCCTCAAAAGCCAGTTCATGGTCTTTGAAACCGGTCATGATAACCGTCGGTATCAGCGGGTACATTTTATGAAAAGAAACATAGGTATCGAGGCCGAAGCTGTCCGGGAGAGAAAGGTCGATAATCGCCACGTCAATTCCGTTGTTCTTTGCAATGGCTTTGGCGCCTTCGAGTCGTTCCTCATGAAAAATTATGGCTTCGATTTCTTCAGATGAATCGAGAACCTCTTTCAAGAGGGAATAATCATCTAAATTGTCCTCGATGATCAAAACGGTGACATGTTGTTTCATCGCAGGTTCCCCTGGCGTGGAAGCTTGACCAATTGAAACCAGAATCCTCCTATTTGTTTTATAATCTCGGTAAATTTTGAAAAGTCAACCGGTTTCGAAATGTAACAGTTGGCATGCTGTTGATAGGCGTTTAGAATGTCCCCCTCATCCACTGAGGTTGTCAATACGACAACTGGTATGTCTGCAAGAGTCGGATCTCCTTTGATCTTTTTTAATGTTTCACGACCGTCCATTAAGGGAAGGTTCAAGTCTAGCAGAATCAGATCCGGCCGCGGTTTATTCGCATATTCACCCTCACGGTGCAAAAACGCCATGGCGGAGATG
>Ga0316576_10001410_pt1 | contig 12858 bp, 7 predicted proteins | sample S0NA_FD_203075 | JGI IMG/M metagenome (GOLD analysis project Ga0316576, IMG submission 203075) | Rhizosphere microbial communities from salt marsh grasses in Alabama, United States - S0-2_050615r3r5 | ecosystem: Host-associated > Plants > Roots > Rhizosphere | place: USA: Alabama | collected... | reverse complement strand
GACGCCGTGAAGGAGGCCGAGCGGCTGGGCTTCAACTCGGTGTGGACCGCCGAGGCCTACGGTTCCGATGCCCTCACGCCGCTGGCGTGGTGGGGGGCATCAACCGAACGGATCAAGCTCGGTACGGCCATCATGCAGATGTCCGCTCGCACCCCTGCGGCGGCTGCCATGGCGGCGATCACGATGGACCACCTGTCGGACGGTCGCTTCATCCTCGGCCTCGGCGCGTCCGGACCACAGGTCGTCGAAGGATGGTACGGCCAGCCCTATCCGAAGCCCCTGGCTCGGACCCGCGAATACGTCGAGATCGTCCGCTCGATCGTCGCCCGCGACCGACCGGTCGAGTTCCACGGCGAGTTCTACGACATGCCGCTGCAGGGCGGTGCCGGGCTCGGCAAGGCGCTGAAGTCCACGGTGCACCCGTTGCGCAACGAGATCCCCATCTACCTGGCCGCCGAAGGCCCGAAGAACGTGGCCCTGTCGGCCGAGATCTGCGACGGCTGGCTCCCGCTGTTCTTCTCCCCCAAGGAGGATGCGTTCTACCGCGAGTGTCTGCAGCAGGGCTTCGACGCGTCGGGCGACCCGACGAAGAAGGACCGCTTCGAGGTGACCGCCACGGTGATGATGATCCCCGGCGACGACGTCGACACGTGCGCCGACATGGTCCGGCCGTTCCTCGCCCTGTACGCGGGCGGCATGGGGGCCAAGGACGCCAACTTCCACTACGAGGTGTTCGCGCGCATGGGCTACGCGGACGTCGCCGACAGGGTGCAGGAGCTCTACCTCGCCGGCAAGAAGGCCGAGGCGGCCGCGGCGATCCCGCTCGCCATGGTCGAAGACGTCGCGCTGGTCGGGCCGCCGGAGAAGATCCGCGACGAACTCGACAGGTGGCGCGAGACCTGCATCACCGAGTTCCTGCTCAGCGGCCCGGCGATGGCACTGCCGAGCTTCGCCGAGCTGGTCCTCGGCTGAGGGTCAGGTCCGCTCGGCCCCGGAGCCGGCCGACATCAGCTCGCCGTCACGGTCGGGCGCAGGTGGTTCCGGTCGGTCCATGCCGGACCCCGGCAGGCCGCGATCGCCGGACCGCAGGGTTGCCGCCATCACGCCGACGGCCACGACGACGCCGATCACGATCAGCACCCCGGCCGCCGTCCTCCACCCGTCGCTCAACGGCAGGACCCGCAGCGACAGCGGCGCGAGCTCACCGTCGTCGCGGTTGCGCCGCAGCAACACCGGATCGACGTCGACGGGCAGGTTGAGCAACGCCCACCACCCGGCGAGCGTCACCACGATCATCGGGCCCCAACGCGACCACACTCGCTCGGCACCGATGACGACCAGCACTGCGGCGGCGCCGATGGCCGGCATGGCGTAGCGGGCATGAGCGTTGCCACCGCCGCTGGCGTGTTGCGCGATCGTGAGCGCGATCAATCCGACCGTGGCGAACGCCAGCGCCATCTGCCAACGCAGTGTCGCACGCTCCTCGCGGGTGCCGTCACCGTCACCGTCACCGCCGCCGGCCCGGCCTCCGTTCCCGCCGAGTCTGCCGGTGACGAGGGTCACGACCGCACCGCCGGCAGCCAGGGCTGTCACCATGAGTGAACCCGGCGGGGAGTTCGTCCCGCGGGTCGTGGCGGTCATCAGCCTCCCGTAGATGCCCTCCCACATCGGTCGGCGCAGGATCATGTCGAGCATCGAACCTCGCGTCTCGCGGTCGAACCGCTCGAGAAGGTAGCTCGATGCTCCGATGTCGCCGTAGAGCGCGACGTTGCGGGCGTAGAACCATCCGAACGCGACCACCGCGGGCACGAGACCGACGGCGCCGACCCGTGCCGATCGGCGGATGCGCTGCCCCGGCGAACACGCTGGACGCCCCAAGGCCCGCAGCGCGACGACGCCGACGACCAGCACCGCGAGCAGCATCGTTGCCGCACGAGCGCCGAACGCCACCACCGCGGTGCCGGCCAGGAGCAGGAGGTCGGCGCGCGAGAGGGCGTCGATGCGTCGCAGGCAGCGGGCTCCCGCCCAGACGACCGCCGTTCCGGCCGCGAAGCCGAGGCCGTCGTTCAGCGCTTGGGAGAACACGGCGTGGCCCTGCGGGACGAGCGCCGCGAGGGCGGCCGCCAACAGCGCCAGACGGTCGTTGCCGCGCGTGAGCTCGCGGGCCAGGAGGAACGTGAACACCACGCCGACAGCGGCGAACGCGACGTTCGCGAACCGCATCAGGATCAGACCACCGTCGACCGCCCCGGTCGCGTTGCTGTACCAGATCAGCGGAGCAACGGCCATGTAGTAGAGCGGTGGGTGGTTGGCGACCCAGACGCCGCGGTAGCGAAAGTCGTTGGCCGTCGAACGTTCGGACTCCCACTGCCACGCCGCCGTCGGCACCTCGGCGACGGTCGTGATCTCGGGGAGATGGAACGATGCCACCTCGTGCGCGTAGCCGACGTGCGCCGTCTCGTCGGTCGCCCAGAACGGCGGCAACTGCAGCGCGTGGAGCGACCCGATCCCGATGAACGCGACGACGACACCGATCAACCCGACCACGACGAGGCGCGGCATGCGGTGCGCCGACTCCGAGCGGAGGTCGACGGCATCATCCACTGCCAGGGGCGTGCGAGCAGACACGCGGCGAAGTTACCCACGAATACTCGTGTCGAAGCGTCACCGGCGCCGCTTCATCGAGCGTTCACGCAGCGGTGACGAACCCGCCGGGCCCCGTACCATCGAAGCGTGCCCGAACCGCCGCTGATCCGCCACCTCCCGGTGCGTCACGCCGACGGTCGGGTCGACGACGACGAGGTGCTCGCCGGATTCACCCGGTACACGACCGAACTCGGCCTCGAGCTGTACCCGGCGCAGGAGGAGGCGATCTTCGACCTGGTCCTCGGCAACCACGTGATCCTCAACACTCCGACCGGGTCCGGCAAGTCGCTGGTTGCTGCAGCCGCGCACTTCGCTGCGCTGGCCGCCGGGCATCGCAGCGTCTACACGGCACCGATCAAGGCGCTCGTGAGCGAGAAGTTCTTCGCCCTGTGCCGCGAATTCGGGTCCGACCGGGTGGGCATGATCACCGGCGACGCGTCGGTGAATCCCGACGCCCCCATCATCTGCTGCACCGCCGAGATCCTCGCCAACTGGGCGTTGCGGGACGGCGCGGCCACACCGGTCGACGTGGCGATCGTCGACGAGTTCCACTACTACGGCGATCCCCAGCGCGGCTGGGCGTGGCAGGTCCCGCTGCTCGAGTTGCCCCGGACGCAGTTCCTGCTGATGTCGGCGACGCTCGGCTCGGTGTCGTTCTTCGCCGACGACCTGACCCGGCGCACCGGGCGTGAGACGAGCGTGATCAAGTCCGTCACCCGACCCGTGCCGCTGGATTTCGAGTACCGGACCTCGACGCTGCACCACAGCGTCACCGAGCTCCTGGAGAGCGGCAAGGCACCGATCTACCTCGTGCACTTCACCCAGAAGGAGGCGACGGAGGCCGCGCAGAACTACCTCGCCCTCGATCCGCTGTCCAAGACCGAGAAGGAGGCGGTCAGGACGGCGCTCGCCGGGTTCAGGTTCGACTCGCCGATCGGCAGGGATCTGCGCCGATTCATCACCGCCGGTGTCGGCGTCCACCACGCCGGTCTGCTGCCCAAGTACCGCCTGCTCGTCGAGAAGCTCGCCCAGGACGGTCTGCTCAAGATCATCTGCGGGACCGACACGCTGGGTGTGGGCGTGAACGTGCCGATCCGCTCGGTGCTGTTCACGCAGCTGTGCAAGTACGACGGCACCGGTGTGCGGCTGCTGACGAACCGCGAGTTCGCCCAGATCGCGGGACGGGCGGGACGCAAGGGATTCGACGATCGCGGCGACGTGTGGGTGCAGGCGCCCGCGCACGTCGTGGAGAACCAGCGGCTGGAGGAGAAGTCCCGCGAGAGCGGCAGCAGGAAGAAGGTGGTCAAGAAGAAGCAGCCCGAGCGGGGGTACGCACACTGGACGCACGAGACGTTCGAGAAGCTCGTCGCAGGTGAGCCCGAGCCCCTGCGATCGCACTTCCGGGTGAACCACCAGATGGTGATGAGCCTGCTCGACCGACCAGCGCGCGACGGCGTCGACGGCTGCCGCGCGGTACGGACACTGCTGACCGACAACCACGAGTCGCGCAAGCGCCAGCGCGACCACATCAGGAGAACGATCGCCATCTACCGCTCGCTGGTCGACGCCGACCTGCTCGAGTTCCCCGAGCACCCCGACGAATGGGGTCGTCGGGTGCGGGTGAACTTCGACCTCCAGGACGAGTTCGCGCTGCACCAACCGCTGTCGCTGTGGGCCGTCGAGGCGCTCGCGGCCCTCCCGCCACGCGACGACGACCGCGGCGACGTCGAGCGCCGCGCCCAGGGCGCGGCGATCGAGCACGTCGTCGACGTGTTGTCGGTCATCGAGGCAGTCCAGGAGAATCCCGGCGTGATCCTCGCGGCCCAGACCAGACGGGCCCGGGACGACCTGATGGCGGAGATGAAGGCGAGCGGCGTCGAGTACGAGGAGCGCATGGAGCGTCTCGCACGGGTCGAGCATCCCAAACCGAACCGCGACTGGATCTACGCCAACTTCGACGAGTTCCGCACCCGCCACCCGTGGGTCGGGTCCGACAACGTCGCACCGAAGTCGGTCGTGCGAGAGATGTACGAGCGGGCGATGACCTTCGGCGAGTACGTACACGACTACGGACTCAAGCGCTCGGAAGGCGTCGTGCTGCGCTACCTGTCCGACGTCTACAAGGGTCTCCAGCAGAACGTGCCCGAGGAGCTGCGCACGCCCGAACTCGATGACGTGATCGCGTGGCTCGGCGCCCTGATCCGCCAGGTCGACTCGTCGCTGATCGACGAGTGGGAACGGCTGCTCCACCCGGACGAGGTGGAGGCGGCCGAGGCGGTGCGGCCGACGTTGCCGACCGGGGAACGGAGCATCGTCGACGACCACCGTGTCTTCGGGATCATGGTGCGCAACAAGGTGTTCGACTGGGTGCAGCGTCTGTCCCGGCGCTCGGGGTACGACGAGCTGGTCGCCGACGCCGCCGATCGTGAACGGTGGCGGTCCGGTGAGGACGTGGTCGAGGCGATGGCGCCCTACCGGGCCGAGTTCGGTGACGTCCTGGTCGACGCAAACGCTCGGGCGGGCGAGCGCTTCCGCTTCGATCGGACGACCCGTCGGGTCATCCAGGTCCTGCACGACCCGGAGGACGCCAACGAGTGGCGCATCGAGGCGCTCGTCGACCTCGATGCCTCGCGTGCCGAGGACCGGGTGGTGCTCCGTCTCGTCACGATCGGCCCGGCGACGTGAAGCGGAGCGCCGGGATCGTGCTGTTCCGCCGGCGCTCCCGGACACTGGAGGTGCTGCTCGGCCACATGGGCGGGCCCTACTGGACGGGTAAGGACGTGGGCGCCTGGACGATCCCGAAGGGCGAGATCGAGCCGGGCGAGGAGCCGCTCGCCGTCGCCCGACGGGAGTTCGAGGAGGAGATCGGCATCCCGCTGCCCGACGGCGACCTCGTCGACCTCGGCGAGGTCCGCCAGCGCGGCGGCAAGGTGGTGCGCGCCTGGGCGGTGGAGGGCGATGTCGATCCCGACACGGTGGTCAGCAACACCTTCGAGATCGAGTGGCCACCGAGATCCGGTCGGATGCAGACCTTTCCCGAGATCGACCGCGCCGCCTGGTTCGAGCTCGACGGCGCACGAGCACTGATCGTCACGGCACAGCGGGCATTCCTCGACCGCCTGATCACGCCAGGGGTCAGACCCCAGGCGTGAGCGTGAGCACCGACTCGGGGACGGTGACGAGCCTTGCCCGCAACCACTCACCCAGGGCCTTCGCCTGGGGATCCTGACGGGTCGATGCGGCGACTCCCTCCTGGAGCAGGCCCCGCACGACGAAGTTGAGCGAGCGGAGATTCGGGAGGCGGTACCGCTCGACGGTCAGGGGTGCGGTCTCGGGCAGCAGCTCCTTCAGTCGCTCGACGGTGAGTTCGGCGTCGAGCCACGCCCATCCGGCGTCCGTCCGGGCGTAGACCCCCAGGTTGGCATCGCCGCCCTTGTCACCCGATCGCGTCCCGACGAACGTCCCCAACGGCACCGACACGAGCGGTCCGTCGGTCCGGGCGGGGACGGGGCCGGGGAGGACCGTCTCGGTCCGGGCGGGGACGGGGCCGGGGCGGACCGATTCGATCTCGGTGGTGGTGCCGTTGACGTGGACGTACTGGGGGACGAGATCCGCCGGGATCGTGGCGGGGCGGTACACGCCGAACGGCGACGCGGCGCTCGGGCCGCCGCCCAGGCCGTACATGCCCGGGATGCCGGCGAGGACGGTGTGCACCATCGCGTCCGCGAAGGCGCGACCGACCTTGCGCTCGTCGGGGTCCTTGACGACGACGCGCCAGATCGCCGTCGACTCCTCCTGTGTCGCGGGATCGAGCTTCTCGGTGTGGACGACCTTGCTCTCGATGAACGCGAAGTCGTCGGGGCCGAGGGGACAGGCGTCCCAGAACGCGGCCTGGGCGAACTCGGCTTTGGCGTCGATGTCGAGGCCGGTCAACGCCACCGTGAACGAGTTGCGGTAGCCCCCGAGCTCGTTCATCGCCACCTTCAACGTCGGGGGCGGCGCCTCTCCCTTCGTACCGAACACTCGCACCCGGTCCGGCCCCAGCTCTTCGATCTGGATGGTGTCGAATCGTGCCGTGACGTCGGGGCCGAGGTACTCGGGACCGCCGATCTCGTACAGCAGCTGCGAGGTGACGGTCTCGACGTTCACGACCCCACCGGTCCCGTCGTGCTTTCCGATCACACATGACCCGTCCGCGGCGACGTCGGCCCACGGGAAGCCGAACCGGGCCCGGCCACCGACCTCGTCGTGCCCCTCGATCTCGTGGAAGAACGAGTAGTTGCCGCCGGTCGCCTGCGCGCTGCACTCGATGATGTGCCCGGCGACCACACCCCCAGCCAGCTGGTCGAGGTCGTCGACTTCCCATCCGTGGTGCCAGGCCGCCGGTCCACACGTGACGGCAGCGTCGGTGACTCGCCCCGTGATGACGATGTCGGCACCCTTGTCCAGCGCGTCGACGATGCCGAAGCATCCGAGATACGCGTTCGCCGTGAGGAACTGTGTCGGATCGCCGAGTTCGGTCCCGGCGCCGAAGGGCTGGAGCACCCCGGACTCGGCGAGCTCGACGATGCGTGGCATGAGGTCGTCGCCGTTCACGTAAGCGATCGTCGGGGCCAACCCGAGTCGGTCGGCGACCTCGGCGACGGCGTCGGCGCACCCGTCCGGGTCGAGTCCGCCGGCGTTCGACACGACCTTGATGCCCCGGTCGAGGCAGGCCCCCATCACCTGCTCCATCTGGGCGACGAAGGTCCGGGCGAATCCACCCTTGGACCGCTTGGCCCGGATGCGGCTGAGGATCAGCATGGTCAGTTCGGCCAGCCAGTCCCCGGTCAACACGTCGATCGGGCCGCCCTCGACCATCTCCAGCGCGCCGCTGGGACGGTCACCGAAGAATCCCGAGCAGTTGGCGATGCGGATCGGTTCGGTCATGTCTCTCCCTGGGTTGTCCGTCGGGGTCGGACCCAGAAGGACGGGGTTCCGGTCGACGGGGTCATTCGTCGTGGTCGAGGGCGACGAGCAGGTCGCCCTGGTCGACGCGGTCGCCGACCGCGAATCGGACCTCACTCACGGTCGCGTCGCCGACCGCGACGATCTTGTGCTCCATCTTCATCGCCTCGACGACCATCAGGACCTGGCCGTCCGTGACGTGGTCGCCGACCGCGACGTGAACCGCGATGACGGTGCCCGGCAACGGACAGATCGGGCCCCCACCCTCGGCGAGCGCGTCGTGGAGCACGAACCGAGGCGTCAGCGTGGTCGTGAGCGACCCGGCCGCGCTGCGCGTGTGCACGGTCACCGCGCCGACGCCGTCCTCGTCGAGGCCCAGGCGGTGGTGGACGATCTCCGCGACCACGCGGTGGCGGTGCCCGTCGATCTCGACGGCGACCTCGTCGCCGCGCCGATCGAGCAGGCGGACATGGCGTTCGACCCGATCGTCGGGGGTCAGCGCGCCGTCCTCGTCGGGTTCCGGCCACGGCCCGAGCCACACCGAGGCGTTCGGGCGCACCGAACCGTCGGCGAGGCGTTCCGAACCCATGACGTATTCGACGTGCAGGTGCTCACCGGTCGGCTCCAGCCAGACCTGGCGTTGGCCCTGCGTTCGCAGATTCCGCCATCCGGACGGGGCGAACCCGGTGACACGATCGTTGATGCGGCGTTCGCCCTCCAGTGCGAAGATCGCCCCGAGCAGCAGCGCGACGCGGTCCTCTCCGCGCGGACCGATCGCCCTGAGCACCTCGGGATGCTCGTCGAGGTACGCCGTCGGCGTGTCGGCGGCGAGATAGTCCGCCTCGCCGAGGATCGCCACGAGGCTGGCGAGATTGGTGCGGATCCCCGTGACCTGCGCTCGGCGGAGGGCCCGAGCGAGTCGGCCGGCCGCCGACGCACGGCTCGGGGCGTGTGCGATCACCTTGGCGACGAGCGAGTCGTAGTCGGACGAGATCTCGGCACCGTCACGGACACCGGTGTCGACGCGAACGGTCGGAGCGACATCCGGCGCGTGATCCGAGCCGATCGAGAACCGGCCGATCCGGCCGGTGGACGGCATCCAGCCGACAGCGGGATCCTCGGCCACCACGCGCACCTCGATCGCGTGACCGCCGAAGGTGACGTCGTCCTGGGTGATCGGCAACGGTTCACCGGCCGCCACCCGCAGCTGCAGTTCGACGAGATCGAGCCCGGTGACCGCCTCGGTCACCGGATGTTCGACCTGCAGCCGGGTGTTGACCTCGAGGAACGTGATCGTGCCGTCGAGGCCGACCATGAACTCGACCGTGCCCGCGCCCTCGTAGTGCACGTGCCGGGCGAGCGCGACTGCGCCGTCGCACAGTGCGGTTCGCACCTCGGGCGAGATGCCGGGCGACGGCGACTCCTCGATGATCTTCTGGTTCCGCCGCTGGATCGAGCACTCCCGTTCGCCGAGATGGACGACGTTGCCGTGCCGGTCGCCGAACACCTGGACCTCGACGTGACGACCGCGTTCGAGGTAGGGCTCGATGAACACCGCGCCGTCACCGAACGCCGACAGTGCCTCACGTGATGCAGCCGCGACGGCATCGACGAGCTCGTCGGCGCTGCGCACGACGCGCATGCCCCGGCCGCCACCGCCCGCCGCCGCCTTGACGAGGGCGGGATACGTCACGGCCGACGGGTCGGCGACCGAGCCGTCGACCACCTCGATCATCGAGGTCGTCGGCACACCGGCATCGAGCGCCGCTCGTTTCGCGGCCACCTTGTCACCGAGCAACCTGATCTGCTCCGGCGTCGGGCCCACCCACGTCAGGCCGGCATCGATCACGGCCTGCGCGAACAGGGCGTTCTCTGCGAGGAAGCCGTAGCCGGGATGCACGGCGTCGGCCCCGGCGGCCAGGGCCGCGTCGACGATGGCATCGCCACGGAGGTACGACTCGGCGGGAGCGGCGCCGCCGAGCGCGACCGCGACGTCGACCGAGTCGGCATGCAGCGCGTTCGCGTCGGGCTCGGAGTACACCCCGACCGTCGAGAGGCCGAGGCGGTGCGCGGTCCGGGCGATGCGGACCGCGATCTCGCCGCGGTTGGCGATCAGCAGGCGGGTGATCGGACGTTCCGAGTTCGAGACGTCGCCCATCAGTGTCTCCACACGCCGTACTCGGTGGCGCCCCGCACGACGTTGCTGTGCACCGCCGACAGCGCCATCCCCATGACAGTACGGCTGTCGGCCGGGTGGATGATCCCGTCGTCCCACAACCGCCCGGTCGAGTAGAGCGCCGTCGACTCGTGCTCGATCTGCGCCTCGAGTCCGGCGGTCTGCGCGGCCAGGGCCTCCTCGTCGACCTCGACGCCCCGTCCGGCCGCAGCGTTGCGGGCCACGATCTCCATCACCCCCGCCAGCTGCTTCGGGCCCATCACAGCGACTCGATGGTTGGGCCAGCTGAAGATGAACCGCGGGTTGTAGGCCTTGCCCGCCATGCCGTAGTTGCCGGCGCCATAGCTCGCACCCACCATCAGGTTGAAGTGCGGCACCGTCGAGTTCGACACGGCGTTGATCATCTTCGCGCCATTGCGGATGATGCCGCCCTGCTCGGCCTTCGAGCCGACCATGAAGCCGGTGATGTTGTGCAGGAAGACCAGCGGGGTGTCGCGCTTGTTGCACAGCTGAATGAACTGGGCCCCCTTCGACGCCTCCTCGGAGAACAGGATCCCGTTGTTGCCGAGGATGCCGACCGGGAACCCGTGGATCGATCCCCAGCCACAGACGAGCTTGTCGCCGTAGAGCGGTTTGAACTCCTCGAATCGGCTGCCGTCGAGGAGGCGGGCGAGCACCTCGCGGATGTCGAACGGGATGCGCACGTCGGCCGACGCGCAGCCCAGCAGTTCGGCCGGGTCGTACAGCGGCGGATCGTCCGGTTCGGTGGCGCCCGGTCCGAGCTTGTTCCAGCGGAGGTGACGCACGATGCCGCGGGTGATGCGGATGGCGTCCATCTCGTCGACCGCCAGGTAGTCGGACAGCCCGCTCGTCCGCGAGTGCATCTCGGCGCCGCCGAGGGTCTCCTCGTCGACGATCTCGTCGATGGCCATCTTCACCAGTGGCGGCCCGCCGAGATAGGCCGTGCCCCGCTCCTTGACGAAGACGGTGTAGTCGCTCATCCCCGGCGTGTAGGCGCCCCCCGCGGTGTTCGGCCCGAACGCCATCGTGATCGACGGGATGCCGAGCTTGGAGAGCTGCGTGAGATCCTTGAAGCTCGCCCCACCCTGGATGAACAGGTCGGCCTGCCGCGGGAGGTCCGCACCGGCCGACTCGTTGAGGACGATGACCGGGAGCCGGTTCTCACGAGCGATCTCGTGGAACCGGGATCCCTTCTTCCACGTCGTCGGGTTGCCGGAGCCTCCGCGGTAGGTCATGTCCGACCCGCTGATTGCACACTCGACGCCTTCGACGATGCCGATGCCGGTGCAACTGCCGACGCCGACGGGGTCCTGGGTGCCCCATCCGGCGAGCGGGCTGAGTTCGAGGAAGGGCGTGTCGGGATCGACCAGCGCTTCGATGCGCTCGCGCACGAGCATCTTGCCGCGTCGACGGTGCCGGTCGACGTACCGCTGGCCGCCGATGGTGGGGACACTCGCCAGCTCGGCGGCGACCCCGTCCCACAGCTCCTGCATGGCGCCGAGGTTGGCCTGGTACTCGGCCGACCGGGTGTCGAGCCGACTGCGGATCACGGTGCCGATGGTCACGAGGTCACCGTAGTGAGCGGCCGCGATGCGCTCCGAACCGCGACTCCGCCGCGGACTCCGGGCCGCCCGTCGGGGATCGGATCGGGTACACCTTCGGCATGGACGTCTCCGAGATTCTCGCCGATCTCCTCGCCGAGCAGCAGTCGCTCGACGGCATCGTCGCCGGCCTGTCACCCGACCAGTGGCAGTTGTCGACCCCGAGCCCGGGCTGGACCGTCGCCGACCAGATCGGTCACCTGACCTACTTCGATCACACCGCGGCGCTGGCGATCACCGATCCCGACGCGTTCCAGGACGCGATGCACGCGGTGCTCGACGCCGCACGCGACGACACCGGCTCGGGCGATGACGTGACGCTCGGGCGCTACCGCGCGATGTCGCCGGACGAACTGCTCGCTGCGTGGCGGACGGGGCGCGAGACACTTGCCGCAGCGGCTGCGACGCTGGACGACGACTCACGGATCGCCTGGTACGGACCGTCGATGGGAGCCAAGTCGTTCCTCACCGCCCGTCTGATGGAGGCGTGGGCACACGGCCAGGACATCGTCGACACCGTCGACGCGACCCGCGAGCCGACGGATCGGCTGCGCCACATCGCACAGCTCGGATTCATCACCCGGGGGTGGACGTACGTGAACCGGGGCCTCGACGTCCCGTCGGCGCCGGTGCGCGTCGAACTCGTGTCACCGTCCGGCGACACGTGGGCCTTCGGACCCGACGATGCCGAGGAGTCGATCGTCGGGCCGGCCCTCGACTTCTGCCTCGTCACGACCCAACGCCGTCACGTCGACGACACCGCCCTCGTGGTGACCGGCGCCAGCGCACGCGACTGGATGGAGAAGGCGCAGCTCTTCGCCGGCCCCGCCTCCGACGGCCCCCCACCCCGCCACCGCTGACGCCCGGCCCCCACCCATCCCGAAAATGCGCACGGGGGCGTCCCTCGCGGCACGATCTGCGCACGTTTCGGACACCTCGCCGAATCGTGCACACCACGTTGCGCTGCTGACGGGACCGTGCGCACGTTTCGGTGGGGGTGGCGGCGCGCGCGGTGCATAGGGTCGGCGCATGTCGCGCATCACTCCGTTCACGATCGACGTCCCCGACGACCTGCTCGACGATCTCCGGGCGAGGTTGCGCAACACCCGCTGGCCGGAACGCGAGCTGGTCGACGACTGGTCGCAGGGCACACCGCTCGAGTACGTGCAGGACGTGTGCGACTACTGGGCCGACGGATACGACTGGCGCGCACGCGAGGCCGCGCTCAACCGGTTCGACCAGTACACGAGGACCGTCGACGGGCTGACCGATCCCGGTGTGCACTTCGTCCACGTCCGCTCGCCACATCCCGACGCGATGCCGCTGTTGATCTCGCACGGCTGGCCGGGCTCGATCGTCGAGTTCCACAAGGTGATCGAACCGCTGACGGATCCCACGCGATTCGGCGGCGACGCCGCCGACGCCTTCCACGTGGTCGCGCCCTCGTTGCCCGGGTTCGGCTTCTCC
>Ga0316576_10001409_pt1 | contig 12859 bp, 7 predicted proteins | sample S0NA_FD_203075 | JGI IMG/M metagenome (GOLD analysis project Ga0316576, IMG submission 203075) | Rhizosphere microbial communities from salt marsh grasses in Alabama, United States - S0-2_050615r3r5 | ecosystem: Host-associated > Plants > Roots > Rhizosphere | place: USA: Alabama | collected... | reverse complement strand
GAAAATAAAAAGAAGGCGTAAATCATTTCCCTCATCCTTTGCATACGGGAAAATTAAAGATGCCGGACAGAATTCCTTTGGGGGCTGGTCACCAAGATCCAGCCTCCCTTCTTTTTATCTAACTGATACGGTTTTTACCTGGTGATCACCAGCTTGCTCACACCCAGCAACGCATCCTGTTTTACCCAACGGACCAGGAAGATCCCCTTGTTCAATGGCAGCAGATCCATCTGCTGGATTCTGGTTCCGGGGGGCACATCCACGGCAAGGGCCACCTTCCCTCCCAGGTCGATCAGTTCCAGTCTGCTTCGGACCTGCAAACCATCCCCCAGGGAAACATACAACAATTGACCCGCGGGATTGGGATACACCCTGAACTCATTTTCCCGAAGGAGCCTGGGGGGCACATTCACGGTCATGTCCTTATATTGAACAGCAGCCTGGAGGACCTGGTTGGTACTGCGGTCCTGCAGGAATGCCACCACAGCCAGCTCGTTAACATCTTCCACGTAGGGCTGATACACCCATGGTGCTGTCATGGTTTCGCTCTGTCCCTTTACCCATTGATCGTCCAGGAGTTTCCCCGCCGGGGTGGGTAACATATCCAGCACCACATTTCTGAATTGCACATCCCCGTTTGCCCCTGCATATGCGGTGACCGACGTTTCAATGACCGTCAGGTAGAGCTGAACGGCATTGTTATAACGGTCTTCGTTGCATGTAACGGTTGTCCGGGCCTCCAATCCCGTTTCTTTCCATTCCACCGCCAGCTCCAGATCGAAGGAGGGTTCCTCGAGGGTCAACAGGAGGATTTGTTCCCCCATGGACCTGGCACCCATTTCGGAAAGGAGATATCTGTTTTCAGAAAGACTCCCTCCATCCAGCACCGCATAGGGAATGGACGGCACCCCGTAGTGAAAAATCCTGGCAGTGGTAGGCTCCGGATTATTGGCATACAACGGATCAAATGCATAATAACTCATGTGGTATTGCAGATCGATCACATCCCGTCGAAATTCCTTCCCCACTGCATCGATGATCTCGTCAGCAATCCTTGAATTATTGTCTGAATTATCGGTGAAATGCTCCAGAACCGCCAGTTTTGAACGTTCTCCGATCTTCAGGTTATCAAAAGCAAATCCCTGGTTTCCCATGGGCTCTTTTCCATTGGTCGCCAGCGCTACCCTGAAGGTGACATGTGGGCTTCCTGCCACCTGCTCCAGGTCATGCGCCACTCCGACCCAATCCCCATCCGGATCAAACTCCTCCATCCCCCATCCAGTGCTGCTCCCTCCGGGTTTGTGAATGATATCCGAAGAATTATACCAGGCTATGCCGGGTGAGTCTGCCCCCACTGTTTTCCACCCTTCATCCAGTACATCCCGGTACTGAATCACTGCCCCATTCAAAACCGGGACAAAACTCCTCATGATATCCATCCGGATCAAAGGTCTTTCCAGATGTGACAGATCAAAACAGGGACTCATCACCCATGAGTTCTCCATGTACCCCTGCTGACCGGAGGGCAACTGTGTGTACCATGCAAAATTTCCAGCTTCCTGGCCATATCCTGTAAAATCGGGGACCCCCCATACCCAGCTTTCTTTCTGATCCTCAGAATGAACGGTCCATCCTCCGTCAGATCCATTGAATGCTTCCTCATACCCGGCCTTCTCCAGCTGGAGGGTGGGCCGCAGTTGAATTTCCCTAGATATCTCATCGTAACAGCCCCCCCTGCTCGCCGCATATAACTCAATATTGAATTTTCCTGATTCAGGAAATGGAAGATTGACGGTGTCTTTCATAGGACCGGTGCCCAACTCCTCGAGCAGAGATCCTTCCTCACTGTTGATCCGCCAGATAAGGGTGTCTATGGAGGTACTGCCCACAAGGGACCTGTTGATAACCTTCACGCCGGTTCCAACGGGAAGGCAATCGCTGATGAGTTCAAAATCAGCCACCGGCTTGCTGTCAATGTTAGAATCCATGGAATAGGTATCCGAGCACCCTCCGGCGGTAGTGGCTGTGAGGGTGATCCGTTTCTGACCTGTTTCCTGATAGAAATGGGACGGCTCCATGAGGCTGCTTTGATTTTCTTTTCCGCTGGTAGGATCGCCAAAATCCCACAGCCATGATTCCACCTCTTCCATTCCGGCAGTCAGGTTCATGAAGGTTACCAGCTCCCCTCCATCGGGGATACAGGCAGAACTCATTCCGAAATTTACTTTGGGGGCAGGCAGAATCTCAATTTCTTTCAGGGATGTGGCCTTACACCCGCTGCCGGATATGAAGGTACAGCTTATGGATATGGTACCTGCCCCTGCCTCCCCTGGATTGAAATAAAAACCCTCCTCACTATCCCATGTAACTCCATCACCTTCAAATACAACCTTTTCCAGATTGGACTGAAGCTGTAACGGCTCACTGTTCTGGCATATGGCTTCCAGGTCAGCATTCAGGATATCAGGGAGGCTGACAGATTCAAGCCTGAACGAACGTCTGAGAATCAACTCATCCAACCCGTCATATTGAAATTCAACCTCATAGATCCCTGGTTCAAGTATCTCAGGATCGATGGTGGCACTGTTATCTCCCTGGTCCTCCATGCCCGGCACCAGCCCGCCTCCGCTGTCCAGCAACCTGAATGTGCCTGTGTTCCCGGCCAGGTTTAACACAGTAACCGTGAAGGGATCATCGTTGGAACAGACGACCGTATCAGGGATCAGAAAAGCTTCCTCTCCTCCAAGTACATGAACTTCCCGGGTGTCCTCACTGATACAGCCATATTCATTTTCATAGGTGTACACTATTGTATGGGGCAAGTCGGTCATCCCTGCCACTTCGGGATAAAAGGTGGCAGTCGCACTGATTACACCGGGCCCGGAGAAGACCCCGCCCGCTACATCGGCTTCAAGTGTAACAGGTTCCGAATCCAGGGCATATCCGGCAGACAAATTGATTATGTTCACTTCGGTACGCCGGTGTACGGTAACCTCCACCTCACCGGAACCAACATTCTCAACCCCATTAATATCGGTTACTTTATTAATCTTGTAGGTGGTGGTACCCGTGGGGATCACCACAATTGAAGTTTCGGACGAGGAGATTCCGGAATAGGTGGTGCTGGAAGTACCATCATCCAGGATGAGCTCCCAGGGTGGTCTTCCTTCCAACTGGATGTCCAAATTCACTTCCTCCCCCTCGCAAATCTCAGGCGGGCCCGCCAGGACTGCACGCGGCAGAGCGGTGTAAATTTCCAGTTCATTGGGTTCCAGTACAGAGTAGGGATTGCCCGGATTACCAGCCGGGTCCACCAATACCACGGTTACTTCAAGCCCCCCCGGAGCGACCTCCTGATCCTCCTCGGATACCACATATGAAAGCACATAGACCCAGGATGTACGTTCCGTAAAGGTTACCCTGTCCGAATCCACGGGAATCCCGTTGATCCGGGTTCCCGTTCCGGCTTCGTACCCGGTTCCGTCTGCCATCAGGGTGACATCCACCCTGCCCCCGGGTCCCACTGCCAGCGAAGGAACTTCCAGTTTGGTCACCACAGGTGAACGGGCATCAATGGGATCATTCCCCTGAGTGATGCTGGAGTTATAAGCCATGCTTTGCAACTGACCGCTCGAGATGATCAGATCGGAAACAGGGATGGACTGTGAGGCCAGATAGTTCTGGCCACCTTCAACAATGGTCATACTGGCTTCAAAAGAGGTCGGAGAAATTCTTTGCAGTCCCGACAATGGGTACCCTCCCACCGAACCTGAAACCAGGGTATAGGTTTCTCCCGCATCATTGGCTGCGGTGATCGTGGCGGTAATTACATCACCGACCTTCATGGGAAAGTTCGGAATGGTTACCTCCTGAATGGCCAGGTTGGCCCTGAAGAGCGCCTCTATGTAGTGGTCCTCCTTGATATCCTTGAAAAGGTAACTTGACACAGGACCCACGCTTTTCATATCAACCAGTACATCCTCAACCACATATCCAGGGTCAGGGATGATGGTACATGTCAGATCGGCATGCTCCGGAACCACGGTTGGATCAGAGGGTTCGATGGAACCATGCTCCCCCGCCAGCGGGGTGATGGTAAACGCTTTGGTAAAACTTACCTGTATCTTGTGCTCCTCGGTGACATTATAGAAGGTATAACTGGATACCGCTCCTACGTTTATATCATCCACCTTCACCTCCTTGACCATCCGTCCTTCATCGGGAAGCATGGTGAATGTCTGATCGCTTCCGATATCCACCTCAACTTTCCCTGAAGGGTCGATATCCCCTCCTTTGTCTGCCTCGGCTGTGATTGTAACGGTGGTGGAATAAAAGGTGGCACGAATCTCATGATTTGAGCGCACGTTCTCAAATGTATAGGTGGAGACCGCACCCGCACTATTCCCGTCCACTATCACATCTTTGATGGCATAATCCGGATCTGCCGTGATGGCAAAGGTCTGATTATCTCCTTTCTCCACCCGTATATCACCTGAAGGAGAAATACTCCCCCCATCATCAGCCCTTGCTTTAATGGTGTATTTTTTATCAGCAGCCCGGGTGTGCTGGAAAGGAATGAAAGAAAGAAATACGGAAAACAGGAAAATCGAAATCAGGGTGCTCGATGGAAGGAATACGCTTCTGAAACTAACATATGAAAGTAGACCGAACATGTTGCTGACTGCATGAATAGGATGTTTTCAACAACAAGTTAACAAAAAAAAACAATTGGGGTTCAATCGCTTTGACGGAGGGTGCCTGACGTTGATCAAAGGGAGAGTAAAATGTCTTCATTGGCCGGGTCGGTCAGGATCCTTTCCAGGGCCAGCAGCCGGGCGTTGGTGTGATAGGTACTGTCATCCACCTCCCAGTCCGTGATCAGGGACTGGTCGCGGGTCGAACTCCTGAGCAATAAAACCTGACCGTCTATTTCAATTTTGGCAGTCAGTGTAAATATACCGTCACCCGCCGGGGATTTATCTATCCAGTGCAGATGGATGGTTTTATTTGAAAGGCTTTCCGGAATTGCCTCCATGAGTTCCTGGTGTGTAATACCAGGCTGATGAGATGATATGCGAGCCACCTGTTCGAGAATAAGGGGTTTAAATTGATAGATCCCCGACTTATTAAATTTAGATAAATTCTTTAATTTAACCCTGATAATTTAATAATCTGTGCATTTCCAACTCCCATGAAACGCTTCTTTTATCTGCTGCCCACAATTCTTTTACTACTTCATTCATGCCATCTTCACCTGCCACAACTATCCGAAGGGCAAACAAACTTTGTGGTATCCACTTCACAACAGCTTCAGGATGAATCCTATAGCCAGCGAATCGAGGCATTCTACGAGGGTGGGACAGAAGGCACCTTTATTGGAGAGAAGGAAGTGTTGATCTATTACAAGATTTTCAGACAGCAGGATTCAGCAGGTCCAGCCATTATGATCTCATCCGGAAGAACGGAGGCCGCCATAAAATATAAAGAACTGATTTATGATCTCTATAACAACGGATACACTGTTTATATCCATGATCACCGGGGGCAGGGTCAGTCGGGCAGGCTGGTGGAGGACCCGGAGATGGGCTTCATCGATACCTTCCAGTTCTACATCAACGACATGAAGAACTTCCATGAAAATTATGTGAAACCCCAGCATCATGGAAGGGTCTATCTGATGGCCCACTCTATGGGGGGTGCCATCGGAATGACATACCTGGAACAGTATCCCGGTGACTTTGATGCTGCAGCATTCTCCTCCCCCATGTTGGGTCTGAAATGGTATGTTTGTCCCATGGCCAGGTTATTCCGGACACAGGTCCCCAAATATGGCCCCGGCCAATCGGGGTACAACCGTGAAGAAGAGGGGGTGTTTGACGGAAATATCCTGACAGGATCAGAAATCAGGTTCCAAAGAGCCCTTGAGGAGTATGACCGGCTTCCGGAAGCAAGGCTGGGGGGAGCATCCATCCAGTGGGTGAGAAGGTCCTGTGAACAATTTGGGTATTTATTTAAAAATATAAGCAACATCCAGACACCATTCATCCTCTTTTCGGCCACGAATGAACAGCTTGTGAATCCCCGGTCGCATCAGAAATTCGTTGAAAAAGTCCTGCAGCTTGGAATTCAGTGTGAAGCTTACCAGGTTGAGAATGCGCAACATGAATTGTTTGTGGAGAAAGACAGGGAACGTACCATGGTTCTGGATGCCTGCCTCAGTTTTTTTTCCAGGCATTGAGATTGTCTGTTTCAGATACTTGAAAGGGGATTTGCCCACATTATCCTTATTCCACCTGAAATAGGCAATGGTCCTCAATGACCTGTCCGGATTTTGACATCCCTGTTACGGATACCACGTAGCTTCCTTTGATATCGGAGGTTACAAACTGCACCCCGGTCTGATCCCCCGGAGCGATAATCAGTTCCGGATTCCAGAAAAGCAGGGTCCTGAGATCCGGGAGATGATCCTCCAGGGTTCGGGGAGCCAGGTCCTGGGGAAGCCTGGTATCTGGATCCTGGTATGTTTGCAAGTCAATGATGGTTGATCCTTCAGGGAGGCCCACCCCGGCCAGGTTCCCCGCCTCGGATAAAACACTGAGAATCCCCCCGTAATAGTTACCCCCACGGATATAGGGTGTATTGATCACATCAATGTATTCGATAAACCGGGGATCTGTTTTGAATAACGCCTCCAGGTCCTGTACAGCCACATGATCCAGTAAAATCAGCGGGGCATAGTTGAGATAGAATCCCGCATCATCCATCATTGCCACTTCATAGGTTTCCTTTCTCTTCCTGATGACCACGTAAGGGACCAATTCAAAAAGAAATTCTTCCAGGTTGGGAATCTGAATATAATCAGCGGGCTTGTACCTGTATTCAGGGGATCCGTAAAAATAAGGTGCTTCTGCGGTATCTTCAGCGGAAACGGGAATCGGGACCGTGATCCCAAAGGCCTCCTTCAACTGGACATACATCAACATTTCCTCCAGAACTTCCATCCTCCCTGTAAAGAAATCCTTTCCGGGCAGTGCACCCTGAAAATACTCATTGGAAAAAGCATCCTCCAGAATCAGTTTATAGGCTGACCCTCCATTCGTATTGAAGTTAATCAGTGCATTACTGGCCCCCTGATGAGGCGGGATGGCAAAGTGAATACGCCCGTTCTTGTCAGCAACCAACCCCATGTAATCCGGCTCCTCCCCAAGCAGGGTCAGGTGCATGGCTGCGTTTGGGACAGGATGCTCATCGGCTCCCTGCACTACCAGGCCATCCAGGGAAATTCCCCTGGTCTCCGGGATAAACCTGACCGATTCCGGACCCTGGGGAATCCCCACCGTCAATCCTGAATAACAGGTTTCCGCTGAATCGATATAATCCGCCTTTGCCACAGAAACCGCCAGGCCCTGGGAGGGATCCAGTTCCGCTCCGGTCCCGATTTGGATCGTTACTTTTTCCCGCTTTGCATAGCTGCTGGCGTCGGTGCTGCAATGGAGGCCCTGGTGTAATGGTTTTAATTTCTGAAGCATGGGCTGATCCATTCCTGGTTCTGCTCCCTCCCTGGAAGTACCGCTCCCGTAATCCAGCGTTTCCAGGTTCAGCTGTTGGGGATTTACGATGGCTAGCGGAACATAGGAATATCCCGAGGGAGGAAAGTTTCTCATCCATTTGGTATAGGCCCTGAGGAAAAAATTTCCCGAAGATATGGTATCGGGAAGCACCAATCTGCCTGCAACACTGCCGTGGTCCAGGGGGAATTTACCCTGTGCCACCGCTACTTTCCTGCCATTGACCACCTCCAGATAAAGCACTGTGCTCCAGTCATTTTCCTTTAGAAGCGGATGGCTGAGGTTGAAAGCCCTGAAATGAATCGATTCCCCGGCTGCATAGAGGTTCCTGTCCGTTTTCAGGAAAAAGGTTTCCCTGAACCGGGGAGCATTCAACACATAGGGATCATTGAGCCCCTGGGCTGAAAGGCTTCCCGGGCTCCACAAAAGCAGTGCTATCAGACAGGCCATATGGTTCGATCTTCCTTTCATCTATTCCCAGTATTCTGGTTTCACGATGTCGCCTCCCCCATTCCTGCAATCAAAACAGAGTGATCCCCCTACTCCATAAGGAGGACCACTGCCCAGCGGACTCAAGGAAATCAGGTAGAACGGTATGGGCAGGAAAGGCGGTTTATTTATGGGATTGTCGATGGTATCCAGTGTGCATGGGATGGGCGGATAGATCAGTTCCCTGATGCCATCTACTAAAATCCTTTTTTCGGTAACAGAGGAGACATTAAAATAGCCGAGTACCTCCTGATCCGGATCATTTACATTATGAACATTGCCAGGAACACGATCCGGCTGACTCTCATAGATGCCTCCTGTTTCCTGGTTTTGTCTCTGAACCTGGAACCAGTAGTCGTAAGCCTTGTCGGTCAGTGAATACTGTTTTACAAGAAGGCTGTATTTGATTTGCAGGCGGTTCGTCTCCTCAGATACAAAATGAAGGGGTTGCTTCTTCAGGATATTCGATTGAAGGGCTTTGGTGGAGGCGATGAATATGGAGGGGATGGACTCGGTGCGCCAGCAGTAAGAATATGCATAGGGATCCAACTGCCATTTATACAGGGTTCCGTCATAATAATACTGGATGTAGTGGGCAGCGTGATATTCCCAGGTTTCTTCAAGGGTCCACCTGTAATTCCTGGCATCGCGTTCTTCACCCTGGAGGTCAAGGTAAAACTGGACCCCGTGCAGCGGGTTTTCCGGATCGGCCGTGCCGATGGTATCAAAATGCCAGTATACCTCGTCCACTTCGGGTGAGGGATCGGCCAGTTGCTCAGGATCCGATTCATATACCTCTCCGTCCGGAGTCACAATCCGCAACAGATATTCCACCCCGCCTTCCAATTCCCCGTCAGCGAACCACCTGGAGTAAATGCCTTCCTCCACTTCCTCGAATTCCATGATGCCGCCCCGGTTATTCACCACATCAACCATGGCGCCGGTGACATGGAACATGGTGGTGTCATTCAACGGGGAAGACCTGGAAAGTGACACGGTATGTGGCCCGGGCTGGTCCGTAATCAATGCCTCCACTACCAGGGATACCTGGTCATCTTCAATATCGGGCGTATAGGGATCAATACATCCCGGCAACATCATCAGGATGACAATCCACATCCATCGCTCTCTAATCGCTGGCATAATTCCCAAATTTAAAATTCCAGGAAAGGCTCACAATGGTGGTCCCAAAGATGGAGATCCTGTAACTGTTGATGGTTCCCTCTTCCGACCGGTAATAAACCGAGTATGCGTTTCTCCTGCCGGTCAGGTTGTAAATATTGATCATCCAGAAGCTGTGGATATTCTTTCTCGATTTCAGGTTGCCTTCCAGGTTTACCGACAGGTCTATCCTGAAATAATCGGGCAGCCGGTAGGCATTCCTGTCGGAATAATTGATCACCTGCTGTCCGTTCAAAAAGTAACTCGATACCGGATAGGTGACCGGCCGGCCGGTCTGATACACCATATTTCCGGATAAGCTGAGTCTCCGGTTGACCCTGTAATTCAGGATGAGATTCAGTGCATGGGGTTTGTCATAATTGGCCGGATAACTCGTTCCACCATTAATGCGTTCCCACACCAGGGGTCCATTCACAGTGATCAGGGACCTGGAGTAGGCGTAAGAGATCCAGCCATTTAACCTTCCCCGTTCCTTTTCAAGGATCAGCTCGAGCCCGTATGCATCCTGCTTTCCCTGTAAAATATCTTCCTCGATACGGGTGGACCCGATGAAATCGGCCCCGCTCCGGTATTCCACGATATCATGGATCCGCTTCATATAGAGTTCCGCGGAAGTTCTGATCCCGCTGTTTCGGAAATCCTTGTAAAATCCTGCCGAAATCTGATCCCCGTAAGGCGGCCTGATATGATAATCACTCAGTTTCCACTGGTCCGTGGGTGCAATGGCCACTGTATTGGTAAGCATGAAAAGATGCTGCCTGATCCGGTTGTAGGAGAGCTTGATGGAACTGGTGGATCCGGTGCTAAGGTTCACCGCCAGCCTGAGATCCGGTCCAAAATAGGACTTTACATGCTCACCGGCGCCATAACTCATCGTATCGGTGACATTCTCCGGAAGTTTCTGAGCGCCCGGAACGTAGGTAAAGATTTCCGTGGGCCCCAGGTAGGCAAAATGGGTGAACCGCACCCCGCCGTACAAGGTGAGCCAGGGAAGGACCGTAAATTTATCCCCGATGTAAACAGCGGATTCCAATCCGTTGTCGGTCCCAAGCGGTACCGGTAACCGGTTCGACTCGATGCCATAAGGATTGACCGTTCCCCTTTTCAGGTGGTAATAGATCATGTTTCCGCCGAAAGTGATCAGATGTTTGCTCCCCGGGGTCCAGTTGAATCCGACCCGGGTCTCCCAGTGTCCGATCCGGTAGTCATGCTCATAGGCCGAGACGAGATACTCCTCGTTGATTGTTTCAAAGGCATACTGGCTATACACCGAGGAAATGTCTGAATTGAGTGCCGGACTAACCCGGCGCTTCCAGCTTACCGATGCTCCCAGGTTCTGATAGTCATATTTCAGTATATCGGCATACTTGAAATGATCAGAACTGTAATAGCCGAAAATCCGGACCATGTTCCGGTCATTCGGTTCCAGGGTGATCCCTGCCGACAGATCGTAAAATGAGGCCCTGCTCTCCCTTAAGTCGGGATCTTCCAGCAGCCTCAATATCCAGTCTGAATAGGTGGATCGGGCGCTGAGGACAAAGGAGTGTTTCTCTTTTTTCAGGGGTCCTTCCACTGCAACGTGCCCCGTGATCGGGCTGATTCCGCCCCTGGCCGTCAGGTGGTTCTTGTTTCCTTCCCGTGTGGATACATTGAATACCGATGCAATGCGGCCCCCGTACTCGACCGGAATGTTGCTTTTATACAGGTTAAAGTCCTTGATGATATCTGGACTGAATGAGGAAAAGAATCCAAACAGGTGGCTGGTATTGTAAACGGGAATACTGTTGATGTAAAACAGATTCTGGTCCGCTGAGCTCCCCCTGACATTGAAACCGGAGGCACCCTCTCCAACCGTCTGGACACCCGGCAGCATCTGAGCCACCTTCAGCACATCCTTTTCGCCCAGCACCAGTGGAATCTCCTTGATCGTCTTGATGTCGATGTTGGCATACCCCATCTGGATCCCGCTCACATTCTGGTTCTTCTCGGCTGTGATCACTACCTCATTGAGCGGGATGATCTCCTTCACCAGTTCGATGTCCAGCCGGCCATCCCCATAGATGGTGAGGTTGTATTTCCGCTCCTTCATCCCCATGCAATTCACCGTGACCTGATGTTCACCCGGTTCCAGCACCATTTGAAATTCACCTTCATAATCGGTGGCTGTGCCCGCACGGGTATCGTTGATATAAATGGTGGCCCCGATCATGGATTCTCCACTTTCACGGTCCCTGACCTTGCCATAAAGCGTGACCGTTGACCCGCTCGACTGGTCCGATTCGCTCCCGATCACCACCGTCTCAATGATCCCTTCGGTTGCTCCCCCGCCAAAATATTTCTCCACCAGGGACTCCTGTGACTGTTGCTGATCCCTTTTGTACTGCTGCATCTCCTGATTTAGTTGCACGGCTTCACTCAGCACCATCAGTTCTCCCGGGATAATGAAAATGTTTCCTCCTTCATCCACATAGCTATCGAGTCCAAGAGGGATCAAATTTTCATCCAGTACCCGGGTCAGCAAGAGATCTGTCCCCCGGGCGGTGATACGGAGTCCTGCAGTCCATTCCGGGCGGAAATAAAAAGTGATACCCAGTTCATTTTCCAAAGCTTCCGCAAAAGTCTCAAAAGGCTCCCTGTCAAAGTTCCCCGAGAACCTCAATACAGGGGCCTGACCCTGAAGGAGGCAAGCCGACAAAACCAACATGATCCCCGGCACCACTCTTTTCATGGACCGCCCTCCTCCGTTTGATCGCAAAACTCGAGCAACTGCAGGAGCTGCCTGTCGGAGGCCCGTCCGATCCGGATCCGCTCCTTCCTCATGAATTGTTTGACCGGTGTGCGCCGGGATTCATCAAGTGCTTCGAGGAAGGCTGATTTTGTGCCCGCCGGATGTATTCCCCCGCCAACCTCCAGGTAAATGCGCCTTGATGCTTTGGTGTAATTGTAGTGTGCGGCACCCATAGAGGCCGTATAATTCATATTTTTTTTCCAGGATATCACGAACCGCGCGTCTCCATATTCGATCACCTGCACATATTTTTCATCTTCCCCGGGTAATGCAACTTTCCGGAACAATTTTCCATATAGGGCAAATTCATCCACCGCTTCCCGGTTCAACACCAGGTAACGTATTTCCCCCGTAAAGCTCTGAAACTGCAAAATAACAGCCTGTTGATAAAGGTCATAATTGATGGGGACCCCCTCATATTCCACCCCGTTCAACACCAAACGGCCGGGCCAGGCTAGCTCACCATACAGAAAAGGATCGGAGGTGTTTGAATAGAGCAGGAAATATTGCCTCCCATTCAGGAGGTTATAATCCGAACCGTAGGTCCGGTCAAAACGCGCTTTCACCTGGTTGAATGCTTCTTCACCCTGTCCGAAGGCGAGGGTGGATGCCAGGATTCCCTGGATAACCATCAAGGCAAATATGAACCAGATCCTTTGACTATCGTCCGAGGGCAAGGCCAGGAATATTAGATAACATAAAAGTGTTGTACTTTTCCCGTCTCCCACCATACCAATGCGCAGGAATCACACGGGGCCGGAGAGGAAGGATAAATATAGCCATTAAACCCAAACAATCTCATGGGAATCCCGTGTATATTGATAAAAATATC
>Ga0316576_10001408_pt1 | contig 12861 bp, 11 predicted proteins | sample S0NA_FD_203075 | JGI IMG/M metagenome (GOLD analysis project Ga0316576, IMG submission 203075) | Rhizosphere microbial communities from salt marsh grasses in Alabama, United States - S0-2_050615r3r5 | ecosystem: Host-associated > Plants > Roots > Rhizosphere | place: USA: Alabama | collected... | reverse complement strand
TGATCGGTGTCGAGACCGACCGCTACTACCCGGGCCATCAGACGCCGAAGGACATCGAGGTGCCCACGCTGTCCCCGGTGACCTGCCGGGGGGAGGGCACCTGGTCGACCATGACGTACTACAGCGTCGGCTCGGGCGCGAACGTGTTCGCCAGCGGGACCATGAACTGGACGCGGTCGCTGACCGGACCCAGCGTGAAAAAGGGCATCACGAACGGCTCCTCGGACTTCAGCCGGGCGGTGACGGCGAATCTCTTGGAGGGGATGGCGGACGGATCGCTTCCCGCCGCGCAACGCGACGTCCCGGACCTGCCGGACTACAACACCTCGGGTGCGGCCTGACCCGTTGCCGCAGATCAAGCCAGGACGCGACGACCGGCCGCCCCGAAGGCATTCTTGCCCAGCCGGAGCAGCCCGTGGGCGGAGGTCAGTTTCACCCGCGGTACCGAGGAGGTCTCGACGATGGGCCAGCCGCGCTCGAATGCGATCTGGCGCAACTCGGGCTCGGGGTTGACCGCCACCGGGTGCCCGACGGCTTCGAGCATCGGGAGGTCGCTGGCCGAGTCGCTGTAGGCGAAGCACTCGGCGAGGTCGTAGCCCCGCTGTTCCGCCAGCGCCTGCATGACAGCGACCTTGCCGTCCTTGTAGCAGAACGGTCCGACCAGGTCGCCCGTGTATACGCCGTCCTCGTCGCGGGCGGCGGTGGTGCCGACGCCGGTCTCCAGGCCCGCGGCGTGGGCCAGACGGGAGACGATCTCCGTCGGCGAGGCCGAGATCACGACCCGGTCGTCACCGGCCGCGCCGTGGTGGTCGAGGACCTCGCGCATGGCCGGCTTGATCGAATCCACGAGTTCGTCGATGAAGTGGTCGCCCAGGGCCTCGACGTCCTCGGCACGGTGGCCGGAGACGGCCCGCAGGATGCGGTCCCGGACCTGCGCGGAGCGCTCATCGGTGGCCCCTTTCAGCAGGAAGCTCAGGCCGTTGCGCAGGTCTTTGAGCAGGTCGGTCTTGCCGATGAATCCCTGCCGGAACGCGGCCTTGGCCAGCGGAATGTTGGCGGAACCCGGGATGAGGGTCCCGTCGAGGTCGAAGAATGCGGCGGTTGTGTGTGGCATGTTTCTATCCTCCCCACAATCGCCGGCCCGCATTAGTCCACAGTCGCTAGACAATGGCGGCTGTTTTTGTCCTAGGGTGACAAAATGCAACCCTGGGGACGACTCACCAAGGAGCTGGCCGCCAACCTGCGTCCCGTGCTGCCGGACGCTGTCGGTGCGACGGTCCTCGCGATCGGCAAGGACGTGCCCGCCTATGCCCCCGCCCTGGACAGCGATATGGGACCGGTCGTGCGGCGGGGGACCGAACTCGCACTGAGCAGACTGCTGGATCTGTTCGGCACCGACGATGCTGCGCTCGACGAACGGTCGGTGCGGTTCTACCGGCGGCTCGGTGCCGGGGAGAGCGCCCAGGGTCGTTCCCTGGAGTCCGTGTTGTCGGCGTACCGCATCGGGGCGCGGGTGGCCTGGGAGCAGATGTCCACCGCCGCGGTGGCCGCAGGCGTGCAGACGCCCGAGTTGGTGTCACTGGCCGAGGCGATCTTCGTCTACATCGATGAGTTGTCCGGTGCCAGCGCGCAGGGCCATGCGTCTCAAGCCGGGGCCCGGGACGTCCTGCGGTCCCGCCTCGCGCAGGCGCTTCTCGAGGGCGGGGCCATCACCGATCCCGTGGGACTGCAGGATGCCGCGGACGCTGCGGGGTGGACGATCCCGGAACGCATGGCTGTGGCAGTCGTGCCCGTGACGCCCGGCCGGGAACCGGCGCCGCCCGCCGACGTGCTCGCGATCGTGGATGACGGAGAGGCGCTGGCGATCCTCCCGGATCCGTCCGGCCCGGGCCGCCGCCGTGCGCTGGAGCGCGCTTGGGAGGGCACGCAGGTCTTTGTGGGGACCGTGCGCCCGGCGGCGGAGGCGCCTACGTCCCTGGCCCACGCCCGCCGCATCCAACGGCTCGTCGCAATGGGCCGGATCCCCGACACCCGGGTGGTCGCGGCCGCGGACCATCTCACCGAACTCGTCGTCGCGGCGGACTACGAGTTGCTGTCCGAACTCGCCGCGAGGGTGATGGCCCCCCTGGCCGACGTGAAACCGGCCAAGCGCGAGGCGTTGGAGCAGACACTCTGCGCGTGGCTGGCCTTCCAGGGTGATCGCCACCGGGTGGCCGCGCACCTGCATGTCCATCCCCAGACCGTGTCGTACCGCTACCAGCGCCTGCGTGACTTGTTCGGCGATGCGCTGCAGGACCCGCAGGAGCGCTTGGCGCTGCAACTGGTGCTCGGACTGCCCGACATCGAGTGAGCGGTACCCGTGCGTTCGACTGAACAAGCGGCCCTGGTTGTTGGTAGGAATGTCGTGTGTCTACAACGAAGCCGCCGGACGTGGGGACGAAGTCGACCGACAGGTCTCCGTTCGGAGCGATGCCGCTCGGCAGTCTGAACGCGTGGATAGTGAAACTGGTGATCCTGGGGCTCATCGACGTCCTGGGGATCTGGGCGGTGTTGAAGGCCTACGGGGCGAACTGGTGGCTCGCGGTCGGGTTCCTCGTCGTGGTCCTGGTGCTGGTCAACATCACCTACTTCCGCCGTGGCGGACTACCCCTGAAGTACATGCTGCCGGGCCTGATCTTCCTGGTCGCCTTCCAGCTGTATCCCGCGGGGTACACGTTCTACGCCTCGTTCACCAACCTGGGCACCGGCCACCTCATCTCCCAGGAGGAGGCGCGCAAGTCGATCCAGGTGCAGAACGAGAAGCCGGTGGAGGGATCCCCCAGCTTCGACGTTCGCCCGATCGAGAAGGGCGGGGACGTGTCGATGCTGATCACCGACCCCGAGACCGGGGCGGCGCTCATCGGTACCAACGACGGGGTGACGCCGGCCCCGGATGCCGAGTTCACGGGGGCGGCGGCAACCGCGGTGCCCGACTACCGCACGCTGAACCTGGGACAACTGACCGGCGACCCGGAACTGGATGCCCAGTGGCGTGCCCTGGCCGTCCCGTGGGACACCGAGCTGGGCTACAACCTGCGCCAGTCCAGTCCCACCCGCGCCGAGTTGCGGCAGTCCGACTTCGCCTACGACGCACAGACGGATACCTTCACGGACACCACGACCGGCACCGTCTTCTCGGCCAATCAGAGCGTGGGGCTGTACACGACCGATGCGTTCGATCCGGACTCGACCAACCGGCAGAACGAGGGCCAGTTCCTCACCCCGGGCTGGCCGGTGGGCGTGGGTCTGAATAACTACACGACGGTCCTGACGGACCCCGGTGTCCGGGCCAATTTCCTGCCGATCCTGATCTGGTCGTTCGTCTTCGCGATCGGTACCGTGCTGATGCAGTTCGGGTTCGGGCTGGCGATGGCTCTGGTCATGCAGGACAAGCGGATGCGGGGCCAGCGCTTCTACCGGATCGCGCTGGTGCTGCCGTACTCCCTGCCGATCTTCATGACCGCTCTGGTCTGGCGGGGCATGCTCAACCGTGACTTCGGGATCATCAACCAGATCCTGGGCGTCAATATCGACTGGCTCGGTGATGGCAGTCTCGCCAAGCTCTCGGTACTCATCGTGAATCTGTGGATCGGCTACGCGTACATGCTGCTGGTCGTCACCGGAGCACTGACCGCCATCCCGCAGGACCTGAAGGAGGCGGCCTTCGTCGATGGCGCGAGCGCATTCCGGGCCTTCCGCACGATCGTGCTGCCGCTGCTCATGGTCAGCGTCTCTCCTCTGCTCATCGCCTCGTTCTCGTTCAACTTCAACAACTTCACACTGATCCAGTTGCTCACCAACGGCGGACCGTTCGCCGGTTCCCCGATCCAGGGTGGGCAGACGGACCTGTTGATCACCTACACCTACCGATTGGCGTTCGGGACCAATGAGCAACTGCTCGGGTTCGCCTCGGCGATCTCCATGATCATCTTCATCATCGTGGCAGCGGTCTCGGCGTACGGCTTCCGATTGACCAAGCGTCTGGAGGAGATCAAGCAATGAGCGCCACGAAGGAAACCTCCACGCTGCGAGCCGCTCCCCGGATGAGTTTCGGACGGTGGATCACGACGATGGGCTGGCGCCACGCGATCGCGATCGCGGCGGTGCTGTTCGCGATCTTTCCGATCACGTACATCATCGGTGTGGCACTGAACCCGGTCGGATCGCTGTCCTCGGCCTGTCCACCCACCAAGACCGGGCTGTCCGCAGTGACCTGTCTGTTCATCCCGCAGACGTTCAGCCTCGAGAACTTCAGTGCCATCTTCAACGACCCCCGTCTTCCATACGGGATCTGGTTCCGCAACTCGCTGACGGTTGCCCTGGTCGCCGCGACCTTGTCCACATTGATGTCGGCCTCCGCGGCGTTCGCGTTCAGCCGGATGCGGTTCAAGGGGCGCCGGCCGGGGTTGCTGGCGTTGGTCCTGCTGCAGATGTTCCCGCAGATCCTGGCGATCACCGCGATCTTCATCCTCATGACCAAGATCTCCGAGGTGTTCCCGGGAATGGGCAGTGGCACGGTGACCGGGCTGATCCTGATCTACCTGGGTGGGTCGCTGGGCGTGAACACCTACCTCATCAAGGGCTTCTTCGACACGGTTCCGGTGGAGATCGACGAGTCCGCGAAGATCGACGGGGCTAGCCATGTCCGGATCTTCTTCGGTCTCGTGCTGCGTCTTTCCGCGCCGGTGATGGTGGTCGTGTTCTTCGTGACGTTCACATTCGTCTTCAACGAACTGGCCATCGCCCAGACCTTGCTGCCCAACACCACCGACACCACGCTGGCGGTCGGTATGCAGACCTACGTCTCGGGCAACCTGCAGGAGTGGGGCAAGTTCGCAGCGGGTGCGCTGCTGGCGGCGGTCCCCATGATCACCGTGTTCGCGTTCACCCAGAAGTACTTGGTCACCGGACTCACGTCGGGCGCGGTGAAGGGCTGAGACCGCGTGACCTCGTGGACGTCGACGCGGCGCCAAAGCCCGCACTTTCGCGCTAGCGTGACGACAGGCAACCCGGGGTCGCTGACCCCCCGGGGACGAAGGACCGAGGCAATCGGAGGACGCAGTGGCAAACGTCGGATTCGAACACGTGGAGAAGGTGTACCCCAACGGGTTCCATGCCGTACACGACCTCAACCTCGAGATCGCCGACGGTGAGTTCCTGGTTCTGGTCGGGCCCTCGGGGTGCGGCAAGTCCACCGCACTGCGGATGATCGCGGGCCTCGAGGACGTTTCGAGCGGGAAGATGACCATCGGCGACCGAGTGGTCAACGACCTGTCCCCGCAGGAGCGCGACATCGCGATGGTGTTCCAGTCGTACGCGCTGTACCCGCACCTCTCGGTGGCCGACAACATCGCGTACGGCCTGAAGATCCGCAAAATGCCCAAGGAGGAGATCCAGCAACGGATCAAGCGGGCGGCGGACATGCTCGAACTCGGTCCGTACCTCGACCGCAAGCCGGCGATGCTGTCCGGTGGGCAGCGGCAGCGCGTAGCCATGGGTCGCGCGATCGTCCGCGACCCGGCGGTGTTCCTGATGGACGAGCCGCTGTCGAACCTCGACGCCAAGTTGCGGGTGCAGATGCGGGCGGAGATCTCGTCGGTGGTCCATGACCTCGGGACCACCACGGTCTATGTGACCCACGACCAGGTCGAGGCCATGACGATGGGTGACCGGATGGCCGTCATGAAGGCCGGCGTCCTGCAGCAGGCGGGACCGCCCCAGCAGGTCTACGACCACCCGAACAACATCTTCGTGGCCCAGTTCGTCGGATCGCCACCCATGAACCTCGTGCAGGGTGTGGTTTCCCAGCAGGGCGACGACCTCTCGGTGCGGGTGGGGGACGCCGAACTCGCCATTCCCGCAGCGGTGGTGGGCGCACGTCCCTCCCTGCGCTCCTACGTCGGCAAACCTGTCGCGGTCGGGGTGCGCAGCGAGGACATGGAGGACGCGTCCCTGCAGCCCGACACCTCGCAGGACCAGCAGCTCTCCGGCACCGTCACCCTCGTGGAGGCGCTCGGCTCCGAGATCGTCGTGCACTTCAGCCTCAAGGGCGACACCGTGGTCACCGAGGACACGAAGCTCGTCGCGGAGGACGCCGGGGAGGAGGCCCTGGATATGGGTCCTGCCGGCGAGGTCCGGTGGGTTGCCTCGTTCTCACCGCGCTCGGGTGTCCGCCGAGGGGACCACGTCGGGATCGTCGTAGACATGGAGCGTGTGCACTGGTTCGACCCGTCGACGGGCGAGGCGATCCGCGGCTGAGGGTTGCGCCAGTGGTCACTCCGCAACGCTCGTACGGACGCTCTTATCGTCACGGAGATGTCTCGGAACCGCCCCTCGTGGCGCGTTCGGGTGCGTCGACCGTGTAGCTCCGCTAAGTTGTGACCCATTCGGCGGTCGTGGCGCATTGTGCCGTTGCGGGGGCCTGAATGACGCACACAACGCAGAACGGAGTGCAGATGCACAGCATCAAGCGAACGGTAGCGCTGGCCGCGACTCTCACCCTGAGTTTCGGGCTGGCCGCATGTGGCGGCGGGGACGACGGCGGCTCGGGCTCTGAGGCGGAGTCGGGCTCCGCCTTGACCATCTGGGCCGACGAGAAGCGCGCAGGCCCGATCGGTGAGCTCGCCCAGAGTTGGGGCGAGGAGAACGGTGTGACCGTCACCGTCGAGCAGGTCAACTTCGACGGGATGAAGGACCAGTTCGTCCAGCAGGCACCACAGGGCAAGGGTCCCGACATCCTGCTCGGCGCCAACGACTGGGCAGGCGAGTTCGTGGACAGCGGACTCGTGGCGCCGATCAACCTCGGCTCCAGCAAGGACAGCTTCGTCACCGCCTCCGTCAACGCGTTCACGATCGCCGGCCAGACGTACGGTGTGCCGATCGCGACCGAGAACATCCTGCTGTTCCGCAACACGAAACTCGCACCGGATGCTCCCACGTCCCTCAACGAGATGGGTGACACCGGACTGCAGTTGAAGAAGGACAAGAAGACGCAGTTCCCGGTGGGGCTGCAGGTCGGCGACGCCGGTGACGCGTACCACGCCTACCCGTTCTTCTCCGCTGCCGGCGGCTACTTCTTCGGGGGCCCGGACGCTGAAGGCAACTACGACGTCCAGGACATCGGACTGACCAGCCCGGGTGGGATCGCCTGGGCCGAGGCGTTCTCGGACTGGGGCAAGCAGGGGATCGTGAAGTCGACATTCGTCGGTGACGACCTCACCAACGCGTGGTCGCAGGGCAAACTCGCCTACTGGATCACGGGTCCGTGGAACAAGGCGATCGTCGAGGATGCCGAAGGCGACGGCGTGCCGTACAGCGCCGAGGGTCTTCCCACCTGGGATGGATTGGACACCCCCTCGATCCCGATCGTCGGGGCGCAGGGCTTCTACTTGAGCCAGAGTTCGCAGAACGCGACTACGGCCCAAGCTTTCCTGGATGCGACGCTGAACACCGAGTTCATGGACAGCCTGTTCGCTGCCGACCCGCGCCCGCCGGCGTGGACGGACTCGCTGGCGGCCGCTGAGGATGACCCGATCATCAAGGCCGTCGCCGAATTCGGCACCGACGGGTTCCCGAACCTGCCGTACCCGGAGATGGGACCGATGTACGAAGAGATGGGTCTGGCGGAGAAGAACATCCTCGACGGTGCAGATCCGCAGACAACCATGGAAGAGGCGCAAGCCAACGTGGAGAAGCGCATCCAGTAGTCAGGTGGTGCAACCGGAAGGCCCACTGTCCGCCCCCGGCGGCAGTGGGCCTTCCCATGTCCGGCCGTGGTGGGCGACCGCGGTGTTCTACCAGGTGTACCCGCGCTCGTTCGCGTGTGCGGAGAACCCCGACGGCGTCGGAGACCTGCGCGGGGTGATCAACCGGCTCGACCACATCGTGGGACTCGGTGTGGACGCGATCTGGTTGTCACCGCTGTTCAGCAGCCCACAGGTCGATCACGGGTACGACGTGAGCGACTACTTCACGATCGACCCGACCTTCGGGACGATGGCCGACTTCGACGAGTTGCTGGATGCCGTACACGCGAACGGTCTGCGACTCCTGCTCGACCTGGTCCCCAACCACACGTCCGACCAGCACGACTGGTTCAGGACCGCGGTCGCAGCGGGCAGGGGTTCCCGCCAGCGTGAGCGGTACCTCTTCCGGGACGGTCGGGGGGACCTTCCGCCTACCGACGTCGTGGGTTCGTTCAGCGGCGCCCCAGTCTGGACCCGGGTCCGTGAGCCCGACGGCTCGCCGGGCCAGTGGTACTTCCACCTCTTCAGCGCGGAGCAACCCGATCTGAACTGGTCGGACCCGTCCGTGCTGGAGGGCTTCGAGCGGGTGTGGCGCCACTGGCTGGACAAAGGGGTGGACGGGTTCCGGGTCGACGTCGCAGATCATCTCACCAAGGATGTCGATCGCACCGATGTCCGCGAGGGCAACAGCCTGCTCGATCACGAGCCGGGCAATCGCACCCATCAGGTGTGGCAGGCGTTCCGCGCGGTTCTGGACGGCTACCGGCACGAACCGACCGCGATCGGGGAGATCTGGTCCGATGCCGCGCTTTACAGCGGTGCGCGAGAGTTCCCGCTCACGTTCGGGTTCCCGCTCCTGCAGGCCGGGTGGGACAGCGTCGCTGTGCGCGGGGCCATCGACGAGGTCCTTGGCCGGGGGGTGTCACCAGTCTGGGTGATCGACAATCACGACACGGCGCGCAGCGCCACCCGTCTCGGATCGGTGGCGCGTTCCCGGGCGCTGACCATGGTGATGCTCGCCCTGCCCGGCGCGGCCTGCATCTACCAGGGCCAGGAACTGGGTCTTCCCAACGTCGACGATCTGCCGGAGGAGGTGCTCGCCGATCCCATCTGGGAGGGATCCGGTCGAGCCGATCGCGGCCGCGACGGGTGCCGGGTGCCGATCCCCTGGTCGGGTACCGACCCGCCCTTCGGATTCTCGCTCGTGCCGCCCTGGCTGCCGCAACCGCCCGGCTTCCGCGAGTACACGGTGCAGGGGCAGACCCGGAGCCCGTCGTCGACCCTCTCGCTGACCCGGGATTGGGTCCACCTGCGCCGGCAGTTGCCGGAACTACACGCTGGTCCGATGGTCTGGCTCGACGACCGTCCCGACCGGTTGCACTTTTCACGACAGGTGGGGGACCACCGTCTCGAGGTTCTGGCGAACCTGGGGGACCGACCGATTCCGCTCGCGACCGGTGAGGTGCTCGCTCACTCCGCCCCGGTCGTCGTCGACGGTGTGCTGCCGCCGGACACCGCGGTGTGGCTGCGTCCGGAGTGACTCCGGCTCAACGACGTTAGAGTTCGTCCACGCGGTGAGAGGAACCACGCGTTCATTCTCTAACCTCCTGAACGTTCTCCAACGTCGCCGGCGCGTCAGTCCACCGCCCCCGTGAGGTAGCGCTGGATCGTAGGACCGATGGCGGCGACCAGTTCGTCGGTGGTGAGGGAGGTGACCTCGGGCAGTTGCAGGAAGTAGCGTGTGAAGGCGAGGCCGGCCATCTGGGTCATGACGAGGGCGGACCGACGCGCGGGATCATCCTCCACCAAGCCGGCCACCGCCACCATCACCGATTCGTGCAGGGTCCTCTGCATGACGTCGCGTGCCACGTCGTGTGACGCTGCCGTGCGCAGCATCCCCAGGAAGTGCTCCCGAACCTGCGGGAGTTCCCACGTCGACACCATCGTCTGGACCAGTTCCTCGCCCATCCGGTCGTGAGGTGCCCGCTGGACCGCAGCCAGGACCACGGCCGGTTCGACCGGTAGTCGCAGTGCCTCGGTCAGCAGGCCCTGCTTGGATCCGAAGTAGTGGGCGATGAGGGCCGGGTCGACGTCGGCCTCGGCGGCGATCGCGCGCATGCCGGCCCGCTCGTACCCGAACTCCGCGAACAGTCTGCGGCCCGCCGCCAGGATCCGTTGCCGGGTGTCCTCGTCCCCGGGCCGTCGCCCACGCGGTCTCATTACCGGCCCAGCATGGTCATGCGCTCCTCGATCGTGGCCCGCACCGGGCGCAGCGTCGCGACGATGCCGTGCTGGGCGAGAACCTCGCGCAGGCGGGCCTCGTCGGGATCGATCACGCGTACGTCCCTGCCGTCGAGGTTCAGGGCGAAACCGTCGCGGCCGAGGACCTCGAAGACCGTGGACCAGTCGTCGGATGCCACCGCGACTGCCGTGGTCCCGTCCACGATGTCGGCCACGGTGCCGGCCGCCACAAGTCGGCCCGTGGACATCAGCAGCAGGCGGTCGCACTGTTCCGCCTCTTGCATGTAGTGGGTCGTCACCAGCACCCCTACGCCCCGCCGGGACTGCTCCCGGATCTGGTCCCACAGACGCGCACGCCGCAGCGGTTCGACGCCCGATGTCGGCTCGTCGAGAACCAGCACGTCCGGTTCGTGCTGCAGCGCGCACACGAATGCCAGTTGTCGTCGCAGCCCGAGCGGGAGGTCGCTGACCAGGCGGTCCTGGGCTTCGAGCAGGTGCCCGGTCAACGGCATCGGTTCGCAACCGAACGCCTGGGCGGCGAAGTCGAGGTTCTCGCGCACCGTGAGCTCTGTGTACAGCCCCAGGCTCTGCGGCACGTACCCGAGGTGTTCCCGGCCCAAGCGGCTGGGGTGACGGCCGTTCAGCAGAGCCTCGCCGTGGGTTGGTCGCAACAGACCCAGCAGCATCCGGATCACGGTGGTCTTGCCGGCGCCGTTGGCGCCAAGCAGTCCGACGACCTCGCCGGGCTGTACGTCGAAACTCACGTCGTCGACGGCCGTGAAGCCGCCGAAGGAGCGGCTCAGCGACCGGGCCTGCAGAAGTGCGCTCATGCCGACTCCTGACGCAACGATTCGATGATGGCGACGTCCTCCAACGTCATGTCCGTGGGGTCGCTGCCCGGCGGCGCCGAGTCGGGCCACCACTCCCGGAAGGAGGTGGCATGCCGCCAGGCGAACTGCGACCGCTCCGGCGTTGAGGTCTCGACGACCTCCCCCGGATAGCCGGACACGAGTTCCTGCGGACGGCCGTTGAGCAGCGATCTGCCCTGATCCAGCACCAGCACCGATCCGGACCGCTCGGCCTCGTCCACGTAGGTCGTGGCCAGCACGACCGCCGTGCCATGCGCGGCCGCCTCACTGATCAGACGCCACAGCTCCACGCGGCTTACGGGGTCCACTCCAGTGCTCGGCTCGTCGAGCACCAGCAGGTCGGGCTCGTGAAGCATGGCCAGGCAGAACCCGAGTTTGTTCCGCATCCCCCCTGAGAGCTTGCCCGCGAGTCGGTCTCGCGCCTCGCTGAGACCGGCGCGGCCGAGCAATTCGTCCGCGCGATGCGCGAGCGCCTCACCGGACAGCCCGTACGAGCCGCCGATGAAGGCGACGTTCTCGTCGACACTGAGATCGGCCCAACTGCCTGCCCCGGTGGGCATGAAGCCCGTGCGTGCCCTCGGCGGGGTGTCCACCACTCCCGAGGTGATCGGCACCAGCCCGACCATCGCCTTCAGCAGGGTGGTCTTGCCGGCCCCGTCGCCGCCCACGATGGCCGTGATGTGGCCGCTCGGGGTGTCCAGCGACACGTCGTCGAGGGCCACGACGTCCCCGAACCGCACGGTAAGGTCGCGCACGCTCATGCCGCCGCCTTGGCCTTGGCGCGCCTGCCGTCTCCGGGTGCGAGGTTGCGCCGGAACCGCAGCACTGCGCCCGTGAACACGATCACCGCCATGACCGCGAGCATGATGAGTGGGAACCACAGCGCATCCAGCGGCGCCCCGCGCAGCATGACCCCCTGGGACACCATCGTGAAGTACGTCAGCGGCAGGCAGTAGCTGATCCACCGCACTCCCCAGGGGATGGCCTCCAGCGGGAAGATGAACCCGGACAGGAGGATCTGGGGAAGCAGGAAGAAGAACGCGGTCTGGATGGCTTGTCCGACGTTCTGCGAGATCGTGGATATGAACACCCCGAGGCCCAGCACCACGAACAGGAACAGTCCGGCGCCGAGCGCGAAGACCGCGACGTTGCCGTTGAACGGGACGTCGAACAGCAGCATTCCCAGCACGGTCACGAGCACCATGTCGAGGGTGGCGAGCAGGAAGTACGGAAGAATCTTGCCGAGGATGACCGTGCTCGGCTTGATGGGCATCACTGCGAGTTGCTCTATCGTGCCGGTCTGCTTCTCCTTCACCATGCCGATGCTGGTGACGATGGTGCCGATGAACGTCAGGATCAGACCGATGATCGCGGGGATCATCACCCAACTCGTCTTCAGGTCCGGGTTGAAGAGGACTTCGACCGTGACCCGGTCGCCGAGGCGGTTGAAGGTGGCCACTGCGGTCTGCGCGGTGAACAACGACGAGCCATTGATGTAGGCGACGGGGGGCTGCTGGCTCGTGTCGATCGCCACGTCGACATCATTGCGTTGCAGCAGGTCCTCGGCGGTCGTGGCGTCCCCGCCCGGGTCGACGGTCGCGACGTCGAACGGGGCCTGCGGGACCTCGGTGACCAGGGCGGCGGCTTGCTGCGCCTGTGGTCCGAGGGTTGCGGTCGGGATCGACTCGACGGAGAAGTTGGCCGCGTACCCGAAGACAACTAGCAGCAGGATGGGCATCCCGATGAGCATGCCCATCGTGCGGTGGTCACGACGCAGTTCCCGGAACTCCTTCATGATCATGGCGCGCATGGAACCACCATACGCCCAATATTCAACGGGTGATGAATTATGCGTCGGATCTGTGTCTGCAGGGTTTGCCCGGCCATGGGGCGCCCACAAAGCAGCGAGTCTCCCAGCTGTCCCGACGCGGTACCATCGGGGGTGGCTGCTCTGAACCGACCCCAGC
>Ga0316576_10001407_pt1 | contig 12883 bp, 12 predicted proteins | sample S0NA_FD_203075 | JGI IMG/M metagenome (GOLD analysis project Ga0316576, IMG submission 203075) | Rhizosphere microbial communities from salt marsh grasses in Alabama, United States - S0-2_050615r3r5 | ecosystem: Host-associated > Plants > Roots > Rhizosphere | place: USA: Alabama | collected... | reverse complement strand
ACTCGACGCGCGCGAAGTCGCGGTCGTCCCCCGCCATCTGCACGATGCCGCCGACGAGGAAGACGAGCAGCAGAAGCTCGAGGACTCCGAGGGCCAGCCACAGGATGCGGCCCGGCGGTCGATTGACGATCAGGAGGACGGCGCACCACGCCGCGAGCAGCAGTGACACGATGATGGTGGTCGTCGCGAAGGGACCGGTCACGCCGGCATCCTGCCACCTCGTCCCATGCCGGCCGTGGGGACTACTTGATCGCCCAGGAGATGTCCAGGGTCACGCTGATCTCCGTGGTGCCGGGCTCGATCGGCGTCGGCACCTTCTCGGCGCTCGCGGCCGAATCCTCGGCGTACGCGATGGGAGGCGGGCCGACTGTGTTCGTGGACTCCGCGACGGTCATCACGTCGCCGAGGGTGAAGCCGAGCAGATCGGCGTACTGCTGTGCCTGCGCCTGCGCGATCTTCACCGCTTGGGCGCGCGCGGCCTTGGCAGCCTCGGTGGGATCCACCACGAAGGTGGAGAACGAGTCGACGCGGACGGTGTTCCCTCCGGCGGAGACCACCGAGTCGAGGATCGACCCTGCGGTGGTCAGGTCTCGCAGGGTGACCTCAATCGTCTGAGCTGCCCGGTAGCCGATCAGTTGCTGCCCGCCGTCGGTGTAGTTGTACTGAGGCGAGACCGAGACGCCCTGCGTGGCGACGTCGGCATCCGCGACTCCCGCCTTGGTGAGCGCGTCGAGGACCGCACTCGTCGCCTGCGCGGCGTCCGCCTGCGCCTGTTGGGCGGACGTCGGATCGGTGACCTCGACGGTGAGGCTGGCGCGGGCAGCATCAGGCACCGCCTCGGCCTGACCCGTGGCCGACACCTGCACCGTGCGGGACTGGTCGGAGGAGGCGTTGACTGTTGTCGAGGGCGTGCACGCGGCGAGAGCTCCGACCAGGGCGACCGCAGCGGCGGCTCCCGCCGCTCTCCTGAGGCTCGCGCGCGCGGTCACTGTGCACCAGCCAGTGCGAGGAGCTCGGCGTCGGTGAACGGGTTGTCGAGCGTGCGCCCGTTCAGCAGCACTGTGGGCGTTCCCCCGACGCCGCGACTGAATCCGGTCTGCGTGGTGGCCGCCACGAACGGAACGTAGGTCTCGTCGTTGATGCAGGCGATCGCTGCCTGGGAGGCTCCGGCCCGGGTGGCGAGGTCTGCCAGCTGCTCTGCGGGGAACTGACCGGGCGGCTCGCTGGGGTCGGCGGTCGCGAAGAGAAGGTTGCTGAAGGCGGCGAAGGGCTCCGCGCCGTCCGAGTGGAGGACGCAGGCCGCCGCGCTCGCCGCCCGCGCCGACGCACCCGCGGGATTCAGGTCCGCGCTGGTCTCGCCGAGGAAGGCGAGGTTGTACTGCTTGACGAGCAGCCCCGACCCCGGCTGGAGAGCCTTCTGCACGAGGTTCGACCCGATGTCCGACTCCCACTTCTGGCAGAAGGGGCACTGGTAGTCCACGTAGACCTCGACGACATCCGCAGCGGCCGGGTCGCCCACGAGCATCGCGCCCGTGGGGTCGGCTCCCGAGGGCGTCGTGCTTCCCGACGGCAGCTGGGGTGACGCGCCCAGCTGCGTGGCGCCCTGCGGCTCCGCCGCCTGTGCAGCGGCCTGGTCGGGCGACTGCGCCGCTGCCTCCTGCTGCGCCGCGGCCGCCTGCTGGCCCAGCGCGGACACCTGCGAGGACAGATCGTCCAGCTGCGTCTTCGTCGTCGACAGGGCGATGCCGAGGGCCACGGCGATCACGAGGAGCAGGGCGAGGGCCGCCAGTACCAGGTACCGGACGACCTGAACCTGTGTGCGCAGGCTGGCGATGCCCGGATTGCCGCCGGTGGTCGACGGCTGGGCGGCGCCCGGGTAGCCGACGACGGTGGTCGATTCCGGCTGCGGTTGCGGCGGCGGGGGAACATCGCTCATGGCGTCACACTACGTCTCAGCAGGGCACTCACGGGGCAGCGGTCGCCTCAGGTGGCGCGCTGAGCGCGCCCTGCGGTTCCGTCGGCGTGGTCGCCTGCACGGACTTGACGCCGAGACGTCGGTCGGCGGCGATCCGGACAACCAGGCCGATGATGGCGCCGAAGATGGCGAACGGGGCGATGACGGCCCCGCTGCCGCCGATCAGGAGCGCGCCGAGCAGGGCCGACGTGCCAGGCGCCTTGATCATGGCCGCGGCGGCTGCCGCGATGCCGGCTGCGGCCAGCGGCGACACCGAGATCGACGGCACGGTCAGCGCGACAAGGACGCCGAAGCCCACGCCGAGGTACGTGGCCGGGAAAATCGGTCCGCCTCGGAAGCCGCCGCCGAGCGCCGCGGCATAGGCCACTGACTTGGTGACGATGATGACCACGACGAGGCCGATCGACGTCTCGGCCACGAGGTCGCCCATCGCTGTCTGGCCGCTGAACAGCACCATGCTGGGGTCGATGCCGAAGCCGACCTCGGCGATGAGCAGCATCACGATGGTCACCGCCGTTGCCGCATACAGGATGCGGACGGGTCGGCGCTGCGCCCGTCGGGCGAGGGTGACCGCGCTCTCGCGCACGATGACGATGATCACCGCGACCAGGACGGAAACGACGATGGCCACCGCGAGGTCGATCGGCAGGATGGTGTCGTATGCCGGGACACCCGGCACTGCCAGTTGGTGCACCCCGAAGCCCGGGAGGTTGCCGATGCCCGCCTGGGTCAGGTAGCCGGCGGCCAGAGCGGTCAGGACTCCCGGGATGAGCACGACGGGGATCAGGCCGAACGCGGCGAACTCGAGCATGAGGAAGCCGGAGATGAAGGGGTTGCCGAAGATCGACCCGATGGCCGCCACTCCCCCGAGGACCATCGCCGCCTGCTGCACCTTGACGTCTGCTCCGCGAGTGAGGAGCAGGCCGATCGTCGTCCCCAGGACGATCAACGGAGCCTCCGGACCCAGCACGAAGCCGAAGCAGAGGGAGCCGACGGCGGCCAGGAGCACGGAGGGCACGATGCGGAGCGGATCGTCGAAATGGAATCCCGTGAGGGGACCCTGCCCCGTCGCGCCCGGCAGGCGCCGAGCCAGGGCGACCACCGTGGCGCCGGCGGCGAGCACGATCGACGCGAGCCACCACGGGGCGACGTCGAAGCCGAGCGCGGCCGGCAGGTCGTCGTAGAACCAGTTCTCGGCCACGTGAACGAACTCGGTGAACAGGGCCGCCGCTGCTGCGGCAATCACGCCCACGATCACGGACAGGACGAGCAGTCTGCCAGCGCCACCTCCGCCGGCCCCGGCTTGACTCGTCGATGCTTCTCGATTGGGGTCGCCCGCAGGATCCTCCATCGACCGAACGCTAGTGGTCTCCGTCGAGTCGCCGTGGCACTTCGCATCTCGGTACGGTGGGAGATGACCGATTCCTTCTGGTCAGCAGCCGATGAAAGGGCCGACATGAACCTCGAAATGCTGGAGAAGATGGGCACGGGCAAGGGCTTCATCGCGGCCCTCGACCAGAGCGGCGGAAGCACGCCGAAGGCGCTGCGCCTGTACGGCATCGAGGAGTCGGAGTACTCGGGCGACGAGGCGATGTTCGACCTCATCCACCAGATGCGCACCCGCATCATCACCAGCCCGTCCTTCAACGGCGACCGGATCCTCGGCGCGATCCTCTTCGAGATGACGATGGATCGCCAGATCGAGGGCCTCGGCTCGGCGGAGTTCCTGTGGACGCGCAAGCAGGTGGTCCCGTTCCTCAAGGTGGACAAGGGCCTGGCCGACGAGTTCGACGGCGCCCAGATGATGAAGCCGATGCCGGGGCTGGACGAGTTGCTGGACCGTGCGAAGCGGCACGGCGTCTTCGGAACGAAGATGCGCTCGGTGATCAAGCTGGCGAATCCGGTCGGCGTCGGCGCCGTCGTCGACCAGCAGTTCGAGATCGCTCGGCAGATCGTCGCCGCGGGACTCATGCCGATCATCGAGCCGGAGGTGGACATCCACAGCCCGGAGAAGCAGGAGGCCGAGGACCTGCTCAAGGCGGCTCTCATCGCCGGCCTCGACACCCTGGACGACGGCCAGCAGGTCATGTTCAAGCTGACCCTGCCGAGCACCGCCGACTTCTACGAGGACCTCGTCAACGACCCGCGGGTGCTCCGTGTGGTGGCCCTGTCCGGCGGCTACTCCCGCAAGGAGGCGGACTCACTACTGCGCGCCAACCATGGCGTGATCGCATCCTTCTCCCGTGCACTCACGGAGGGGCTCAGCGCCCAGCAGACCGAGGCCGAGTTCGACGCCACCCTCGACGCCACGATCCAGAGCGTCTACGAGGCCTCGCTCACCTAGCCCGCGTTCAACTCGGTTGCGGGGAGTCGAGCCAGGCACGGGCTGCGATCAAGCTGGGCACCAGCACTTCGACGAGGAGGCGGACGTCGTCGTCCTCGGAGTGCGGATAGTCGACGGTCAGTTCCGCCTGGGGCAGTCCGGCGCCCACGCACATCACGCGGCTCCCCCTCTCGGCCACCCAGCGCAGGAGTTCCGGCTCCCAGCGGGATCCCGTGAAGAGCAGCATTCGGTAGTCCGTGGTCTTGGTCAGGTAGACGTCCACGTGGCTCCAGTCGCCCGTCTCGCATCCCACCGCCGGCAGCCGGGGGCCCTCGCGCAGCATGAGCGCGCCTTGCAGGGCGCTGCTGAGCCGACGGGCTGGCGCCACGAGATGAGTGCCGTCCGCCCCGACCGCGACCGTGGCGGCGGCTGGGAGCCAGCCGGCTCGCGCATCCATCAACTCTTGACATGCGTCGGCCGCCCTCCTCAGCGTGCCCACCACGTCCGCGTCGCCCAGAAGCCGCTCCTCCAGGCTCAGGAGCAGCGCCAGGGTGTGCTGGAAGGACCGGCAGGCCACTCCCCCCGCCTCCTCCTCGGCTCCCATTGCCACCGTGGTGATGGCACGCTCCGTCAGCGGTGAGTCTGCGCGATTGGTCAGTGCCACGATCGGTGCCCGTTGCCGGTAGTAGTCGACCGCGTGGAGGGTCTCCTCCGAACCGCCGCTGGCCGAGACCGCGACCACCACGGTGTCGGAACCGGGCTCCGGAAGGAGATCGCTGCTTGCAAGCTCTGCGACCGCCCGCACCCCCTTGGCTCGCAGGCGTGCTGCCGCGACCTGGTTGGCGTAGTGGGACGAGCCCATTCCGAGGAACACCAGGGAGGCCGATCGGTCGATCGGGCTGGCCGCCCATGGCGAGCGATCGGCCATGCGCGTCGCGAGAGCATCCAGCGTCACCGGCGAGCGTTCGAGATCCGCCAGGAACAACTCGGGGTTCACATGGACTCCTTCGTCAACAGCCCCGGGAGGGCGGCATCGGGAACGTACCGCCAGTGCGGGAGGTATCGAGCCGCGTAGATGTACTCCCGGCACTCCTGCTGGACCATGAAGGGTACGAGCAGCGAGCGATCAAGGAGGTCGAGGGCACCCGCTGACGCCAGTCGGGATTCGTAGGCCCCAAGGAAGGCAGCCTGGGCCACCGGAATCCATTCCAGCACCCGTCGCCGGCCACGGTCGTCGAGATCCTCTGCGCGGTGCATGACCACGCGCCCGACATGGTCGAGCGATGCCAGCATCCCGGCGACGTCCCGTGCGGCCGGAGCGGGGGCGAAGCGCTCTGCCGCAGGCAGGACGGGATTTCCGTCGAAGTCGATCAGGTCGTACCTCTTTCCGCTCGACCTGAGCACCTGTCCCACGTGAAGGTCGCCATGGATGGGAATCGTCGGAGTTCCCGCTGCCCCCTCGATCGGCGCCAGGCGCTCCCGTACCCGCACCGACAGGTCGTCGTCGAGCCCCGCGCCCTCCACATCCGCGAGAGCGGCGGCGTGCCAACGGCGGGCGTCCTCGACCGAGGCGTGCCCAACGCCCTCCGCCGAGAAGGCCAGGTGCAGCCGCGCCACCAGGTCCCCCACCGTCGAGATCGCGGCAGGGTCCTCGGAGTCCTCGCCGCGCGCCCCAGCGCGGACGTCATCGACCAGCCACTCCCACCCGTCTGACGCCCCGGCTCGGTAGGCCATGACGAGTGCTGTCAGCTGGCCACCGCTGCTGAGCAGCCGCCCCAGGACGGCCGGCGTCCCCGTGAAGCCAGCGGTCGCGAGCAGGTCCATGCGGTGCAGGGCCTCACCCTCGACCGCAGGGTTCAGGTACCACTTGACGACGAACGCGTCACCGACGACGACAAGCTCGTTGGTCTGGTCGACCGGGATGCCCCGCTCACGGCCCCGTGCAGCAGGGTCGATCGACGCCACAACCGACGATGCGGCTCCGTCCCCGGGCACCGCCCTTCGAATGCTGTCGGGGCCTACCACCGACGGAATTCCATAGCGAATCCCCCTGCCGTCCTCTATCAGCAGGTGGTGCAGCTCCCCGTGCGGTGAGGACCCGAGCCAGCGGTCCTCGATGAGCCGCAGGGGGCGGGACATTCGTGCCGCCTCTTCGGCCCTGCGCGCCGGCAGCAGCGCCGCGGGTTCGGCGGCAGCGACGAGGCCCGCTGCATCGATCACGAACTGGCGGCGTGCGTCCGCCCCACCGACTCGATCACGTCCGCGCCACGCCGCATGCCGGCGCGGCCGCGGATGCTCTCACCCATCCGCTCGAGTCGCGCGCGCAACTCGTTGTCGCCCAGCAGCTTCTCAAGGGCGCCCGTCATCTCCTCGTCGGTGAACGAGTAGGTCGCCAACCGGATGCCGAGACCCAACTCGTCTACGCGCTGCGCATTGTCGTACTGGTCCCAGAACAGCGGCAGCAGGATCATCGGCTTGCCGAAGTGCAGTGACTCGGTCGTGGTGTTGTTGCCGCCGTGAGTGATCACGAGGTCGACCTGGGGGATCACCTTGGTCTGCGGCAGGAACTCAGCGCCCACCATGTTGTCTGCCAGCGTCAGCTCCGCAGCCTGGGGACCCATGCTCACGATGAAGCGGTGACGCGTGGCGCCCAGCACGTCGATGAGTCGTCGCATGAGGTCGACGTCTGCACTGCCCAGGCTGCCCAGCGAGAGGTAGACCAGGGCGCTGCCATCCGGACGGTCCCGAACGGCCTCGGGCAGTTCGTAGTCCTCGTCCGTCTCTCGCACACTGGAGTCCATCCGTGTCCAGGTCGAGTCGAGCGGCCGACGTTCGGTGTAGTCGACCTCCTCGGGGAAGACGTACAGATTGGCGACGTCGGACTGGTGGATGAACTCGAGATCCGGAAGCGGCGGGGCACCCTGCTCCACGACCCAGGCGTTGTACGACTCCCACATCGGGCGGTGCGTGCGGTCGTACTCCGCGAGGAAGGCCGGCCAATCGGACCTGTCGTCGCTCGGCAGGCCGGAGTACGGCGGCGGAACGTCGGGCCCCTTCACTTCGAGCGGATTGCAGGACACGATGCGGACGAAGGGTACGCCGGCGGTCATGAGGGCGGGGAAGCACACCACGTTGTCCTCGACCACCACATCCGGTCGCACGCGCTCGATGATCTCGCGCAGGTGCGGCTCGCAGTAGACGGCTCCATCGATGAGCGCCTGCCATGTGGGCTTCATGAACGTCTCGAGCTGCTCGATGGTGGGCTTGCGGAACTCCGGCGCCGTCTCCTGGATGAAGTCCTTCCAGAACTGACCGGCATCCTGCTCGTCGGCATCGTCCGCGGGCGGGGCCAGGTCGACAAGGTCCTCCTCGAACCCGAGAGGCGCGAGCTTGCCCTTCCACGATGCCTCCGCCGCGAACACCACCCGGTGTCCTCGCTCCAGAAGCACCTTGCCGATGCCTATGCACTGATTGGTCGGCCCATAAGCGGACTCGGGCATGAACAGGACGGTCAACGGGCGCTCAGTCATCTGATCTCCGGGTGAGGGGATGGTGGGTGGCCAGACGTGCGTAGCTGAGGATCAACTCTGCCGTGGCATGGTGGTCGAGCGTCGGATGCCCGGCCATGATGCGGTACCCATACGCGTCCTCCAAAGCCACCAGGTTCCGGGCAATCGTGAGGGAGTCCGACGCAAGACGGAAGACCCCCGACTGAGCCCCCGAGTCGAGGATGGTCTGGTACATGCCGACCTGCCGGTCGTAGAGCGACGTCAGGAGTACCGCATACACGGTGTTGCGGGCCGCCTCCCCGCCCAGTGCGCACAGGAGGCGCACCTCCTCGTCGTCGCGGTCGCGAGGCAGTCCCGAGGTGATGGTGAGGACGAGCCGCTCGGCCGGATCCGTGACGCCGTCGAGCGCGCGCACTCGCTCGTCGTAGAACCGCTCCATGCCCGCCCGATTGGCGTCGACGAGAAGCGCCTGAAGATCGGGGTAGTGATACAGGATCGCGCCGGACGTGACACCAGCCGCCTGAGCGACCTGATTGAGGCGAACTCCGGCCCCGTGCGCCGCCATCGCGCGCTGCGCGGCCACTAGCAGGTCGGCTCGCCGCTCCTCTGCCCGTGCCACCCGCGCAGCGTAAGCGTTACTGAATCGAAATTCAGAATCTTCACGAAATCAGTGCACCTGAACCGCGCTTTGGGCTTTCATGTGCTGAACATCCAATGAAGGTCTGACCGTAGGAGCGTTCATGAGACGTCGAACCCCCCTGGCAGCAGTCACGCTGGCGACCGCAGCCCTCCTGATCACCGCGTGCTCCAGCTCGAGTTCGGACTCGTCGAGCGAACCGAGCACCCCCGCTGCGGAATCCGCCATGGAGTCCGCGATGGAGTCCGCACCAGCAGAGTCGGCAGCCGCCGCCGCACCCGATCTGAACGGGCAGACGCTGACAATCTCCAACTGGGCCGGCTACTACCCGGAGGATCTCGCCACCCAGGTCGAGGGAGCCATCGGCGTACCGCTCACGATCGCCAACCACGCCACGAACGAGGAGATCATGGCGAAGCTGACGGCGGGGGGCGATTCCGGGTTCGACGTCGCCTTCGTGTCGGGCCAGTACGCCCAGGCCCTCAACGACGCCGGGCTCCTCGCGCCGATCGATCAGGCCCAGATCCCCAACCTGACCAACCTCTACCCCGAGGCGAATGAGCTCGCCTACGACCCGGGCAACACGTTCTCCGTCCCGTACGCATGGGGCACCACGGGGATCTGCTACCGAGCGGACGTGGTCGATGAGCCCACCAGCTGGAACGACATCCTGAAGCCCAGCGGAGAAAACAAGGGCAAGGTCACCCAGATGACGACCGAGCGGTGGCTGGCCCTCCCGGCCCTGAAGGCGCTCGGGTACAGCATCAACACCACGGACGACGCGCAGATCGACGAGGCCAAGCAGCTCCTGATCGACAGCAAGAAGGATCTGCTCGCCTACGACGACACGACGTTCTACAGCCGCCTGGTGTCGGGTGAGGCGAACGAGGTCGTGGCGTGGGATGGCTGGTGCAACTACGGCACGGCCGAGAATCCCGACGTGATGTTCACGGTGCCGCAGGAGGGATCCGACCTGTGGACCGACACCATGGTGATCCTGGACTCGTCTCAGAACAAGGAAGCGGCCCACGCATTCATCAACTTCATCCTCGATCCGGCCAACCACGCCTGGGTTGCGGAGAACATCCTCTACAAGGTGCCCAACAAGGCTGCCATGGAGTCCGCCGGGGTCACCGACCTGTTCGCCACCTACCCGAACATGGGGATGACGCCTGCCGAGCTCCTTCAGGGTGAGGCGATCGTCGACCTTGGCGAGGACAGCGTGAAGTACACCGATATGGCTACCGAGGTCACCTCCAGCTGACGGTGAGCACTCCGACGCGCGACACAGGGCGCGGCGCCTCCGGGCGCCGCGCCCTCGTCGGGCGTGCGGTGTTCGCAGGCCCAGGCCTGCTGTACGTCACGATCTTCATGACCATTCCCCTGGTCATCGTGGCGAGCTACGCCTTCCTGAAGCGTGGACGCTTCGGCGGCGTGCAGCCGGAGTTCTCGCTTGATGCATTCAACAAGGCCCTGGACTCCGTCTACCTGTCCATTCTCGGCAACTCCCTGCTGATCGCCACCATCACCACGATCCTGGCATTGCTGCTGGGATACCCCGCTGCCTACGCCATCGCCCGACTGCCACGGCAGTGGCGCACAGTCGCACTGGTCCTCGTCGTCCTTCCGTTCTGGTCGAACTTCCTGATTCGCACGTATGCCTGGATCGTCCTGCTCAACTCCGAAGGCCCGATCAACTCGGCACTCGTCGGCGTCGGCGTGATCGACACGCCTCTCGACCTCCTCTACAACCGGGGGGCGGTCGTCGTGGGGCTGCTGTATGCCTACCTCCCTCTCGTCATCCTGCCTGTGTACGCGGCCATAGAGCGGCTGGACCCGCAGCTGCAGGAAGCCGCCCGCAACCTGGGGGCCTCACGGGCTCGGACGTTCCTCGACGTGACCCTCCCGCTCACGCTGCCGGGCGCCATGATCGGCGCGATCTTCGTCTTCGTGCCGTCGCTCGGGAACTTCGTCGTCCCCGAACTGCTGGGCGGTGGCAAGTCCGAGATGATCGGCAACCTCATCCGCGACCAGTTCCTCGTGGCTCGGAACTGGCCCTTCGGGGCGGTCCTCGCCCTCAGCATGATCGCCTTCCTGGTGCTGCTCTTCGCGGCGCAGGCACTCGTCGCCCGACGGATCAACGGGAGGGGAGCCCGTGCGTAGGCTCGGCTGGCTCAACGTGCCCCTATGGCTGACGTATGCGTTCCTCTACACGCCGATCCTCGTGCTGGTCGTGATGTCCTTCAACGCGAGCAAGACGCCGTACACCTGGACGGGCTTCAGCCTGCGCTGGTACGGCGAGCTGGCATCCGACGACCTGATCCGCCAGGGCTTCATCAACACGATGATCGTCGCGGTCGGCGCCACCGTCGTCGCGACGGCGCTCGGCACCCTCCTGGCGATCGGAATCAACCGATACTTCCGCTCCGCCTGGTTGGAGGCCTACTCGCTCACGCCGGCGATCATCCCCGACCTCGCCCTCGCGATCGGACTTCTGGCGTTCTTCGCTCTCGTCGGCGTCACCCTCGGCCTGCACACGGTGCTCCTGGCCCACGTGGTGTTCGGCATGGCCTTCGTTGCCGCCGTCGTGCTGGCCAGGCTCGGCCACACCGATCCGAGCCTCGAGGAGGCCAGCCGAGATCTGGGAGCGGGACCCGTGAGCACGTTCCTCCGCATCACCGTTCCGAGCCTCATGCCGGCGATCGTGGCCGGCGCCCTGCTCGTGTTCACGCTCAGCCTGGACGAGTTCGTCATCGCCTTCTTCACCGACGGACCGGCGACACCCACTCTGCCCATCGTCATCTACTCGATGGTCAGGTTCGGGGTCACCCCGGAGATCAACGCCCTTGCCGCCCTGCTGCTGCTCGTCAGCTTCACCGTCGTCATCTCCGCCCAACGACTCACGAGATTCACGGACTCCATATGACCGACCTGCGGCCCCCGATCCTGCGACTGACCGGTCTGTCGAAGCGTTTCGGCGAGACTGTCGCGCTCGACGACGTCAGCCTCGACATCGCCCAGAACGAGTTCTTCGCCCTCCTCGGGCCGAGCGGCTGCGGCAAGACGACGCTCCTGAGGAGCATCGCCGGCTTCGAGGACCCGGACACCGGCGAGATGGCGATGCCGTCCGACACGGGCGACATCAACCTCGCGACGCTGCCGCCGGAACGACGACCCATCAACCTGATGTTCCAGTCGTACGCGCTCTTTCCGCACATGTCGGTCGAGCGAAACGTCGCCTACGGACTCGAGCGCGAACGACTGCCCAAGACCGAGGTCCGTCAGCGGGTCGGCCAGGTCCTCGAGACCGTGGGACTCACGGGAAAGGCCAAGGCCCGCCCAGCGCAGCTCTCCGGGGGCCAGCGCCAGCGGGTCGCTCTCGCTCGGGCGATCGTCAAGCGCCCCCGCATGCTGCTTCTGGACGAGCCGCTCTCCGCACTGGACCGCAAGGTGCGGGCCGAGATGCAGTTGGAACTCAAGCGCCTCCAGCACGAGGTGGGGATCACCTTCGTCGTGGTGACCCACGACCAGGAGGAGGCCATGTCCATGGCGGACCGCATTGCCGTGATGTCGAACGGCCGAGTCGAACAGGTGGACAGCCCGATCGATCTCTATGAGCGTCCTCGCACCATCTTCGTGGCCGACTTCATCGGCTCGAGCAACGCGTTCGAGGGCACGCTCACGGGCCGCGGCGTCCATGTGGCGGGCCTCGGCGACCTGCCGGGGCATCGTCCCTGGCCGGTCGCCACAGACGACTCGACGCTCATCGTGCGTCCGGAGGACATCCGGCTCACCGCACCGCAGGACAGCCTGCTTGACGGCACCGTGCTCGACATCCAGTTCTTCGGAGGCTCATCCACCCTCGCGGTGTCGGTGGACCAGCATCCCGCCCCCGTGCTCGTCACCACGCACGGCGCAGCACCGGTGTCACGCGGCGATCGCGTGCACCTGTCGTGGGCGCCAGAGCGGGCGGTCGTCCTGGGGCGCACGGCATGACGGCGGTCTCGCTACCCGGGACCGAACTGCTGCGCGACGCTGAGCCCACCGTCTTCTGGTCCGACCGGGAGGGAGCCCCGCCGCCAGCTGAGCCCGCCCTCTCCCGGACGGCGTGCGACCTTCTCATCGTCGGAGGCGGCTTCACAGGGCTGTGGGCCGCCATCGAAGCACGGGCTGCACACCCCGACGCCGACGTCGTCCTGGTGGATGGCCAGTCCATCGCGTTCGGCGCTTCGGGCCGCAATGGCGGATTCCTCTCCGCATCGCTCACCCACGGACTCGCGCATGGGGAGCAGCTCTGGCCCGACGAGATGCCGGAACTCGTGCGCATGGGCCGGCAGAACCTCAACGACCTCGTCGATCTCGTTGCGCGGGAGGGCATCCATGCCGACCTGCGCCTGTGCGGCAAGACGTCCGCTGCCACTGCGCCACACCATGTCGCG
>Ga0316576_10001406_pt1 | contig 12884 bp, 9 predicted proteins | sample S0NA_FD_203075 | JGI IMG/M metagenome (GOLD analysis project Ga0316576, IMG submission 203075) | Rhizosphere microbial communities from salt marsh grasses in Alabama, United States - S0-2_050615r3r5 | ecosystem: Host-associated > Plants > Roots > Rhizosphere | place: USA: Alabama | collected... | reverse complement strand
GGAGGAGGACAAGCTGGGCATGGCCTTCGACCACGCCAACCTCGGCCTGACCGAGGAGCTGATGGGTCGCCTGCGATCGGCCCGGGACCACCTGGGGCAGGCGCTCTCGCTGAGCCGCAAGATCGGCGCGCCGCTCAACGAGCTCAAGGCCCTGGCCGGCCTCGGCCGAATGGACCTGGCCGCGGGCAAGGCCCAGCCCGCCCTCGCCCTGTTCCAGCAGGGGCTCAAGATCACCGAGCGCCTCGGGCTGCGCAACTGGAGCTGGCGCTTCCATTTGCTCGCCGGCCGCGCCCGGCGGCGGCTGGGCCAGCTCGACGAGGCGGAGCGCTCGCTCCGGGCCGGCCTCGCCGTGGTCGAGCACCAGCCCCCCCGCAGACGGCGGGCCCTCGGCGCCCCCAGCGTCGAGGAGGAGCCGCTGGACGTCTTTGACGAGCTGATCGATCTGCTCGCCCAGCGGGGCAAGGCCGAGGCCGCCTTTGACCTCTCCGAGCGCCTGCGCGCGCGCTCCTTCGTCGACATGGTGAGCCAGAACGTGGAGCAGATCCCGCTGCAGGCGGTGAAGGAGCTCACCGCGCGCATCAGCGCCCTGCAGCTCGCGCTGGAAGCAGCGCGGGCGAGCCGCGAGCAGGAGGAGGTCGGCAAGGCCGAGAAGGCCATCGCCGAGGCGCGCACCGCCCTCGCCGCGCTCAACCCGCGCCTGCCCGACCTGGTGCTCCCCGACGCCTGGCCCCTGGCCCGACTGCGCGGGCTCCTCCCCGCAGGGGCCCTCCTCGTGAGCTATGTCCCGACGGCCAGGCGGCTGGTGGTCTTCACCCTGATCGGCGGCAAGCTCCAGATGCGCGCGGTGGACGTGGGCCGCGATCGACTGACCCGCGCGGTGCAGCGCTACCGCGAGTCGCTTTTGCGCTTCGACTCGCTGGACGCCGGGCGCGCCGAGCTGGACCGCTGGCTGGTCACGGGGGTGCTGCCACGGACCGCCCCCGAGCGGGTGCTGATCGTGCCCGGCGGGCCGCTCTACGCCCTGCCCTTCGAGGCGCTCGAGGGAGACGGCCACGCCGGACCGCTCGTCGACCGGCACACCATCTCGTACCTCTCCAGCGTCAACGCCCTGCGCCTCGCGACCGGGCAGGACAAGGGGACGCCCCGGCGCGTCTCCTTCGGCTGGGCTGGCAAGGGACCGCGCCCGCTCAGCTTCACCGTGCGGGAGTCCGAGGTCTTCCGCGCGAGCTTCGGCGCGGCGGCGCTGAGCCTGCAGGGCCCCGAGGCGACCCGGGCGCGCTTCCTCGAGGAGGCGCCCAAGGCCGACCTGCTCCACGTGGCGACCCACGCCGAGCTCCGCCCCGACGAGCCGCTGGCCACCGCCCTGGAGCTCGAGGGCGGCGAGCTCCCGCTGCTCGAGGTGCTCGGCCTGAAGCTCAAGCCCGGCGCGCTGGTGCTGCTCAGCGCCTGCGAGACCGGTACCGGGCACCTCGACGGCGCCGACGCCGTGGTCGGGTTGAACCGCGCGTTCCTCGCCGCGGGCGCGGCCCGCGTGATCTCCAGCCGCTGGCGGGTCAGCGATCTGGGCGCGGCCCTGCTGATGAAGCAGCTGTTCCGCGGCCTGGCTCGGGGCCAGACTCCGGCGCGGGCCCTGCGACGGGCGCAAAACCTGCTGCGGCGGCGCTTCCCCCACCCGGCCTTCTGGGCCGGCTTCCAGCTCGACGGCGCGCCGTAGCCAGAACGCCGTTCTGGCCTGGGCATCGTGCGCCGCCTCTCTTGACTGTGGGCCAGCGCGCGCGCCGCGGTCCACGTCCAGGCCCGCTTGACCCGTGGGCATTTTTGCCATCCCCGATCACCGGTATCCCCGACACGCCTATGGCAACGGCCGCGATGGCCCGTGGCGGCACCCGGTGGTGTGCTTGAGAGGGAGGCTCCCATGCGCAACGCCAGGAAGTACAACACCCGCATTACCCTGGGCGGCGTGCCCACGCGTGACGACCTGTTCCAGATGCAGACCCTGGGCTACCGCACGGTCGTCGACCTGCGCGACAACGAGGAGAAGTTCGGCGGACAGGTCAAGCGCTGGTGCAACGATCTTGAGCTGCGCTACGTCGACATCCCGATCCGGCGTACGGCGATCACCATCGACGACGCGACCCGTTTCTACGCCACCGTGTTCGCCGAGGGCGTGGCCCCGCTCTACCTGTTCTCGCGCTTCGGCAAGCGCCCCCTGGCGCTGCTGCTGCTCTTCGAGGCCGTGCTGCTCAAGGAGCCGCTGGTGCGCATCTACCAGGGGGCGGCCGAGTTCGGCCTGAACCTGGAGGGCGACCTCTGTCTGCGCACGTTCCTCGTCGAGTTCTACAACAACCCCGAGCTCCCGCCCGTGATCAAGCGCTTCGCCCGCTCGCGTCCCGACCTGTTCGAGACGCCTCCCTGAGCTCCCGCGGCGCCGCTCAGGGCACGGGCCAGAGCTTGACCAGGAGCTTTAGCAGCCCGTCGGAGGCGTTGCTCGCCTGGTAGTCGATCTCACCCGCCTTGAGCAGCGCGATCGGGACCCCGCCGGGGTAGCTCACCTCGCCGATCCAGTCGTCGGCGTTGGACGAGTCGTACTCCCAGACCGTGAACACGAGCTTCGTGCTCTTGGTCAGCACCTGCTCGGCGTACTCGTTCCACTTCGGCTTGCAGTTGTCTGTCTTCGTCGTCGACTTGCCGACCCAGTTGCCCACGGTGATCTTGACGTAGGCGTCCGGGGGGTTCGACATCGAGCCCTCCCAGTCCGTCTTGCAGTTGATCTCCGCGCTGACGACCTGGACGTGCCAGGTCCGCCCCCAGGGCGGTTCGCAGCTCCCCGCGGGGGCGTCGGGCGCCGCCTTGACGCAGACATCGTCGCCCGGGCACTGCGCGCTGGTGGCGCAGCCCTGACAGGTGTTGCTGACGCACACCTGACTCGTCGCCGCGCAGTCCTTGCAGGGCGCGCCCCCCGCGCCGCAGAGCGTGAGGATGTTGCCGGCCTGGCACGCACTACCCTGGCAGCAACCAGGGCAGGTCCCCGGCCCGCAGGGCGGCAGGTCCGGGAGCCTGTAGTCCAAGGGGCCCAGGTCCGGGGACGGGGGCACCGGCTCCAGGTCTGACAGGCGAGCAAGGTCGACGACCCACAAATCGGCAGTCCCCCCGTCGGGGAACGTTAGCAGGCGCGGGACATCCTCCGTGGCAACGGAGCCCGCCGGCACCCCCCCGGGGTCGAAACGACAGCCCCCGAGGAGGGCCACCGTGACGAGAGCGGACGCCGCGCGAGGCATGATCCTTGTAGTGTAGTGCACCCTCAGCGCCAGACCACCTTCCGGTGTGCATCGACCTGGTAGGTCAGCAGCACCTCCTGACGCGCCCCCGCCTCGAGATCGAGGTCCCAGATCAGGTGGCCGTCCGAGGTCTGGCGGAAGCCCGGCGTGGTGTCCTTGGTCATCAGCCGGACCTCGACCTCCTCCACCTCGGAGACCGGGATACGCTCGGTCAACGTGACCCGCCGGGGCTCGCCGCCGGTGTTGGAGACATAGACCTTGGTCCAGATGGTGTGGCACACCTTGCGGCTCAAGGTCCTCTCCTCGCTGCTCTGGCCGCTGCGGCGACTGACCTGGATCTCGTCCTGCGAGCCCCAGCCCAGGGCGAAGGCCTCGCCCGGCGCGACGAAGCCGACCTGCGTCCGCCCGACGAAGCCTCCACCACGGATCAGCCGCACCGGCCCGGCGAGCAGCGGCCGAGCACCCGCGTTCTTCTGCTGCGACCGGAGCATCACCGCCTCGGCCAGCTCCGGGTAGCTGACGCGGTCTATCTTCGCCGCGCACTCGAAGCTGTCCAGCGTGACCAGGTGCGCCCGCCCGTCCGTGGGGATCGTCACCTGGCGCTCGAGCTCGAAAACCCGGACCTCTCCGCCGTCGTCCACGCCGGGGACAACCCCCACCCGGGCCTCCGCGTCGAGGCCGGGTGAGATCTCCTCGATCGCCTCGTCCCGGGCCGAGACCTCGATGGTGCGCTTCTCCTCGTCGGTCTTGGCCCGGATGCGCAGCAGATCCTCCTCGAGCAGGGGCAGCTCCGCCCCAAGGGTCGGCCTCTCCGTCGACAGGCGCAGCGCGACCCCGGACCAGTCTTCGCCGGTGTTCTGCCACACCGTGCCGAGCACGGTCCAGCGCAGCCTCCCCTCTTTGATGAGCTCGGCCTGGTGTGTCGGCCGCCAGAGCGCGCAGGGCACGAGGTACTCCCAGAACATGACGTGGCTGCCCGCCTCCTTCACGTCGACCACGGCGCGCAGCGTGCCCCAGTAGTGCACCGAGGGCTGCATGGCAGCCTGCAGTCGGTCGCCGAGACGCGCGGCGCGCTCCTCGAGCTCCTCCAGGGCATCCTGCGCCTTCTCCTCGCGGCCCGTGGCGCGCTCCAGCTGCTCCTCGAGCCGATGCAGCTCCTGCTCCCAGCTGTCACGCCGCTCGATTCCGCGGCCCGCCTCGCCGCATATGTGCTGGAGCAGAAACCCCCGCACCTGACGCAGACGTCGGGTGTCGGCCCGGGCCAGCTCCACGGCGTGCGCCGCGGCCGACCGCTCCCGCTCCATCTTGTGCGCCTGGGCCTCGAGCTCGCGCTGCAGCCAGGGACGGGTGGCGGCGACGGTCGACGACCGCTCGACCCCCAGGTCGAGCAGCCGGGCGCGGGTTCCTCCCCCGTCCAGCCCGCCGCGCAGCGAACGGTCCACGACCAGCGGCGTCACCCGCTCGACCTCGAGCACGTGTCGCCCCGGCTGGAGCTGGACCGTCGCCTGACGGCGCACCTGGGCCCTGTCCTCCATCACCGTGACCCTGGTCACCGGCGCGTCGATCTGCTGTGGCATCACGCCCTCCTCCCGCCACCAACGATCTCGCTGCTCGAGGGCAGCATCACGCTGTAGCGCAGCCGGCACTCCCCGCGCTCCCCCGGCGCGAGATCCAGGCGCCAGCGACGTCCGCCACGCAACGGCCGCATCCGCTCGCGCTGGTCGTACTCCTCGGCCGCCGGACCCTCGTCGAGCAGCTTGACCTCGACCTTGCGTTCGTCGGTCACCGGCAGGCGCTCGATGACCTCCACCGCCGCCCGGCCGCTCAGGCCGTTCTCGACCTCGACCCGCACCTCGTCCTCGTAGACCGTGCGCCCGGAGAGCAGCCCCTCCTCGTGCTGGCTGTGCCGCACGTTGCGCGCGGTCTTGATCCGCGGCTCGACGCCCAGGTTGGCCTCGATGATCGCCCCTGGCGCCGTGGTCTGCAGCCGGGCGGTCACCAGAAAATCGTTGCCCCAGAACACGTCAAGCGGACCGGCGAGGAGCGGGACCGACAGCGGGTTCTCCAGCCGGGCCACGCGGTAGACCGCCGGGTCGAGGGCCGGGACCGTCCGGTAGACCAGGCTCACCTCCTGCTCCTGGCGCAGCACCGACAGACGATGCAGGGCGCCGTCGGCGGGCAGGGTCGCCCGGGCGTCGGTCTCGTAGCGGTAGGCGAAGTTGCCGGCGCTCTCCCCCACGTCCTGGACCCCGCGGGGCGGCGGAAGGGTGCGCAGCTCGAGCATCCGGCTGGCCCGGGCCTGCTCCGCCTGCTGCAGGGCCTCCAGCGCCCGCCCGTCGGCGACCTGCTCCTCGGGACGCTGTGGGCGCAGCATGCCCCGGCCGCGCTCCTCCGCCCCGGAGAGGACGAGGGAGCCGAAGGCCAGCAGCTCGTCGGAGGGCACCAGGCTCGCCGAGGCCGGCGACGGCGCGGGCGCGCGGCGACGCTCCTCCCGCTTGCGCTTGGCCGGGCGGCTGCGCCGCGACGCCATCAACGACTTCGCCGCAGGCGGGGCGGCCTGCGCGGCCTGCACCATGCCCCGCGGCGCCTCGGCCGGCTCGGGGCTTGCGGCGTAGAGCGCCTCCTGGGGCGTCGGCTCGTCCTCGAAGACCTGCTCCAGGTCCACTGCCTCGTCACGGAGCTCGAGCTCGGTCTCGCGGGTGATCTCGTGGGGGCTGAAGCCGCTCTCCTCCTCGTCCGCCCGGGCCTCCAGCGGCGGCGGTGGAGGCGCGCCACCGGCGGACACCCCCGCCTGGGCCAGGGTGTCGTTGATCATCCTCTCGATGGAGTCCTTGCCGCGCAGGACTCCCGCCTGGGCCGGTGGCCGGGGCGGCCGCCCGCGATCGAAGTCAGCGAACAGCTGGGGCAGATCCTCGGGCAGCTCGCGCCAGGCCTGTCGCCTCGTGGGAACCGTTCGCCCGATGCGCCAGGCGCCGAGCCGCGGCAAGTCGCAGCGGCGGCGCAGATCCGCGGTGGAGAACGAGATCTCCACGTCGCGCCAGTCCTCGCCGCTGACCTGGCCCACGAGGGCGGTGGTCACGAGCTCGGCCCGCTCGCCATCGGCGTCGACGCGCAGCTCGTAGCTCGGGAACCAGCGCGCGCCAGGGACCTGGTAGCTCAGGCGAAGGCGGGTCGCCTCGCTCGCGGGTTCGGCGAGCCAGAGCTCCACCACCTTGCCGATCTGCAGCCGGGAGAGCTTCTCGCTCGAGAGGCGGGACAGCTCGTCGGCGGCCTTCTTCAGCTCGTCCTCGAGCCGGCGTTGCTCGTCGGTGAGCTGCCGCGCCAGGGAGAGGCGGCCCTCGCTCTCGACCTGCACCAGCTCACCGAGAGCGAGCCAGGCCTGAAGCGGCTCCTCGCTCGCGAACCGCGCCTGGTCGCCGCGCTTGGGCGCGGGGGGAAGCACCGGCACGAGCTTGGCCATCGCCGCGCCGTGCTCCTCCAGCCCGCGCTGACGGGCGCGCAGCCGCTCCAGGCGACGCTGGAGCTCCCTGACCCGCTGCACCTCGTCGAGATCCGCATCCTCGATCGGGCTCTGCACGTCGAGGACGACCTGCACGTCGATGATCCCGGGACCGGTGGGGGGGTCGAGGGCCACCCGCACCGAGCTGTCCACGAGCCCCAGGGGCAGCCCGGCGACGCGGTAGTTCGTCTCCCGGCGGGCCCCGAGGGGGCCCTCGCGGTGCACCAGCGCGCTGTGGCGAAACAGCTCCACCGCGACCACCGGCGCGTCGATGGTGGTGCCCGCGGCCTGCTTGCGGGCCTCTGTTCCGTCTCCGTCTCCCTCGCCCTCCACAGCCTTGGCGATCCCGAGCTCCGTTGAGATAGGCATCCGCGAATCTTACCACTCGGCATTCCCGATCCAACCGGGATTGTCTATAGTGCCCGCCATGCCCGCCGCGGAGCAGATCCTGGCTCGATCCCCGATCTTCGGCCTCCTCGCCCCGGATGAGCGCGCGTCCCTGGTCCGGATGGGGCGCGAGCGGCGTGCCGCCGCGGGAGAGGACCTGTTCCTCGCCGGAGAGCCCTGCGAGCGCGTTCAGGTCTTGCTCCGGGGCGTGGTGCGGCTCTGGCGGCTCACCCCCGACGGGCACGTGCTGGCGCTCCGGGTCTGCGGGCCGGGGGACGTGCTGGGCCAGATGTCGGCGGTGGACGGCGCGCCGCACTCGGTGAACGCCACCGCCGAGCAGGACTGCCGCCTGCTCGTCTTCCCCGCCGGGGCGTTCTGCGAGATGCTGGAGCAGCGGCCAGCGCTCGCCCTGCGCCTCGTCGCCGTCCTCGCCGGGATCGTCCGCGGCCTGAGCGACGAGCTCGAGGCGATGAAGTTCGCCTCCGTCGCCGATCGCGTGCTCGCCTGGCTGCGCCAGCGCGGCGCAGGACGGCGCGAGCTGCGCGTCACGCACCAGCAGATCGCCGAGCAGGTGGGGGCGACCCGGGAGAACGTGAGCCGCGTGCTCGGGCTGTTGCGCGACCGCGGCGCGCTGCGGCTCGGCCGCGGCCGGATCGAGCTCCTCGACCACGCCGCCCTCGAGCGCTGAGCCGGCCAGCTCAAAGATCCGGGCGACCCGGGCGGCCCGTTCCGGTAGAGTCCGGCGATGGTCGACTGGCTGTTCCACCTCGCCGTGCTGGCGGTGCTGGCCACGGGTTCCATGATGCTGGCGCTGGTCCGGCGCGCGCGGCACCGGGGCGAGCTCGGCGGCGACATGGTCGTCGGCCTCCTCGCGGGCGCGGTGCTGACGCTGGCCCTGCTCGCGGCCCTGGCCCTCGCCCGCGCGGCCCTCGCCGCGCTCCCGACCGTCGGGGGCTGGGCCCGCGCCGCGCTGCTCTGCGGGCTCGCCGCGGCGGGCACCGCGCTCGGGGCCGTCCTGATCTCCCTCGCCTCGGTCCGCCGACCCCTGGCGACGCTGACCTTCGCCTGGCGCGGGATGCCGCTGCCCTGGCTCGCCCTGCTCCTGATCGAGGGCAGCGGCCTGCGCTGGCCAGCCCTCGCCCTCTGCCTCGCCCTCGCCCTGCTCCTGCTCTCCGCGCTGCTCCGCGCGCCCCGCAGGCCGCGACCGGCCGCGTTGGCCCTCGCCGACGACAACGACAGCGCGGGCGCGGGCGGCGAGCTGGTGCTGCTGAGCTGGAACGTGGGCCAGGCCCCGCCGGACAACGGGCCCAGCCGGCGAGGCCAGCTACCCCGCATCGCGCACGTGATACGCGACGCGGGCGCCAACGTGGCCTGCCTGCAGGAGCTCCGGGACGCCGGGCACCTGGACGCCCTGCTCGGGTTGCTCGGTGAGGGCTGGCGCGGCGCGCTCGGCAACACCGATCGGCAGAAGGTCAACGCGCTGCTCACCCGCCTGCCCGGCCCGCTCGTCGGGCTCGCCTTCGCCCGCGACTTCCGCGCGCCCGCGGCGCTGGACCTCGCCGGAGCCCGCGTGCTCTCGATGCACTTCCCGACCCGCCACGCCCGGGACCGGGCGGCCTTCGCGGACTGGCTCGAGGAGCACGCGGCGCGACTCGATCGGCCGCTCGTCGTCGCCGGCGACTGCAACATGGACCCGCAGGGTCACTGGGACCGGGTGACCACCCTGTTCACCGACGATCTGGCACTCGACGAGCACACCCTCGACCGCCTGCGCGCGCTGGGGGCCGACATCGGCGCCGGGGCCGCGGCCACCGCCATGCCCTCGCGACGCCTGGACCGGGTGCTGGTCGCCGCGCCTCTCGCGCCCGTCTCGTTCCGCGTGCTGTTCGGCGCGGCCCGGGGGCTGATGGACCACCAGCCCGTGCTCGCCCGGGTCCGGCTCGGCCGCCGTTGACGGCGCCCCGCGCGCTCAGACGACCGGTGCCGCGGCGGCCGGACCGGGCGAGGTCAACACCTGGTGGATGTGGGCGCGGATCCCGTGCTCCTGGAACGCCACGACCAGCCGCTTGGCGAGATCGTGTCGCAGTCCCCAGGCGTCGAGCGGGTGGCTGACCCAGCCGGCGACCCAGCACTCCACCCCCTCCTTGGCCATCGAGATCACCCAGAAGCCAGGCGGATCGTCGGTGCTCTGCGGGCATTCCCTGACCGCCTGGACCGCGGTCCTCTCGACCAGCTCCAGGTCGGCGTCGTAGGCCACCCAGAACTTGACCGTGGCCCAGAGCCACTTGTCGCCCAGGGTGTAGTTGATGTACTCGGACTGGATCAGCTTGCTGTTCGGGACGACGTAGCGGCGGAAGTCCCAGAGCTTGAAGACGGTGTGGGTCAGGTAGATCTGCTCGACGACGGTGTAGTGCCCTCCTATCTCGACCAGATCGCCGATGCGGATCGGCTGGGAGAAGGAGACCATCACGCCGGCGATGAGGTTCTCCAGCACCGGCTTGGCGGCGATGCCGACCACGATGGTGGCCGCGGTGACGAGGAGGGTCACCACCGCCGCCGGCATGCGGCCGAAGAACGGCGCCGCGACCAGGAGCCCGACCACCACGGCCAGCAGCGGAATGGTGATGCGTCGCAGCACCGCGAAGCGCGTGGCGATGCTCTCAAGGGCCTCTGCGCGCGCCCGGGTCGTCGAGCTCGGATCGGTCGCCGCGGTCCTGACGGCCACGAAGCGCTTGAGCTCCTCGACCCCGGCCCGGCGGCGGCGCTCGGCCCTGTCGAAGAGCACGCGCAGGACCACCAGCACGACGACGCCGCAACCGGCGACAACCGACATGTAGATGAGGGTCCCTCTCCCGAGCGCCGCCATCGGGCAAGCCTCGATCACACAGGGCGGTTTGGCAAGTTGCCGCTGACAAGTCCATGACAATCTCCGCGGTGCGCTGATGATCGGCGACACTTCGGTGCAACGAAATACGCGCTGGTGACAACCGCGGCTGGGCCCGCTGCTAGCCTGATCGTCGAACCCAAACCCAAGGAGGACCGATGTTCTGGAAGACGATCGTGGCAACGCTCGCCCTGCTCGCCCTCGGGGCCACCGGCTGTCGAACCCTGTCCACCAGCGACACCCCGCCCGCCGCGCCGACCGACACGGCGCAGCCCGCGCCGGCCGCCGAGCCCGCCGCGGCCCCGGAGAAGTCCGAGGCGACGGAGCCCGCCGTGGAGAAGCCCGCCGAGCCGGCGGCCGAGGTCCCCACCGAGCCGGACAAGACCGCCCCCGCCGAGGGCGAGGGCCCGGCGCCGGAGTAGGCCCCCGACATCCTTCCCCGCTTCTTCAGCCGACCGGCTACTCGGTGATGTTCACGCAGGTGTAGGCCACGGCGTAGTCGTGCAGCGTCGGGCTGGTGGTCTTGTCCGCGCTCGTGAGCGTGAACTCGACCTGCATCATGTAGGAGGGGTTGGGGCTCGGCGCCTTGGGCGCGCCCGGGGCGATGTCCGCCGGCGAGGTGTTGAACGGTCCGGCCCAGCTGCCGAAGGTCGCCTCCGTGTCCCCCGTGCGCACGCGCAGGACCACGTCGGTTCCCGGCGGCGTCGTGGCGTGCCAGGTCACCTTGGTCCACTTGGCCTTGCTCCCCGCGGGGCAGGGCTGGTGCACGTAGGACCAGCGCCCCTGGGGCCGGACGAAGTTGATCAGCCCGTAGCCCGTGAAGTCGGAGTAGGTGTAGGGGTTGCGCCCGAGCTTCACGTTGTTCGTCGTCCCCGTGGGGGGCTGAACGACGTTGCCCTGGGCGTCCACGTCGAGCCGCGAGGCGGTGTCGTTGGTGTGCCCGACGCCCCAGACGTTGCCGTCGAAGTCCACCCCGGCGCCGATCACCGTCTGCGCCGTGGTCTTCCAGTAGTTGACGTTCTCCTTGGCGTTCGTCAGGTCGTGCAGGCCGTCGGCGATGGTCTGATCGATCCGCCCGATATAGCCCTGGTGGATCGCGACCCAGACCTTGTCGCGCAGGTCCGCGTTGATCCCCCGGGTGTAGAAGCCCCAGGGGATGTCGACGCGGGTCCAGGTCCCCTGGGACAGGGTGGCGAAGGAGGTCCGGTCGGGCTTGTAGCGCAGCACCCAGCAGCTGGTCCAGCCGCCGAGCCAGACGTGCTGGGCCGCGTTGATCGAGATCCCGTAGTGGTGGTACTCGCCGTTCTTGTCCTTCCAGTAGGTCGCGCCGCCGGGGCCGCGCAGGACCTTGGCGCCGGTCTCGTAGGGCGAGAGGGTGTGGAAGTACCACAGGTTCCCGTTCCACTTCTGCCCGTTGCGCGAGGTGCCGATGTCGGTGGACCAGACGATGTTGTGCGCGTCGGCCATGCAGCCGTAGGCGTGGTGCTCCTTGGGCACGTCGACGGTCTGCTCGATCTTGCCCGTGTAGCCGTTGATCTTGAAGTAGTGGTTGTTCCCCTTGCCGTCCTCGGGGCGGTAGAACGTGCCGACCCAGGCGTTGGAGGCGCCGAGGGTGCTCTTGCCCGCGTCGAGGCAGATCGAGCGCCCCACGTCGTCCTTGTCGCCGTAGTTCGTCGTGAACAGGACGCACTCGTCGTCGTCGCCGAGGAACTCGGGCGGCTTGCCGTTGGTGCAGGTCGTGCTCAGCGAGTCGGCCTTGCCGTCGCCGTCGCAGTCGATGTCGATCTTGCCGTCGCCGTCCTGGTCCTTGGATGTGTCGATCTTGCCGTTGTTGTTGCGGTCGATGCAGTCGATGGGGTCGTTGGCGATCTTGGTCGCCGAGGGCTGGCCGCCGTGCACGCTGCGGTTGGCGACCCAGACGTCCATGTTGAAGTCCACCGCCGTGCGCGAGGGGGTGTGGTTGTGGCTGACGTCGATGGGCTTGCCGTTCACGTCGACGCAGCTCGTCGCCCCGGGCTGCGAGTGACAGGTGGTGGAGAAGTAGCGCCCGACCTCTTGCATCAGCTTGGTGTCGACCTTGGAGATCGTGCCGCGGCAGCCCTCGTCGCCCGTGGCCTGACAGGCCGAGCTGCCCTTGTAGTCGTAGGTGTTGGAGATCCACATGTAGCGGAAGTTGACCTGGCCCGAGCCGAGGATCAGGTCGCCGTTGGAGTCGGTCTTGACGCCGGTGGCCTCCTTCAGGCTGGGGTCCTTGCTCGGGTCGGTGGGGAAGGGCGGGCTGGTCGGCGGGTTGTCGTTCGGATCGCTCGGCGGCCGGCCCGGGCTCATCGAGACGCAGCCCGTGAGCCCCTCGTCGCTCTGCCCGTCGCAGTCGTTGTCGCGGCCGTCGCAGATCTCCTGGGCGCCGGTGTGCGTGGTCGGGTCGCTGTCGTCGCAGTCCTTGCCCGCCGGACAGCCATCGCCATAGCCGTCCTTGTCCTTGTCGGTCCCGCTGGGGCAGGCCGGCGGGGGTGGGCCGTCGACCTTGCCGCCGTCGCCCGGTGAAGCGCCATCTCCATAGTTCTCGCCCACCTCCCCGTGGCAGCCGTGGATCCAGGCCCCCAGCGCAAGGAGACCCGCCAGCATGGCGACGCCCGTGAACCGGCGCATGAGACACGTCTTCCCCATTGGACGCTCCTGTCGGCCATCTGGCCGCATACCTCGCCCTACCCTCACGTGAATGCTTCAGGATAAATTATAACTGTCCGCACACGCTTTGGTGGTGGGAAACCACATCGTTTTCGATATTTCTGTAATTGTCCCGAACCAGTGGACTTCCCCTCGGCAATCTGGCTAT
>Ga0316576_10001404_pt1 | contig 12898 bp, 15 predicted proteins | sample S0NA_FD_203075 | JGI IMG/M metagenome (GOLD analysis project Ga0316576, IMG submission 203075) | Rhizosphere microbial communities from salt marsh grasses in Alabama, United States - S0-2_050615r3r5 | ecosystem: Host-associated > Plants > Roots > Rhizosphere | place: USA: Alabama | collected... | reverse complement strand
CACCGGACTTCCCCTGTATTCACTTGGTACCGCTGGGGGCGGGTGCCCCAACCGCCATTAACCCAGGCCACTATCACCGCCAGCACGGTGGGCGCCGAGCGACTCGGGTCCGGGCCGCCGGCGGACCGATCGAGTCGTCGCTGATGGGCTCTCGCGGCCATCCTCCCGGCGGGCCCCCGGGAGGCGTGGTCCAGTGCCCGAGGCGGACGATCGGCTCCTGGCTCAGGCCCGCGGACGTAGGCTCATCGGTCCGTACACGACGCGATCCTCCTCGAGGAGGGTCGCCTCGTCGACACCGTCCGCCAGCAGATCCTGCCAAACTTCCCCGATCCAGGTCTCCGCATCGGCCTGTGTGGGGAACGGCACGGACACGTCGTCGCCGCGGAAGCGCCACCGGTAGTTCACGGCCGGTGCTCCGGGGACCGGGTGAGCGCCGGATCGCGGAAGAGGACGCCCTCCAGAACGGCGTCGATCGCCGACAGCGTGTCGGTGTCCAGAGTGACGCCGGAGGCCTTGACGTTGTCCGTCACCTGCTCCGGCCGGGTGGCGCCGATGATCGCTGCCGAGACGGCCGGGTTCTGCAGTACCCATGCCAGCGCCAGTTGGGCCATTGTCAGTCCGTGATCGGCGGCGATCGGCTCGAGTCCGGCCACCGCGGTGAGGATCTCGTCACTCATCAGGCGCTTTATGAACGATGCCCCCTGTGGATCTGTGGCGCGAGAACCTGGCGGAAGCGGCTGTCCGGGTCGGTACTTGCCCGTCAGCACCCCTTGGGCCAGAGGAGACCATACGATCTGACCGATCCCGGGCTTCTCGCACGCCGGGATCACCTCGGACTCGATCACCCGGTAGAGCATGTTGTACTGCGGCTGGTTCGAGACGATCCGGTCCAGACCCATCTGGTCGGCGAGCTCGACGGCGGCGTTGATCTCCTCTGCGCGCCATTCCGAAACGCCCACGTAGAGCACCTTCCCAGAGCGCACGAGGTCGTCGAAAGCCCGCAGAGTCTCCTCCAGCGGGGTCTCGTAGTCGAATCTGTGCGCCTGATAGAGGTCCAGGTAATCCACGCCCAAGCGCCGAAGCGATCCGTTGCACGCCTCGATGATGTGTTTGCGGGAAAGGCCCCGGTCGTTCTTGCCCGGGCCTATTGGCCAGTAGACCTTGGTGAAGATCTCCAGAGCCTCCCGGCGTTGTCCGCGCAGTGCGGCCCCCAGGACCTCCTCAGCCTTGGTCGCTGCATAGATGTCAGCGGTGTCGAACGTGGTGATGCCGGCATCGAGTGCCGCATGCACGCACGCGACGGCGGCGTCCTGCTCGACCTGACTCCCGTGGGTCAGCCAGTTCCCGAAGGCCATCTCGCTGACGACCAGTCCACTCTTGCCGAGGTGCCGATGTTCCATTACCGCTCCCATCCGGTTGTCATTCGAAGGGGGCCTACCCGGTGATCCCCAGGGCAGTCGCGCGTACCTACTTCTTGCGGACCACGGGTTTGCCGCCAGCCTTCACATTAGGCGGAGGTAGCCGTAGCCGCCGGATCTGCAGCGCCCGCATCGCACCATAGAAGATGGAGCCCTTTCGTTCGGCCGGATCCGGGAACTGCCCGGCGAGGGCACCGCGCAGACGCACGAGCAGCACCGTCATGTCGACCACGAGCAGGGCCAGCATGAGGAACCAGACGAACGACACGATCACCTGGATGTTGGGGTTGCGGAAGAAGCCCACGATCAGCACCACCACCGCGAGCGGGATGAAGTACTCGGCGAGGGTCCTGCGCCCGTCGATGTAGTCGCGCACGAATCTGCGGACAGGGCCGGCGTCACGTGCGGGAAGAGCCCGCTCATCGCCTGCCATGAGGGCCTCGCGTGCCGCGATCCGCTGTGCCCGTGCATGCTCCCGCTCGATCTTGCGCCGCGTCTTCGCGTCGGTGGGGCCCTTCAGCGCCTGCCGGCGCGCCTCCTCGGCCTCCTTGCGGGTCGGCGTCGGGCGGCCCTTGCCCACTGGGGCGGCGGGGGAGTCGGAGGGGTCGACCGGGTTGCCGGCCGACTCGGTCGTCGGGTCGGTCGCCGCCTTCTTTCCCAATCCGAACATGCATGAACTGTACGACGGATGCGCTCGTCGGGAGTTACCCCCTAGGCTGGCGTCAGAGCCGTCTAGGGAAGGAACGTCCGATGGGGATGTGGCAACGCTTCACGATGATCTTCAAGTCCAAGGCCAACAAGGCCCTCGACCGCGCTGAAGACCCTCGCGAGACCCTCGACTACTCGTACGAGAAGCAGTTGGACCTGCTGCAGAAGGTGCGGCGTGGGGTGGCCGACGTCGCGACCTCGCGCAAGCGGCTGGAACTGCAGATCGGTCAATTGGACCAGCAGTCCGCCAAACTGGAGAACCAGGCGAAGGCCGCTCTGGCCGGCGGGCGCGAGGATCTGGCTCGTGAGGCGCTCACCCGTCGCAGTGGCCTCACGACCCAACTCAACGACCTCCACACACAACTGGCGACCTTGCAGGACCAGGAGGAGAAGTTGACGGCCGCCTCTCAGCGCCTCCAGGCCAAAGTCGACGCCTTCCGGACCAAGAAGGAGACGATCAAGGCGACGTACTCGGCCGCTGAGGCGCAGACGAAGATCAACGAGGCATTCTCGGGCATTTCGGAGGAGCTCGGCGACGTCGGGATGGCCATTCAGCGTGCCGAGGACAAGACGCAGGCCATGCAGGCCCGAGCAGGTGCCATCGACGAACTCGTCGCGTCCGGTGCGCTCGAGGACGCCACCGGGACCAGCAAGGATTCGATCACGGTCGAACTCGAGCGCATGGCGAGCACCAGTGAGGTGGAGGACACTCTGGCAGCCATGAAGGCCGAACTCACGGGCGGTCCGACCCCCGAGGTGACCCAGGCCCCCCCGACCCCGGCGGTCGAGTCCGGTTCCGCGGATACCCCAAGCCCACAGGCGACAACTGAGGGGAGCAGCGATGATCGTCAGGATCTTGGGTGAGGGCCAGTTCGAACTCCCCGACGAGTCCATGGAACGCCTCAACGAACTCGACGATTCCCTGGAGGCGGCCCTCGATGACGAGCAGAGTTTCTCGGCGGCCCTGACGGCGCTACTCGAGGGCGTGCGTGTCAGTGGGTCCCGTGTTGCCGACGAGGACCTTGTCACCTCCGACGTGGTCCTCCCCGCGGCGGAGTCGACTGTGGACGAAGTCCGGGCACTGCTCACCGACGAGGGGCTTATTCCTGACTAGGCCCGGATCCTGTTCAGCGCAGCGCGTACATCTGTGCGCTGGGGCAACGGTGCCGCGCATGGGACAATGAAGTCATGAAATCCCGGTATGCATCCGACAAGGGTCTGACCGCCCGAATGACGGGGACGATGTTCCTGCTCGGTCTGTTGTATGTCGTGTTCATCGGTGTGCTCATCGCGATTGGTCTGAACGCGGCGATCGTTCTGATCTTCGCTGTGGGTCTGCTCTTCGCGCAGTGGTACTTCTCGGACAGCATCGCACTGCATTCGATGGGGGCGCGCGAGGTCTCACCGGAACAGGCCCCGCAGTTGCACGGCATCGTCGATCGTCTTTGTGCCATGGCGGAGATGCCGAAGCCACGGGTGGCGATCGCGGACGTCGACATGCCCAACGCCTTCGCAACGGGTCGCAGCCCGGACCGGGCCGTCGTGTGTGTGACCACCGGCCTGCTCAGGCGGCTCGACGAGGATGAACTCGAGGGTGTTCTTTCCCATGAACTGTCCCACGTGGCCCACCGCGACGTGCTGGTCATGACGGTGGCCTCGGTGGCCGGCGTCGCAGCCGGCTTCCTCACCCGGATGGCGTTGTGGGGAGGACTGGGGAATCGGCGCGACCAGAACACCGCGCTGCTCGGACTCGCGGTGCTGGCCGTGTCCGTTCTCGTGTACGCCGTGAGTTTCCTCCTGACCCGCATGCTCTCGCGGTATCGCGAACTGAGCGCCGATCGGGCCGGAGCCCTGCTCACCGGACGTCCCACCGCGCTGGCCACAGCACTGCAGAAGGTGTCTGGTGACATGGCCGCGATCCCCACACGGGACCTGCGCAAGGCGGAACCCTTCAACGCCTTCTACTTCGCGCCGGCCATTGCGGGTGGTCAGAGCCTCGCGGCGCTGTTCGCCACCCACCCGCCGCTGGAGAAGCGACTGGAGCAGTTGGCCAAGATCTCCAGCCAGTTGGGCTCCTGATGGGCCTTTTCGACTCGATCATGGGTCGCAGCAAGCCCGCACGACCGAACCTGGACCAGTTGTTCGCGATCCCGTCAGCGGCAATCACGTTGCAGGCAGCCCTGGACGTGGTTCCCACCGGCCGGGGCGCGGTCGCCTTCCGCGCGCCGGAGGGGAAGGCCTTCGCCGACGTGATCGCCGAGGTCGAGCAGTTGCTCACGGTGACGTCGAGTCCCGATCTGACGGTGAGTCAGGACTCGTTCGGTTACACCTGGCTGACGATCTCCGCAGGTGAGGTGGCCGATCTGGTGAACGGGCTGCACGCGGTCAACGTGTCCTTGCAGGACGCCGGTTTCGGTCCCCAGCTGCTGTGTTCACTGGTCGGATTCCGCCGCGGCGAGCAGGAATTCGCGTTGGTGTACCTGTACAAACGCGGAACCTTCTACCCGTTCGCGCCCCTGGGGGAGCCTCGCCGGGACAACATCCTCGAACTGCAGTTGCGCGATCTGCTGTCCGACGACATGACCATCGAGGCGGACATGGGTCGATGGTTCCCGGTGTGGGGCGCCCCCGGCATCGGTGACTGAAAGTCAGTCGACCGGGCTCGACCCTACCCCGGGCAGCGCCAGCATCCGTTCCAGCGCGACCTTCGCCTGAGCCTGCGTGGTGGGATCCACCACGATCTGATTGACCATCCGGTCGGCTGCCAGGCTCTCCAGGGCCCACACCAGGTGCGGTAGATCGATCCGGTTCATCGTCGAGCAGTAGCAGACGGTGCGGTCCAGGAACATGATCTGCTTGTCAGGATGCTGGGTCGCCAGTCGGCGGACGAGGTTCAACTCGGTGCCGATGGCCCATGATGTTCCGGGCTCCGCGACGGCCAGAGTCTTGATGATGTACTCGGTGGAGCCCACGTAGTCGGCCTTGAGCACCACCTCATGGCGACACTCAGGGTGAACCAGAACGTTCACATCGGGGACTTTTGTCCGGATTTCGTCGACACTCTCGGGTGTGAAACGTCCGTGAACGCTGCAGTGACCGCGCCAGAGGACCATTCGGGCATCGCGCAACTGGGCCTCTGTCAGCCCGCCGGCGGGCTTGTGGGGATCGAACACGACGCAGTCATCGAGGTCCAGCCCCAACTCGAGGACGGCCGTGTTGCGTCCGAGGTGTTGATCGGGCAGGAACAGGACCTTCTCGCCCCGGCCGAAGGCCCACTCCAGCGACTGCTTGGCGTTGCTGGACGTGCAGATGGTGCCGCCGTGCGCACCGGTGAAGGCCTTGATCGCCGCGGTCGAGTTCATGTACGTGACGGGAATGGTCACGTCGGCCACACCCGCGGCCTGCAGGGTCCGCCACGCCGAGGCGACCTGGTCGGCGGCGGCCATGTCCGCCATGGAACACCCCGCGGCCATGTCGGGAAGGATCACCATCTGGTCGTCAGAGGTCAGGATGTCGGCGCTCTCGGCCATGAAGTGCACGCCGCAGAAGACGATGAACTCGCTGTCGGGCCGTGCCGCGGCCTGCTGGGCCAGTTTGAAGGAGTCCCCGGTCACGTCCGCGAACTGGATCACCTCGTCGCGCTGGTAGTGGTGTCCCAGGACGAACACCCGGTCGCCTAGCGCCTTCTTGGCGGCCAACGCCCGTTCGACCAGGTCCGGGTCACTCGGAGCCGGAAGATCGCCGGGGCAGTCGACCCCGCGCTCACTGTGGGGGTCCGCCTGCTCTCCCAACAAAAGCAGGAGCGCGGAGGGCTCCGGCTCGGTGAAAGTGTTAGTCACGGTTCCATGGTGTCACGCGGCCCGCCTGTGGCGCATCCACAGCCTCTGCAGCGCTAAGGGGCGCCTTAGTCGGAATGTGGCACTATGGGAATAGTCCCGGGTGTCGGGGCTGTTGACCAGGGCGAACAGTGAAAGGAACCACTTGATGAGCGCTGAGACCACCACCCCGGAGACCTCCCAGCCGACCGGCGTCACGCTGACCGACACGGCTTCCAGCAAGGTGGCCGCTCTCCTCGCGCAAGAGGGCCGGGACGATTTGGCCCTTCGCATCGCCGTGCAGCCGGGCGGTTGCTCCGGCCTTCGCTACCAACTCTTCTTCGACGAGCGGTCCTTGGACGGTGACGAGAGGGTGGACTTCAACGGAGTCACCGTCGTGGTCGACCGGATGAGCAGCCCCTACCTCGGCGGCGCGACGATCGACTTCGTGGACCAGATCGACAAGCAGGGATTCACCATCGACAACCCGAACGCCACAGGTTCATGTGCCTGCGGGGACTCGTTCCACTGACCGTCCCGGTCGCCTGAGCCGCGGTTCCCGTGGCCCACACGAACCGCGAACTGATCGGGTTCTCGCGCGGTATCAGCGCGCAGTCCATGCTTCTGGGCTATCGAGCGGGCGCGTTCGCGATGTCCTACCGGGCACCGCTGTACCAGTGGTGGTCGCCCGACCCACGCGGCGTTCTGCCGCTGGATGGACTGCGCATGACCCGCAGTCTGCGAAAGAGCGTCGCCCGGTTCTCGGTCACGTTTGACAAGGCGTTCGCCGACGTGCTCGCGCAGTGCGCGGATCCGCGGCGGCGGGGCGGGTGGATCGACACCGGACTGCGGCGCGCGTATCTGGAGTTACATCGGGCGGGCCACGCGCACAGCGTGGAGACACGCGACGACCGCGGCGACCTGGTTGGGGGGCTGTTCGTGGTCAACCTCGGAGGATTCGTGTCGGGGGAGTCCATGTTCCACCGTGACCGCGATGCCTCGAAGGTTGCGCTGGTCTCGCTCGTGGCACGTCTGCGGGAACGCGAACAGCCGGTTCTGCTCGATACCCAATGGTGCACCGAGCATCTGGCCTCTCTCGGCGTCCGCGAGGTGTCCCGTGAGGACTACCTGCGGCGGCTGGCGGGGGTCATCGACCGTCCGGATGTCTGGTGAGGATCTCGAAGCGCCAGTGGTCCCCGCATTTCTCCACCCGGAGCAACTCGGCGTGGCGCATCCGGCACCACGCGGGCACATCGGTCAGCGCCACCGGATCGTCGGCCAGCAGCACCACATGCGCGGCGGGGCTTGACGCGGCCGCGCGGGCCAACTCGATCACGGGATAGGGACACCGGGTCCCCCGGGCATCGACAAGCAGTTCGTCACTCACAGCCACGCCGTGCCCATCTCTTCGCGGACCTCGGTGACGACGTCGATCACAGCATCGGCGAACCGTTCGATGGTGTCCGCCGACAGGCCAGGGGGAAGCCCCACCCTGATGTTGCCGCTGGTCAGGCCTCCGATCGCGGCGAGCACATGGCTCGGTTCGCCCGAGCGCGACGCACATGCCGAACCGCTGCCGACGCCGAAACCACGCTTGTCCAGGGCGCTCTGGAGAGCCTCCGCGTCCACGTAGAGCACCGAGATGCTCAGGACGTGGGGGAGCGCCGAGGGACCGCCGCCGTGCGTCTCGATGCCTGTCAGTCCGTGGTGCAGCCGCCGGCCGATAGTCGCGAGGTGGGCACGGGCAGACTCCCGGGCGGCCCCGGCGACCGACATCCACTGCTCGGCGGACAGGGCCGCGGCGACCGCAGCGGGGACGTTGTCGAAGGGTTCGGTATCGACGTCGCGGGGTTCGGCACTCGAGCGGGTGAGGACGGCGCAAGCGCCCCCCGGGCCCCCCCAGGCGCGGGGGTCGGCGATCAGCGCGTCCCAGTAGTCGGGTAAATCGGTCCAGCCCAGCGCACAGCGCGCGTCGAGTACCACCGCCGCGCCGGTGGCCGTCGCCCAGTCCGCGAGGTCGGTCTGCAAGGTGCCGATCTCCTGGTTGCCGAGGTTGGTCACGAGGATCGTCGGGCGGTCGACCGCGGCCAAGGAGGGTGTATCGATGCGGCCCTCGGAGTCGACGGACAGCGTCGTGTGCGGCACCCCGAGAGCGTCGGCGCACTGGCGCACGGCAACTCGCACCACGTCCGCATCGACCGCCGACGTGGCCACGGCAGCGAAGTGTTCGCTGGCCGCCAGATCCATCACCGCTGAGCGGACGGCGCTTCCCGGACTCGGTTCGAAACGGGCCGACCCCGCCCCGAACAGCCGGGCCATGGTGGCGGCGCTCTCCGACAGCAACGACTGACTGACTTTTCCCTCGTGGTAGCCGGCAGCGGGACTCGCCCAAGCACGTTGCGCCGAGGTCGCCAACCACTGCCCGATCTGAGGGCTCGCCGGGCGCAAAACGGCGCAATCCAGAACGAATCGCGACATGTCTTCGAAGGTAGCGCCCCTCGCGCCTTTACACGCGGGGTCGTTGCGCTAGTGTCATTTCAAACCTTGCGCGTTGGTGCGTGGCGATATGTGGCTGGGAAGGGTTCGATGAGTCGAGAAACAGCGGGTGGGCGCGTTCGGCGTGGTGCTCTTGTCGCTCTGGGGAGTATCTCCGCACTGGTTTTGGCCGGTTGCTCCCAGGCGACTATCGACGACTGGAAGCGGGCCGGCTACCCGGCACCCGCGACCGAAGAGGGCCCGACCATGCTCAACCTCTGGACGGGCTCGTGGATCGCGGCCCTCGGGGTTGGCTTCTTGGTCTGGGGACTGATCATCTGGTCGATCATCGTGTACCGCCGCCGCAAGAACGACACCGGAGCGCCCGTGCAGTTCCGGTACAACCTTCCGATCGAGCTCATGTACACGGTTATCCCGCTGATCATGATCGGCGGGCTGTTCTTCTTCACCGCACGCGACCAGATCGAGTTGACCAAGGTCGAGGACAATCAGGACCTCACCGTGAACGTGGTGGGATTCCGCTGGTCGTGGACCTTCAATTACGTCGACCAGAACACCTACGACATCGGTACCCCCGTCGAGGACCCCGTGCTGTATCTCCCGGTGGACCAGAAGGTGAAGTTCGAGCTCACTTCGCCGGACGTCATCCACTCGTTCTGGGTGCCGGTGTTCCTGTTCAAGATGGACGTCGTCCCGGGCCGCACCAACCAGTTCGAGGTGACCCCCAACAAGGAGGGCACCTTCCTCGGCAAGTGCGCCGAGTTGTGCGGGGTCGACCACTCACGGATGCTGTTCACGGTAAAGGTCGTCTCACAGCAGGAATTCGATCAACATATGCAGGAGTTGCGCCAGAAGGGGCAATTCGGGCAACTGACAAGCGGCAGGGCGACCGAAGCGGCACAAGGAGTCTGACGTGGCAATCCTCGACGAACCCATCCACCCGTCATCGGACGCGGAGATCGCCTCGGCCAAGCAGGCTGCCAAGCAGGCCCGGAAGGACCAACGACGCCAGGGCTTCGGGCAGACGGTGGTCAAGTGGCTGACTTCGACCGATCACAAGATCATCGGGCAACTGTATCTGATCACCTCGTTCTCGTACTTCCTGCTCGCCGGCCTCATGGCACTGGTGATCCGGGCCGAACTGGCGGAACCCGGGATGCAACTGATTTCCAACGCCCAGTACAACCAGATGTTCACCATGCACGGCACGATCATGCTGTTCCTGTTCGCGACGCCGCTGTTCGTCGGATTCGGCAACGTGGTCATGCCGCTTCAGATCGGCGCACCGGACGTGGCCTTCCCCAGGCTGAACATGTTCTCCTACTGGTTGTTCTTCTTCGGGGGGATCACCGCCGCGGCCGGCTTCCTGACCCCGTCCGGCGCGGCCGACTTCGGCTGGTTCGCCTATGCGCCTCTGCACAACGAGGTGTTCACGCCGAGCGCCGGCGCCGATCTGTGGCTGCTGGGCCTGGCCATGGGTGGTCTCGGCACGATCCTGGGATCCGTGAACTTCTTGACGACCATCTTCACGATGCGGGCCCCCGGTATGACGATGTTCCGGATGCCCATCTTCACCTGGACAGTGCTGTGCACCTCCGTGCTCGTGCTGATGGTCTTCCCGGTGCTCGCTGCGGCTCTGTTGGTGGTGGAGATCGACCGGAAGTTCGGCACGGTCGTGTTCGCCGCCGAGAACGGGGGAGCGATCCTCTGGCAGCACCTGTTCTGGTTCTTCGGCCACCCGGAGGTCTACATCCTGGCCCTGCCGTTCTTCGGGATCGTCAGCGAGGTTCTCCCGGTCTTCAGCCGCAAGCCGGTCTTCGGATACAAGGGCCTGGTGTTCGCGACCCTGGCCATTGCGGGACTCTCGATGGCGGTGTGGGCGCACCACATGTACGTGACCGGCGCCGTGCTGCTGCCCTTCTTCGCATTCATGACCATGTTGATCGCGGTACCCACGGGGGTGAAGTTCTTCAACTGGGTGGGAACCATGTGGGGCGGGTCCATCACGTTCGAAACCCCGATGTTGTGGACTCTGGGCTTCCTCGTGACGTTCCTGTTCGGTGGCCTGACCGGGATCATGCTGGCCTCGCCTCCGCTGGACTTCCAGCTGTCCGACAGCTACTTCGTGGTGGCGCACTTCCACTACACGGTCTTCGGAACCGTCGTTTTCGTGATGTTCGCCGGGTTCTACTTCTGGTGGCCGAAGATGACGGGCAAGATGCTCGACGAACGACTCGGGAAGATTCATTTCTGGCTGCTCTTCTGGGGGTTCCAGATCACGTTCCTGGTCCAGCACTGGCTCGGCACGCAGGGGATGCCGCGTCGCTACGCCGACTACCTGCCGGACGAGGGCTTCACGTTGCTCAACCAGATCTCGTCCTTCGGGGCGTTGATCCTCGGCATCTCGACGTTGTTCTTCTTGTACAACGTGTACAAGACCTGGCGGTTCGCGCCCAACGTGACCGTCGACGATCCGTGGGGCTGGGGTGCGTCGCTCGAGTGGGCCACCAGTTGCCCGCCGCCGCGCCACAACTTCGTCTCGCTGCCACCGATCCGGTCGGAGCGCCCGGCGTTCGACCTGCACCACCCCGAACTGGAGGGTCTGCTCTCCGACAGCGTCGTGGACAACCTGGTGGGGGCCGGCTCCGGTGCCCAGAAGGGAGTGGAGCAGTGAAGTACGCAGGTTACCTGTTCGCCGCCGGAGCCGTCTTCTTCGGTGTGGTGGGCACGATCTACGGCCTCTGGTCGCGCGACTGGGCGGGCACGACGGCGCTGATCTTCACCGGGCTCATGACCGCTCTGACCGGCTTCTACATCCTTTACACGGCCAAGAGGCTGGACAGCCGGCCTGAGGACGACCAGATGGCCAACCAGGATGAGGCCGCCCCGGACTACGGGTTCTTCAGCCCTCAGTCCTGGTGGCCCCTACCCATGGGTGCCAGCGCGATGATGATCGCGTTCGGCCTGATATTCGCAACGTGGTTGTTGCTCGCCGGCATCATCTTCCTGATGATCAGCACGATCGGCCTGGTGTTCGAGTACTACCGCGGGGACTTCGCCCACTAGCTATCCTCCGGTCGACCGGGGTGTGCGCAGTTTCGCCGTAATCGTCCAGTTCTGAGTGGTGACGAAGTGGCGCGGATCACCTCTTGCGGGCCTCGACGCGGGTTTAGAAAGTGCCGTCACCGTGGGAGACTGTAACTGTCGGCGTGTTGGCCAAGCCTTCGCCGTTCCATGCGTGAGTATCGAGTCATACGTTGTGAGGTTGGGATCAGATGACAGTTGCCAGACGGAACATCGCCATTGCCGGGGCGGCTGCGACCGCGCTGCTGGCCACTGGTTGCGGCCCCACGCTGATCGCGCGCAGTCAGACACCCGAGTCCTCGACGGTGTCGATGCAGATCGTGCCCTCGGTGGAGCGCAAGGCCCCGGTGAATCAGCCGATCGTGGTCGTGGCCGAGGACGGTTCCCTGGCCGACGTGACCGTGAAGGGTCCGAAAGGGCTCCTGAAGGGCTCGTACAACGACGAACGCAACACCTGGACCTCCAAGGCCCAGGAACTCGATTTCGGCGCCAAATACGCCGTTGAAGCCACCGCCACCAACGATCAGGGCGTGCCGACCACCATCGATCAGACGATCAAGACCGTCAATCCGCAGACCCTGGTGCAGATCAGTTCGGTCAGCGTGGCCGATGACGTCACGGTCGGGGTTGGAATGCCGGTGCGGGTCACCTTCGATGCGCCTGTGAAGAACAAGCGCGCCGTCGAGGAGCAGTTGCAGGTCAAGACGTCGAAGCCGGTGAGGGGCGCATGGAGTTGGGAGTCCGACACCGTCGTCGTCTTCCGGCCCAAGAAATACTGGCCGGCGAACACCACCATCGAGGTCGTCATGCCGCTCAAGGGCATCAAGACCGGCCCCGGAGCTTATGGCGCCGACAACCAGGACGTCACCTACAAGACCGGTGACTCGATGGTCTCGATCTACGACGCCAGCAAGCACGTGCTGAAGGTCAAGAAGAACGGCAAGGTGGTCAAGACCTTCCCCGCCACGAGCGGCAAGCCCGGGTTCGAGACCCGGTCCGGGGTCAAGGTGATCTCCGAGAAACTCGACTTCGTCGTGATGGACGCAGCGACCGGTGGCACCTCCGAGAACGACCCCGAGTACTACCGGCTGGACGTCAACTGGGCGATGCGCATCACCAACTCCGGAGAGTTCGTGCACGCGGCTCCGTGGTCCGTGGGCTCGCAGGGCTACAGCAACGTGAGCCACGGTTGCGTCGGGCTCAGCACCGACAACGCGTACTGGCTGTTCCAGAACTCGCGGGTCGGGGACGTCGTCGATGTCCGCAACACCGGACGGGTGCAGGATCTGGGCAACGGCATCACCGAGTGGAACGTCTCCTGGAAGGACTGGTTGAAGAAATCCAAGACCGGTCCCGTGGTGACCGAGAGCACCAGCG
>Ga0316576_10001403_pt1 | contig 12898 bp, 12 predicted proteins | sample S0NA_FD_203075 | JGI IMG/M metagenome (GOLD analysis project Ga0316576, IMG submission 203075) | Rhizosphere microbial communities from salt marsh grasses in Alabama, United States - S0-2_050615r3r5 | ecosystem: Host-associated > Plants > Roots > Rhizosphere | place: USA: Alabama | collected... | reverse complement strand
CCCGGGCCGGGCCCGCGTCGTGGCGGTCCGACGACCCGGTCACGGCGGCATCACCACCGTCAGGACCCCCGGCGGCGCCGCGGCGCCAGCCTCGGCGGCCCTCGCGGTCAGCACGACCAGCGCCACATCGGGGTCCAGCTCGGCGATCCGGGCGCGCACCTCCTCCGGCCGCTCGGCGGGCAGGACCGTCGCGCCCGCCAGGGCGAACCCCAGCACGCGCGCGCCCTCGCCGACCACGGCCACCGATCCCACGTCAGGCGCTGCCCATCAGGATGATCGCCACGATCAGCCCGTAGATGGCGATCCCCTCGGCCAGGCCGACGATCACCATCGAGCGGCCGAACAGCTCGGGGCGCTCGCTGATCGTCGCCAGCGCGGCGGACCCGGTGTAGGCCACCGCGATGGCCGCCCCGATCGAGGAGCCGGCCACGGCGATGGCCGCCCCGATCAGCGCCGCCCAGCTCGAGGAGGACTCGGCGGCGTCAGCGGCCGGCACCCCGGTGACCGCCTGGGCCGAGGCGGGATCCCCGCCGAGCACCGCGGCCACCACCAGGGCAGCGGCGGCCAGCATCACGACGTTGACCACGAGCAGCGCGCCGAGGGCGCGCCGCGACCGGGCGCGCATCGCCACCCGGACGGCCAGGGCCCCGACGACGAGCGCGGGAAGTGCCAGCAGCCACACGATCATTGGACACGCTCCCTGGTTGTGGGGACCGACCACGGCTGGAACGGCCGGCCCTCCGAGACGAAGACCTTCGAGAACAGCTCGTAGTACTCCAGGCGCAGGGCCTGCACGCCGGCGACGATGGCCTGCAGCGCGAACGTCACCACGTTGCCCAGGACGAAGACCACGACCCCCGCGAGGGGCAGCACCCCGCCGGCGCCCCACAGGGCGCTCGCCCCCGACAGCACGATCCCGCCGAGCGCGGCGTGGGCCAGCCCGAAGGCGGCCAGCCGCGCGAACGACACCAGGTTGGTGCCCAGCCGGATCACCCCGTCGAACAGCTCCACGCCGGCCTGGGCGGCCCCCGCCCCACCGCCCCCCGCGGCGGCGAGCAGCCCGATGAAGGTCAGGCCCAGCCCGCCGACCACGACGACGATCCCGGCGATCACCAGCCACCCCTGTGCCAGGTAGGCACCCAGGCTGGCCAGGCCCATCCCGAGGAACACCGCGATGCCCGCGATCCCGGTGGGCGACACCAGCGCCAGGCGCCAGCCGCCCTCCCGCCATCGGTTCACCGTGCCCAGGACGTAGGCCCCCGACAGCAGGCAGGCGCCGATGCCGATGGCCACCGCCAGCAGCAGGATCGGCTCCTCCAGGGGCCTGACCCAGAGCACCGGCAGCACCTCGGTGGGGCCGAAGAACTCCCCGAACAGCACACCGAAGACCGTCGCCGAGATCCCCGCGCCGAGCAGGAACGGCCAGGCGGCGCGGAACCGGGCCAGCCGCGAGGGCCGACCCGCCCGCAGCAGCAGGCCCAGCACCACAAGCAGCAGGCCCTGCCCGGCGTCGGCGAACATCATGCCGAACATGAACACGAACGCCAGCCCGGCGATCGCGGTCGGGTCCACGTCGACGTACGGCACGCTGGCGTAGGTGTCCACCAGCGGGGCGAAGGACCGGTTCAGGCCACCCCGGGTGTGCAGGAGGGTGGGCGGGTCGACCCCGCGCGGCGTCGGCAGCCCGACCACGGCCCCGCCCATCGGGGCCACCTGCTCGGCCAGCTCGCCCACCGCGGCCTCGGGCATCCACCCGCCGACCGCGACGACCAGGTCGCGGGGCAGCGCCGCGGCCGCCCGCTCGGCGACCTCGGCCTCGCCGGCGAGCAGGTCGGCCCGGCCCGCGGCCTCGAGGGCGTCCAGGTCCGGCTCGGCCACCGAGATCACCGGCTCCACCGCCCCGGCGGCGGCCATGCGCTGCAGGCGCAGTGCCGCCGGCCCCGCCCCGCCGCCCTGGACCGAGTCGACCTCGACGAGCCCGCTGGCCGCGACGGCCACGAGGACGTCGCGCAGGCGGTCCCGCGGGGCGAGCAGCGCCACCCGCCGCATGCGCACCGGCTCGAGGGACTCACGCCACGGCATCGAAGGCCTCCCGGGCGATGGTGCCGCTGCCGGTCCCGGCACGGGCGGCCACCTCCAGCGCGGCGCGGACCCGCCACGCGTCGGCGCCGAGCGCTCCGACCGCGCCGACGACCGGATCCGGCCCGCTGACCGGCTTGCGCAGCAGCGTCGCCGCCTCGGTGCTGACCCGTCGCCACCACGCCGCCTCGGCGCGCCAGAGGTCCGCGGGCTCGGACACGTCCGCCAGCGCCCAGCGGTCCGCGGACGGCAGCGCCTCGGCGAGGGTCCCGAGCCGGGCGTCCCGCCATCCCCGGCCGACCAGCAGGTCGATCCCCCGGCTGAGCTCGGGCCCGGGCCGGGTGCCTGCCGCCATGCACTCGCGGGCCACCAGGATCGCCGCCGCCCCGTGCGCCCACGGGCGCGCGGCCGGCACGTTGGCCCCGACCCGCAGCAGCCAGGCCACGCGCATCCCGAGGTGCAGCATCCGCGGGGCGTCGTCGCCCGGGTCGCCCCAGGGCGAGGCCGCCAGGACCGCCCGGATCCCCTCGCGGGAGTGCTCCGCAGCGATCCTGGGCCAGGCCGTCGACAGGCTGCCCAGCTCGAAGGTCGGCCCCGCGGGGAGCCCGGCCATGCTGCGCAGGTGCTCGTCGACGTTGGCCACCTCGAACCCCCCGGCCAGCACCCGCACGATCCGGGCGTCCCCGTGCGGCAGCCATCCGGCCAGCACCCGCAGGTGCCACAGGACGGTCGCCGAGACCGCGTGCTGGGCCTGGGCCAGGGTCATGCCCGGGTGGACGTCGTGGCCGTACGGCGTGGCGACCAGCGCCTGGACCGCCGCGTCCAGGGACGGCAGGGCGGCCAGGTCGCGCGCACCCGCGGCGCCGACGCGGCGCCTGGACAGCGCCCGCGCCCGGACCCCGGCGGCGACCCACGAGGCGCTCACGTCCGGGCCTCCAGCACCTCGCGGACCTGCTCCTGCGCCAGGTGCAGCACCTCCTCGACGAGGCCGGGGCTGCGCTCGGCGGCCAGCCGGGCGATCTGCTCGGCCTGCTCGTCGGCCGCGGCGATCCGCCGCTGGGCGTCCGTCGTGGCGGCCGCACGCGCCTGCGCGGCGGTTCGGCCCCGCTCGGCCTGCGCGTCGCGGCGGGCCTGGGCGACGAGCGCGCGGGCCTGCTCGCCGGCGGCGCGGAGGCGCTCGGCGGCGTCCTTGCGGCCCTGCTCGCGGATCCGGGCTGCCTCGGCCTGGGTGTCGGCCAGCAGCGCCAGCACCGGCTCCAGCTCGGCGGTGCGCTCGGCGACCCGGTCGGCCGGCACGCCCGCGCGCGTCGCCGCCCCCGGCGTCCCGCTGGGGCGCAGCCGCTCCAGGAAGTCCCTCGAGCTCACATTGGGGACATTACGCCGATCGGACCCGGCGACGCCCGGAGTGCGTGCCCTGTCGGCTCAGTCGGTGGGCTGCCCGTCGGCGACGCTGAGCACGACCCGGCCGGTGGCCGTTCCCCGGGTCAGGTAGGCCAGGGCCTCGGCGGCGTCCTCGAGGCGGAAGGTCCGCTGGTCGAGGACGGGTCGGATCGCGTCGGACTCGAGCAGCCCCACGATGGTGGCCAGGTTCTCGGCCCTCGGCGGGGTCGGGCGGATGCCGGGGAGCTGGCGGACGAACGGGGAGACCGCCATCATCGGCAGCATCCGGCCGAGGCTGCCGACCCACGAGTGGCCCGACGCGCCGTACCGGTCGTGGCCGATCAGGACGAACCTGCCGTCCGGGGCCAGCGCGCGCCGGACCTGCCGGAACGGCCGGTCGGAGACGACGTCGAAGACGATGTCGTAGCGGATCCCTGCGTCGGTGAAGTCCTGCTCGGCGTAGTCGATCACATGGTCCGCGCCGAGCGAGCGCAGCATGGGCAGCTTCGCGGCGCTGTCGACGGCGGTCACCTCCGCCCCGAACGCCGTGGCCAGCTGGACGGCGAACACCCCGACGCTGCCGCCGGCCCCGTTGACCAGGACCCGGTCCCCGGCGCGCACCCCGCCCTGGTCGCGCAGGTTCGTCAGGGCGATCAGCGCCGAGGTGGGCACCGCCGCGGCCTGCTCGAAGGTCAGCCCCGCGGGCATCGGGGCCAGCGTGTCCGCCGCGACGTCGACGTACTCGGCGAACGTCCCGGCGTTGCGCCACTGGTTGGTCGGGGTGACCTCGCCGAGGACCCGCTGGCCGACGGCCAGGCCGGTGACCCCGGCACCGAGGGAGACGACCTCCCCGGCGAGGTCCGTCCCGGGGATCGGGGTGCGGGGCTCGCGGACCCCCGAGCCCATCAGGCGCAGCACCAGCGGGATGCCGGTGACGGCGTGCCAGACGTCGGCGTGCACCGACGTGGCCCGCACCCGCACCAGCACCTGGCCGGGCCCGGCGACCGGCGTGGGCACCTGCGCGACCCGCAGGACCTGCTCGGGCGGACCGTACCCGGACTGGACGATGGCTCTCACGGGGTCTCCTCGGGGTCGATCGTCATCGGACAGGAGTCATGATCGTGCGGCCTCAGGCCGCGCGCTCCCGGACGACCTGGGCGACGTCCATGCGACGGACGGCCCGCAGCCCGGGCCACTGGGAGAGCACCGCCACCACCATGATCACGGCCGCCGACAGCACCAGCGTGAGCGGCTGCACGTACAGGGTCAGCGTGAACTGGTCGCTGGCGTAGGTCTGCAGCATGAACCGCGCGCCGACCAGGCCCAGGACCAGCCCGGGGACCACGCCGATGGCGGCGATGAGCGTGTTCTCCGCGCCCACGAGCGATGCGATGGTGCGCTGGCGCACCCCGGCGGCGCGCAGGGTCGCCAGCTCGCGCTGACGCTCCATGATGTTCACGCTCATCGTGGTGAAGATGATCGCGAAGGCGATGGCCGAGCCCAGCACGAGCATGGCCGCGATGAACACGTAGAACAGCCCGGACAGGCTTCGGTACTGGTCGCGCAGGGCCGAGGTCTGGGCGAACGAGACCACATCGGGCAGCTGCTGCACTGACCGGCGCACCGCCTCGGGGTCCGCGGTCGGGTCGGTCGTGATCAGGGCGGTCGTCGCCGGCGCGCCGGGCACCTGCCCGTCCAGCCACGACCGGTCGGCGTGGACGAACGTGCCCAGGGGCTGGTAGGTGAAGTCGCGCACCGTCGTCGACACGACCACCGGGCCGTCCGGGGCGGCGACCGTCAGCTCGACGGTGTCCCCCGGCGCCAGGTCCGGCAGCTGGTCGGTGATCGCCCCGTCGATGAGGACCCCATCGTCGGGCAGGTCGACCGGGCGGCCGCGCGTGTCGATGAACCCGTGCATGACCGTGCCCTGGTCGTAGCCGGTGATCGTCGTGCTGTAGACGCCCCCGGCGTGGGCGACCGACACCGGCAGGATCAGCGCCGCCTCGGCCCGCGCCACCCCGTCGACCGCCTCAAGGGCCGCCAGGCGGTCCGGGGTCACCGGCACGCTGTAGCCCACCTGGGCGTCGGCGGTGCTGACCTCCTCGAACTGCACGCCGATCAGGTGGTTCATGGTGTCGATCAGGCCCCAGGAGACGAGGACCAGGATCAGCGACAGGGCCACCCCCGAGGACGTGAAGAGGGTCCGCCGCGGGGTTCGGGCGACCTCGCGCACGACCATCCGGACCCGCGCCGGGGCCCTGCCCAGGCCCGGCAGCGCACGCTCGAGGCGCCCACGGCGCACCACCCCGCGGGGGACCTCGCCGCGCATGGCCTCGGCCGGCTGGACGGCGGCCGCCCGACGGGCGGGCAGCGCGGAGGCCACGCCGGTGGCCACCAGCGCGAACCCCAGGCCGATCAGCAGCGTCCCCGGGTGGAAGCCGGTGAAGACCGTCAGCTGCTCGGGCAGGCCGATCGCCGAGGCGTACATCAGCGACACCTCGTGGGCGGCCGCCACGCCCAGCGGCAGCGCGATGACCGCCCCCACCGCGCCGGCGAGCAGCCCGTAGCTGAGGTAGTGGCCTGCCAGCACGCGCGCCGACATGCCGTGGGCGCGCAGCATGCCGATCACGGGGCGCTCCTCGCGGACCCGGCGGGTGAGCAGCACGTAGAGGGTCAGCGCGGCCGCGGAGAGGAACAGCGCCGGGAAGGCCACCGCCATCTGCTCGAAGCCGGAGATGTCCTCCTGCAGCAGCGCGTTGGACGGCTGCTCGGAGCGGTCGAGCACCTGGCCGGCCCCCGCCGCGACCGCGGCCCCGCGCAGGTCGTCGATCAGCGACGGGTCGGCCCGGCCGGCGTCGTCGAGCAGCACGAGCGCCTGGTTCTCCGGCGCGCCGGACCACGCGCGCGCGTCGGACTCGGCGACGAACAGCACCCCGAACGAGCGCGGCGGGGCGATCACCACCTGCCGGTTGGGCGCCGGCCACAAGTACTCGGCGCTGGACACGACCCCGGCGACGGTGACCTCCACCTCCCCGACGGCGGTGGTGAGGACCAGCCGGTCCCCGGCGGCCAGGTCGAACGCGTCGGCCATGTGCTCCTCGACCAGCACCTGGGACGGCCCGGGGTTCGCGGCCCCGGACAGCGTCGACAGCCGCGCGACCTCCGGGGTCCCGCTGGTGGGGTAGCCCACGATCCGCCCGACCAGCCGGTCGGAGCCCTCGGGATCGGGGACCTCGACGGGCAGGTCGGCCTGGACGCGCAGCCGGGTGGCCTCGACCCCGGCGGTGCCGGAGGCCTGCGCGGCGAGGCCGGCGACGTCACCTCCGGTCACGAACAGGTCCGGGAAGCCCTGGACGGCGAAGGCGTTGTCGTAGGAGGCCTGCAGGTTCCGGTAGGCGTTGTCGGCGACGACGTAGAGGAAGATCCCCAGCATCACGATCGTGACCAGCGCGCCGAACAGCGCCCGGGTGCGCCGGATGTCGCGGCGCAACTTGCGCCGCAGGGTCGGGTGGCCCGATCCGCCCCTCACCAGGCGACCTCTCCTGCGGGCCTCGCGCGGTGCTCGGTGATCTCGGCGATCTGGCCGTCGTGGACGCGCACGACACGATCGGCCATCACGGCGATCCCGGCGTTGTGCGTGACGATGACCACGCAGCACCCGTCCTCGCGCGCGGCGCGCTGCAGCTGCGCGAGGACCTGCCGGCCCGACTCCAGGTCCAGGGCGCCCGTGGGCTCGTCGCAGAGCAGCAGGCGCGGTCGGGTGACCAGAGCCCGGGCGATCGCGATCCGCTGCTGCTGGCCCCCCGAGAGCTGGCCCGGGAAGTGGTCGGCACGCTCGGACATGTCCACGGCCGCCAGGGCCGCATGCACCTGGGCGTGCGTCTGGTCGCGCTCCGCGCGCCCCGTGAGCTCGGCGATCACCTCCACGTTCTCGGCCGCGGTGAGCGTCTGGATCAGGTTGAAGAACTGGAACACGAAGGAGACCGTCTCCCGGCGGATCCCGGCCAGGTCCTCGGCCGAGCGCCCGGCGAGGGGCTGTCCGGCGAGGATGGCCTCCCCGTCCGTGACGGGCTCGATCCCGCCGAGCACGTTGAGCAGGGTGGTCTTGCCCGACCCGGAGGGCCCGAGCACGACCACGATCTCCCCGGGCGCCAGGCGCAGGTCGACCTCGCGCAGGGCGTGGACCTGGGCCTCGCCGGTCCCGTAGGTCTTCGACACCTGTCGCAGCTCGGCGATGACGTCCTCGGTCACGATCACCCACTCCTCCACCGGTGCTGACGACACTACCCCTCGCGGTGGGCCGATCCGGGGAGCCTCAGGTGCGCTCCACCAGCGGAAGGGACTTCAGCTGCCGCTCCAGGTGCCACTGCAGGTAGGCCGAGACGAGCCCGGAGGCCTCCCGGCGGGCTCGCTCGTCGGAGGCCTCGGCGCGGCCCCAGTCCCCGGAGAGCAGCGCGCCGAGCAGCGCGAGCGTCTCCGCCCGCGGGGTGGCCGACCCGGGGACGCGGCACGCCGGGCACAGCGCGCCGCCCCCGGGCAGCGAGAACGCCCGGTGCGGTCCGGGGGCCCCGCACCGGGCGCACGCGTCGAACGAGGCGGCCCAGCCGGCGATGGCCAGCGACCGGACCAGGTAGGCGTCGAGCACCAGGCCGGCCGGGTGCTCGCGCTGGGACAGCGCCCGCAGCCCCGAGACCAGCAGCTGGAACTGCGGGCCGGCCGGCTCGCGCTCCTCGGGGGTGAGCCGCTCGGCGGTCTCGCAGATCGCCTGGGCCGCGGTCCAGCGGGGGTAGTCGCCGGCGAGGTCGGCGCCGAACGAGAACAGCGACTCGGCCTGGGTGATCGAGTCCAGGGACCGGCCGATGTGCAGCTGCACGTCCACCAGCCCCATCGGCTCGAGTCGCGCGCCGAACTTCGAGCTCGTCCGCCGCACGCCGCGGGCCACCGCCCGGACGCGGCCGTTGCCGCGGGTCAGCAGCGTGATGATGCGGTCGGCCTCGCCGAGCGGATGCGTGCGCAGCACCACGGCGGAGTCGCGGTAGGTCGGCACCGACCCATTGTGCCGGGGTCGGGCGCCACGCGGCGCCGCGCGCGGCGCGTGCCGCGAGTGTCGCAGCGGGCTCGTAGGCTGGCGCCGTGGATCAGGACCCGGGCACACAGGCCCACCGCGACCCGGCCCCTCCCGAGCCGGCGCCCAGCGGACCGGCACCGGCCGGGAATGGCCGCGGGCCCACGGGACCGGCGCCGCACGAGCGCGCGGGCGACGACGGCTCGGGCCGCAGCGAGGGCCACACGCTGCCGCACGACCTCGGCACCACGCCGATCCATGTCACCCTGGGCGAGCGGGGGCACGGCCGGCGCGAGCCGATCCTGGTCGCGTTCGACAACGCCCGCCTGCGCCGGTCGGCGCTGATGCTGGCGGCGCTGTTCGTCCTGGTCCGGCTGGCCATGTGGGCGTTCAACCGGATCGACCAGCTGCTTCTGGCCCTGCTGCTGGCTTGGCTGCTGTCGATCTCCATGGAGCCCGTGATCCGCCCGCTCAGCGCGCGTGGGATGCGCCGCGGCTGGGCCGTGGGGCTGGCCATGGGCGGCGGGCTGGTGGTGATGATCGGGCTGATCGCCGCGTTCGGCGGGGCGTTCTTCTCCCAGATGGCCGAGCTCGCCACCGCGATCCCGGGGCTGGCCCAGCGCGGGGTCAGCTGGGTCAACAACACGTTCACGCTCTCGTTCGACCCGAACGCTCTGGCCAACACGCTCAACACCAACACCAGCCAGATCGCCAACATCGCCACCGACCTCGCCGGCGGCGTGGTCGGGATCATCAGCGGGCTGGCCAGCTGGATCTTCCAGCTGGCCACCGTGGCCCTGTTCGCGTTCTACTTCGCCGCCGACGGTCCGCGCATGCGCCGGGCGATCGGCCAGGCGCTGCCCGCCGCGCAGCAGCGCGTCTTCGTCACGGTGTGGGAGACGGCTGTGACCAAGACCGGCGGGTACGTCGTGTCCAAGGGGCTGCTGGCGCTGCTGTCGACCCTGGCCCACGCGCTGGCCTTCTCGCTCCTCGACGTCCCCTACTGGCTGCCCATGGCGCTGTGGGTGGGCGTGACCAGCCAGTTCCTGCCCGTCATCGGCACCTACCTGGGCATCGCCCTGCCGGTCCTGGCCACGGTGTTCACCCACCCGTGGGACGCCGTGGCGATCGTCATCTTCGCCACGCTGTACCAGCAGCTGGAGAACTACGTCCTCGTGCCCAAGATCAGCAAGCGCACGATGGACATCCACCCGGCGGTGGCGTTCGCCTCGGTCGTGGCCGGGATCGCCCTGTTCGGCTGGATCGGCGGCCTGGTCGCCATCCCGCTGACCGCCGCTGCCGTGTCGGTGATCTCCGCCTACGGGCACCGCTACGAGCTGATCCCCGAGCTCTCCCAGCTCGAGGCCCGGGCCTCGGAGGCCGACAACCTCTGAGGCGTCGGGCCCGAGGTCGGCCACGCGGAACCCAGCCCCCGCCAACGTGCGTTGCGCACGCGAGCAACGGGCGTCGCCACCGCAACACAAGCCCGTGTCGCCCGGCGCCAACGCAGCACAAGTTCCCCCCGGGGCACGCGAGGCCACCCGGGCTCCGCCCCGCCCGGGGGCCGGGTGCCCAACCGGGACCGCGATGGCCCCGCCCCGATCGGCGCCGCCCGGGGCCGGAACCGGCTCAGAACCCCAGCTTGCGCAGCTGGCGCGGGTCGCGCTGCCACTCCTTGGCGACCTTGACGTGCAGATCGAGGTACACCGGCGTGCCGAGCATCGCCTCGATCGCCTCCCGCGCACGGCTGCCCACCTCCCGCAGCCGCGCCCCCCGCGCCCCGATCACGATGGGCTTCTGCGAGGACCGCTCGACATAGACGTCGGCGTACACGTCGACAAGCGGGCGATCCGCTGGCCGCCCCTCGCGCAGGCCCATCTCCTCGACGACCACCGCGATGGAGTGCGGCAGCTCGTCGGTGACGCCCTCGAGGGCGGCCTCCCGGATCAGCTCGGCCACCATCACCGTCTCCGGGGAGTCGGTCAGCTCGCCGTCCGGGTACAGCGGCGGCCCCTCCGGAAGGGCCGCGACCAGCTCGGCCACCAGCTCGTCGAGCTGGGTGCCGGCCGTCGCCGACACGGGCACGACGGCGGCCCACCCGACACCGGCCTCCTCGCCGAGCGAGGCGACCGCAGCCAGGTGGGCGGCCAGCTGCTCCCGGCCGACCCGGTCGGACTTGGTGACCAGGGCCAGCACGGGGGTGCCCCGCCCGCCCCGGGTCGCGCCCGCCAGGCGGCTGGCGATGCGCCGGTCACCGGGCCCGATCTGCTCGTCGGCCGGCAGGCACATCGCGATCACGTCGACCTCGGCCCACTGCTCCTCGACCATCGCGTTGAGCCGCTCGCCGAGGACGGTCCGGGGCCGGTGGATCCCCGGGGTGTCCACCAGGACGATCTGCGCGTCCGGTCGGTGGATGATGCCGCGGATCACCCGGCGGGTGGTCTGCGGCTTGCTGGAGGTGATCGCGACCTTCTGGCCGACGAGGGCGTTGGTCAGGGTCGACTTGCCGGTGTTGGGCCGCCCGACGATGGCGACGAACCCGCTGCGGTGCGCGCCGGTCACGTCGGCTCCCGGACCGTGTCAGCCGGCGCGCAGCGGTGCGCGGCGGTCACGTCGGCTCCCGGATCGCCTCGGCCGGCCCGCTGTCCTGCGGGGCGGCGCGGGGCCCGACCGGCTCGGCGAGGATCGTCGCGATGCGGTTGCGCCGGCCGATGGCCTGCTCGGCGGTGAGCTCCCACCCGTCGACCGTGATCGAGGCCCCGGGCAGCGCGACCTTGCCCAGCCGCTTGGCGATCAGGCCGGCGACCGTGTCCACGCCCTCGGAGTCGGCGTCGATCTCGAAGCCGAGCAGCTCGCCGACGGCCTCGACGTGCATCCATGCGCTGAGCCGGTAGCCGCCGGAGCCGAGCCGCTCGACCTCGGGGATCTGCGTGTCGTACTCGTCGGCGATCTCGCCGACGATCTCCTCGAGGATGTCCTCGATGGTGACCAGGCCCGCCGTCCCGCCGTACTCGTCGATGGCGATGGCCATGTGCACCCGCTGGCCCTGCAGCTCGCGCAGGAGGTCGTCGACGAGCTTGGAGTCGGGCACGAAGGTCGCCGGGCGCATCCGCGAGTCGATCCGCTCGCTGGACTCGGCCCCCCGGTGCTCGAACACCCGCGCCACCACGTCCTTGAGGTAGAACACCCCGACCACGTCGTCGGGGCTCTCCCCGATCACCGGGATGCGCGAGAAGCCCGAGCGCAGCGCCAGCGACATGGCCTGGCGGAGCGTCTTGTGCCGCTCGATCCACACCATCTCGGTGCGGGGCACCATGACCTCGCGCACGATGGTGTCGCCGAGCTCGAAGACCGAGTGCAGCATCGCCGCGTCCTCGTCGTCGATCACCTGCTCGGCCTCGGCGAGGTCCACGAGCTCGCGCAGCTCGGCCTGGCTGGAGAACGGCCCCTCGCGGTACCCGCGCCCCGGGGTCAGCGCGTTGCCGATGAGGATCAGCGCCGACACCAGCGGGCCGAGCACGATGGCCGCGCCGCGGGCGAACTTCGCCGAGCGCAGCGCGATCCGGTCGGCGTGCTGGCGGCCCAGGGTCCGCGGCGCGACGCCGAGGGCGACGAACATGACCAGGGTCATGATCGCCAGGGCGACCAGCAGGCCCGCCTGCCTGCCCCACGGCCCGGCCTCGACGCACAGGTAGGTGACCATCGACGTGGCGGCGACCGCGAAGGCGGTGTGCAGCAGGAGGACGGCGTTGACGTAGCGGGCGCGCTCGTCGATCACGTCGCGCAGGCGCTCGGTCGCCCGGCCGGGTCGGTCCCGGACCATCTCCTCGACCCGGGTGCGCGACACGCGCCCGATCGCCGTCTCCGCGGCGACCAGCAGGAACGCCAGCAGCACCGACAGGCCGGCCAGCCCGAGCATCACCCACTCCGCCCGGGTCATCGCGTCCCGCCCTCCGCGCGCCATTCGGCCAGCAGCTGGTCCTGCAGCGCGAACATGACCGCGTGCTCCTCGGGCTCGGCGTGGTCGTGCCCCAGCAGGTGCAGGATCCCGTGGGTCAGCAGCAGGGCGAGCTCGCCCGACAGCCCGTGGCCGGCGGCCTCGCCCTGCTCGGCGGCGACCTGCGGGCAGATCACCACGTCGCCGAGCACCCCGGGGGCCGCGGGCCGGCCGGCCCCGGGCACCCGCAGCTCGTCCATGGGGAAGCTCAGCACGTCCGTGGGACCCGGCAGGCCCAGCCACTGCTCGTTCAGCGCGGCCATCTCGGCCGGGTCGACCAGCGAGATCGACAGCTCGGTCTGCGGATGCAGCCCCAGTCGGGCCAGGAGAAACTGCGCGAGGGCCGCCAGGGGCGCGTCGTCGACCCCGGCGGTGCA
>Ga0316576_10001402_pt1 | contig 12898 bp, 11 predicted proteins | sample S0NA_FD_203075 | JGI IMG/M metagenome (GOLD analysis project Ga0316576, IMG submission 203075) | Rhizosphere microbial communities from salt marsh grasses in Alabama, United States - S0-2_050615r3r5 | ecosystem: Host-associated > Plants > Roots > Rhizosphere | place: USA: Alabama | collected... | reverse complement strand
CATCGGTCGTCTGGGAGGCAACGGATACTGCAGGGTCACGGATCTGTTTAAGATGGTAAGGCCGCCTTCTCAAATTAAAGTGGAATAGCTTTTTCGGTATTCCCTATTTTTTCTAACGATCCCTAATCCACTCAAACAGCATCCGAATTAAAAAAAATCATTCATTCCGCTATATTCAAGAGTTTAGAGAAAAAACTCCCCGACCCTTCATTTAAATAGATTTTTAGATTAATAGGATTCCTTATAGGCTAAATCCTTTACGGTTAATTTGTCTTTAAACAGATTGTAAGCCCAAATCTGGTAAATCAGTACAATAGGTATAAATATAATAACCACCGTCAACATTATCTTCAGCGTTAACGGGCTTGAAGATGCATTATGAGCTGTTAGACTGAATTCGGCGTTGATACTTGATGGAAACAGATTGGGATAGAGCCCGATAACACCGTAAAATGTCGCCCCGACAATCGTCAGCGCAGAAGCAAGCCAAGCCTTAAAAAACGCTTTCCTTACCAGAAATATTTTAATCCCAAAGAGGGCAAAAACCGTAATGAGGATAACAAGAAAAAAGGCGGGGTAGGCCAGGTAGTTATCATATAAATTAGTAGAAAATTTACTCCATATTAGAAAAATCACTGCTACACCTACTTCAACCGGCCAAAGTCTGTTGGCAATGGTTGCGGCTCTTAAATGAAGATTATCCTCTGTTTTGACGGCAAGCCATAGGGAACCGTGTACCAAAAAGAGAAGCAGAAAAAGCAAGCCACCCAAAAGCCCGTATGGATTAAGAAGTGTGAAGAGAGTCCCTTGGTACAGGCCATTTTTATCAATGGGGATTCCCTGGAATATATTTGCAAAGGCAACACCAAAAAGAAGGGCTGGCGCAAAGCTGCCTATAAAAATACATGTATCCCATATTTTTCGCCATCTTGGGTCATCTACCTTGCTTCTAAATTCAAAGGAAACACCGCGCAAAATCAGGGCAAAGAGGATCAGCATCAATGCCGAATAAAGGGAAGAAAACATTACGGCATATACTCTGGGAAATGCGGCAAAAGTGACGCCTCCGGCAGTAATCAGCCATACTTCGTTACCGTCCCATAACGGTCCTAGAGAGTTAATCATGATCCGTTTATCTTCATCGTTTTTACCAATAAACGGATAAAGTGTACCAACCCCAAAATCAAATCCGTCTGTCATGAAAAATACTGCCCATAACAGGCCCCATAAGAAAAACCATATTGTTTGTAAAATCATTTTAACCTCCAATATAAAATATGATATTGAATCTCGATGGTTGACCCGGTTGACAATTTAGAATTTTAAATGATTGTCAGTGGTCAGTCGGATACGAGTTCGGGTCCTTTTTGGGCATTCTTGATAATCAGATAGAATCCGACGATGCCCAGAAGACCGTATACCAGAACAAACGCAATCAATGATGTCATCACCTGGAGACCTGCCACCGGAGATGCAGCATGCTGAGTTTTTAGCAACCCGTAAACAATCCAAGGTTGTCGTCCGACCTCGGCCAACATCCATCCCAGTTCACTGGCTATATAAGGCAATGGAATGGACCAGAGCATAATTTTCAAATAACGCGGGCTTTCAGTTAAACGCTTTCGTTTGAACCAGCCGATAATACACAAAATAGGAAACAGCGTTCCAAGGGCGACCATTACCCTAAAAGAAATAAACGAAAGGAAGACCGGCGGTCTTTCATCTTTGGGGAAATCCTTAAGCCCTTTAACCTCGGCGTTTATGTCACGATAACCTAAAAGGCTGAGAAGACCTGGGATGGAACCGATTTCAATACTATTTTTTTCATTTTTTTCATCAGGAATAGCAAACAGATAAATGGGGGCTCTGGTTGTCGTTTCCCAATGCGCCTCCATGGCGGCCAGTTTTGTGGGTTGGGTTTTTGTGACATGAACTGCGTGTAAATCTCCTTCAACAACAATAAAAATAGAAAAGATCAGGCCGAACGTTAAAGCCAAACGAAACGATTTTGTAAAGAAGTCAATTTGATGTTTTTTTAAAAGGTGATAGGCGCTAATGCCCATGATAAAAAAAGCGCTTAAAATATAGGCGCCTGGTACGGTGTGAAAAATTTCAAGAATGGCAAACTTGTTAAAAATCACTGCAGAAAAATTAACGAGTTCTGCCCTGCCGTCTCTGATGGCAAATCCCACAGGGTGCTGCATCCAGCCATTTGCCGTAAGAATCCATATGGCCGATATGTTGCTGGCTGCTGCGACTAGCCATATGACGACGGCATGGGCTCTCTTCGATAATTTCTTCCAGCCGAATATCCAGATGCCTATAAATGTCGATTCAAGGAAAAAAGCAACAGAAGCCTCTATGGCAAGAAGGGAACCGAACACATCGCCGACATAGGCTGAATATCTAGACCAGTTTGTTCCGAACTGAAATTCGAGGGTAATTCCCGTGACGACGCCGAGAGCAAAGTTAATGAGAAACAGCTTCCCCCAAAATTTTGTCATTCGAAGGTAAACTTCCTCTCCGGTTTTGACATATTTGGTCTCCATAATAGCGACCAAGATAGATAGTCCCAATGTCAAAGGGACAAACAGAAAGTGAAACATGGTGGCAGCTGCAAATTGTAAGCGTGAAAGCATAACTACATCCATAAGTACCTCCTTTCATAAAAAATAAGCATAGAACCTATCTCAAAAACAATCTAAGTCTCCATAGCGGTGTTGTGTAACGGTTCAAAATGTATTGCTCATCCCGCTTTCAGCGGGACTCCGCTTTTTCACCGTTTCACGCCCCCGATTCTCGGGATTTCGCAAAGCTCAACTTGCTGTTTATGAAGCCTAATCTTATTTTTGAGATAGGTTCTAATAAAATTATTAAAGGATTGCGGCCGCTTATTTCAGCTCAAGTTTAGATGGACAAAGCGTATCTATTGGCTCGCACATCCCTCCATCTTGAACCAATTTTGAAAAAGTGGCTTCACGAAGAGTTTCTCTCAATTGATTCCTGGCCTTTTGCCAGACATTATGGACGGCGCATGTAAAACTTCTTCCGCAGGAGTCGGGCCTCAAAATGCAATCATTAAGAAAAATTTCACCGATAATGGCCTCAATTACATCGAGCAGGCTTAATTTTTCAGGCGAAATCAAAAGACGAAATCCCCCTTTTGGTCCCTGAATAATTTCAAGAATACCGGATCGTGATAACTGTTGAGCGATCTTGCCAAGAAACTGATTCGGAACATCCATTTCTTGAGCAATTACTTTTTTATTAACAACAACACCCTCTTCCTGTGCAGACAAAAAGAGGACACAGCGTATAGCATACTCACTAGCTCTAGTTAATCGCATAAGATTACCTCGAATAAACAGGATATATAGGATCTTTTTAATCCTATATATGTCAAAAAAATAAATGTCAAGAATTTTTTACTTTTTTTATTTTTGAGAATGTAATATTAATAATATCTTATCTATCAATAAGTTAACCCAACTGAAGCAAGAAATAATATTTAACATGCTTTTTCTACAATAAGGAGGAACCCATGGAATTCAGGGCCAATACAGTGCTTATCACCGGCGGTGCATCCGGGATAGGATTTGCACTTGCAGAGCGGTTCGTTCAAGCGGAAAGCAGCGTCATCATCTGCGGACGCCGCGAACATAAATTAAAAGAAGCCCAGTCAAAATACCCACAGCTGGATATTCGAGTATGCAACGTGGCTGATCCGGCAGAACGTTCGGCATTGTTTGCCTGGGTAACAGAAACATACCCGTCGCTGAATATTCTCGTCAACAATGCGGGGATTCAACAACAGATTGAACTGCAACAAAAGCCCACTTGGGAAATGTTGGATGAAGAGGTGGCAATCAATCTTGAAGCCCCGATCCACCTTTCGATCCTTTTTATCCCCCATCTTTTGAAACAGAAACAGCCTGCAATCATCAATATTACGTCAGGGCTTTCCTTTGTGCCAAAGGCAAGTGTTCCTGTTTATTGTGCGACAAAAGCCGCGCTGCATTCGTTTACGCTTTCACTTCGACATCAAATTTCCAGCACGCCGATATCCGTCATTGAAATTATTCCGCCTGCTGTTGATACGGATCTGGGGGGAAAAGGGTTGCATACCTTCGGTGTGCCCGTCAATGAGTTCACGGATGCCATTGTGGAACAACTGAAAATGGGAAACATTGAAGCTACATATGGTTTTTCAGCTGAATCGAGCCATGCAACACGCGATCAGTTGGATGCACTCTTCAAGCAGATGAACCAACCCGTGTAGGTCAAAAATATCCTATAAAAACCTTCTGGAAAAGGGAGCGTTCATTTGTTTATAAGTTGATGGTAACCTGCAACCGGTTTTATCTTTCAATTAACCTCTGCCGTCCGAAATGCTCTCTCTGTTGCCCAAAATTTGATCTTTGTTGACTTGCATCAGAATTCTGCATACGGTCATCCGGCCATCCTCTTTTATTCCTTGATTCCTGTATGTTGTCCATTGACTGCTTCGCCCTGACTCCTGGTCTCTGCAATCTGTCTTCCGATTTCTGAGACCTGTTCCATGGGCGTGATAGATCATCATTTCTCTGCAGAGGCTCGACATCAGGATTCGGCTTTGGAGCCCTGTAAAAAGCGGGCGGTGTTTTTCTTAGATGCGCTTTTCTGTTTGGCCTGTCCATAATCGGAGACCTGGAAAATTTCTCTTTGTTCGGCTTTGGTATTATTGAGGCTTTTCCTTTTAGTTTATTCTGCCATTGGGTTTCCTGGCTCTGACGTTTCTTTTGATATGTCTGTAACGCCTTATCCCGCTGCAAAAATTCCTTTCGTTCTTTTTGGTTAAGGGATTTGAAACGATAGACACCAACCTTGGTACTTACAGAGTGGTTGAGCGGCATGACATGGTCGAGCCGTTCAGTTCCCGACAATCTGTCTAACTTGTCATGCCCCGTACGGTGATCAAAGTTTTTAGGTGATTGAAACCCTTGGAGTTCCCGACGTTCACGAAATCTGGTTTCCAGATGATCTTCCCATTTGTAATCATTTCGATGGCGCCAACGTTGATGGGCATAGATGGGATCATAGGAAACCCGTCTAGCATGCAGCGAAAACCATGGATAAATACCTGTTTTGTAATACCGTGGTGCGTAATAGTGTCCATAATAATAATGGTGATACCTGGGTCGAATGAACAGGGCGTCATCAAAAACGCTCAGATCGATCACAAAACCCGGTGAGAACGAAAAGCTCATCCCAAAATACACCCGCGGGGGGAATAAAACCGGTGCAAATAGAACGCCACGATGGATAACGGTATAGTCCCAATACCCACCCACAAAGATATATCCACGGGGTGTCCAGATATAGTGGGCAGGTATCCAAATCCAATCCGGGTGTACGACGGCCCAATATCCGGGCTGCCAAACATAACGTCCATAATGCCATATCCAGCAACCGGGTATCCACGTATAATCCGCCGAAGGTGCATTACTGCTGGGTCCGACTTCTACCGATTCAGGCGGCTCGGGCAGGTATTCTGTTTCTTTGACCTTTACACTGGCCCAGTAACCTGAAATCCATTGATATTCCTGTCCGGAGGGGGTCCAATAACCGGGTACCCACTGACGATCCGGCGGTGGTACCCTCCAAATCCCACTTACCCAAATATATTCGTTCCTTCCATCATCCCAAGCCCAATAACCGGGAATCCACTGAATATCACCTTCAGGTTTCTGTTCAGGTGGAATTTCTTCGATGAGAGCCGGCGGTGCTTTGGGCGCGACAATTCCCGGTTCAGGGTCAAAGGCTATTGCCTCAGCAAATGCCTCATGGATGGGACCTGAGTCAAGCACCTGGATATCTTCCTCTGGCACAGAAGCAGTTTTCTCGGCAGCATTAGCCGATTTCGGGCCGAATCCTATGCCAAATACCGTTAATGAGACAACTATATAAAAATATTGAATATATCTCAGTTTAAACATGGATTTTTCCTTTACTATTTGTTATTATCAACCCAATCACGTGGGATAAATTTCCCGAAGTGGTGATGGCCTTTAAGCAATGATTCAAGCACCTTTAACAGGTTAACTTACTGAATTTTTTTCTCAACCTTCAACTATATGGACGTATGGGGAAGGGTTTAGTTTACATAACCGGTTCGTGGGTTGTCCAAATTCGGATTAACTTCGCTGGCGCGGGCTGTGAGAATCATATGTGGTGCCGGACATACGAAGGTTTTCGTGAAATGGATTTAAAAGATCAAAAACCTTTTAGTTTGGGAATAAAGGATTTAATAAATTGATTATATATGGAAAACTGACCGAGATAAGTTATGTTTGGCTGTGACCTCCGATGCAGTATAGGGATGAAAATTCTTGCAAACATAAGACAAGCGAGGTATTTTTATATTTCAGATGTAAACTGGATTTTTCCGGACTTTGTATTGAAAACACGATTTCTTGGACAGCTGTGACACATTCAAAAGTCCAAAATCACGGAAAGGTTGTTTAAAACGGTTTTCAAACTTGAGAAATTTGTAATCCATAGACTATAAGATATTACAAAATACGAAAGGAGAACACCATGCCAATGGGGAAAAACATTTCTTGTCTTGTTGTAATTATAGTATTCTTATCCTTTGTCGGTGCCTGTACAAGTACCAATCTCAATGTTAAGCCCATTGCCAAGTCGGAGAATCCAACCGATCATATTAACCGTTTGGAAAATGATCTGGCTACCGCATATAAAAATCAAGTCAATGTTCTATCCCCCACCTGGTTCGCAAAGGCCGAGTCATCACTTAACCAGGCAAAAAAACTGCTTGACCAGGGAGAAGAGCTGTCCAAAGTCCTTGATAATATTGCCGAGGGGAAAGCCCAGCTTCAAAAAGCAGAAGAAGTTACGCGTGTCACAAGAACCACAATGGCCGACACGATTAAGAGTCGCAATCTTGCACGGCAAGCAGGTGCTGCAAAATTAGGAGATGATTATATCGATGCTGAAAAAGCATTTTTGAGTCTTACAAAAGCCATTGAGAAAGGTAACCTTGCTTATGCTGAAAAAAATAAGGCAGGGGTTTCCAAAACCTTTCATAATCTCGAATTGCGTGCCATTAAAACCGAGACTCTTGGAGAAGTAAGAAAGCTTATCAAACGGGCAAAAGAGAGTAAAGTTGACAAAATAGCGCCCCGCTCCTTTAACATTGCCCAGAGTAAACTGGCTGAAGCCGATGCATTTATCACTCAAAATCCTTATCAGAAAGAAATGATGCAGCAAAAAGCCAACGAGGCGTTGTTCATGTCGCAGCGGTTGTTTCAGGTCGCCGATCAGAGTAAAAAATTTAAAAACATGAAACCGGAAGAGATGACACTTTGGATTGAAGAGGTCTTGCACGAAATTACAGCCAAACTTGACGCAACAGACATGCGTAACCAGCCTTATAAGATACAGGTGGAGAATATCGTCGGTTCAATCGATGCACTGCAGAAGGACCGTCAATTTATGTTTGACAAAGTTAAAATACTTAATTCGGAAATAGAAACTAAAAACTCACGAATCGCAGATCTTGAGGGAAAGACCCTGGAGCAACAAATGATTAAGGAACGTCTGGCAGCTGAAAAGCGATTCAATCAATTGTTCATAGAAGTCCAGAACCTTTTTACTCCGGAAGAAGCGGAAGTCTACAAAAAAGGAAATTCGCTGGTCATTCGTTTGAGAGCTATTCAATTTCCCGTTGGGAAAAGCGTTATCCTGCCGGAGAATTATCCCTTGCTTAGTAAAATCCAGCAGTCTATCCGAATATTTGGTGAACCCGATGTGATTATTGAAGGTCATACGGATAGTACCGGCTCAAATGAAGTCAACGAGCATTTATCACAACAAAGATCCGAGAGTGTTCGCCAGTATCTACTGGCAAACAAGACTTTGTCCTATGATCGAATCGTTGCGGTGGGCTATGGCTCTTCTAAGCCTTTGGCTTCAAATGCAACGGAACAAGGTCGTGCCGTCAATCGTCGGATCGATGTCATTATTAAGCCCCAAGCCCAGACCGGCGGGAGTTAACACCTGAAATTTCAATAATGCATATACATCTGCATTACATGAGATATAGATGATAATCCAAGAGAAGCTTGATCAATCAAACCAGCTATGGAAGCTAATGACCGACTATTTCCGATACGCTGCCGACGATGGCGGCAAAAAAATCGAGAATTTTATCGAACCAGTCGTTTTCATATTTTTTAATTGAAGCCTTTTGAGCTGTTGTTGGGGATTGTTTCTTTACCGGCTTTATTTCACTGGAAAAATCCGTATCTTCACTTGATGTATCGCTTTTTAGTTTTTCACTTTCAATGGGTGGTTGTTTGGGTGCATCAATTTTAAGGCTTTTTTCGACTTCATCAACAAAAGCCGATTCCTGTTGTATAATTTCTGGAAGGCCTTCTGTTGGACCGGTTTTTTCTGATTTTACGTAGATAGAATGCCATACATTAAAAAGTTCTGTCTGAAATTTTGACCGGATATCAGGTTTTAAGTACTCTATATTCCAAAGCATGTTTTTGTACTTAAGGCAATTGGATACAGAAATTGAAAAAATATTATCGGCGATTTCCGTGTAACTCGAACGAAGTTCATCCAAAGACAGATTTTTTAGGTTCTCGTCATCGGCATATTCAGAGACAATGTGTTTCAGATTTTCCAGGCAATTCTTTTCGTTAAACATTTTATCTTGCACTCCTTCCCGATGTCATTATAGTTGGTTTTGATGTTGGCAAGTTTTATAATCGAGTCCATTATTGTTAAGGTTAGCTTGTCCTACAACACTTGGACCAAAAAAACAATATACTCTTGGCTCATATTTTTTCTGGGCTGAGATTCGTCAAATTTGACGATATTTTTTTTTTCTGGTATTTATTAATAAATCGTAAAAACAACAATCTCATTCAATTCAAAGATGAGAACCCACCTCAAAGGAGGACAATATGGCCATTAAAGTTTTCATTAAGCGAGTTGTGCCGGAAGGCAAAGCCAAAGAGATCATACCTCTTTTCAGAGAAATCAGATCCCTTGCAACAAACCATTCCGGTTACATTTCCGGTGAAACCCTAAGAAGTATGGACCGGCCTGATCTCTTTTTGGTGATCAGCACGTGGCATTCTTCCAATGACTGGAAAAAATGGTTGGGCAGTGAGGATAGAAAAACAATTCAAGACAAGATAGATGCTTTGTTGGGAGGGGAAACCGAATACGAAATGTTTCACTATGGATTTTCAGAGTAGGGGAATGTTGAAATTTTCTTTGGGAAAAATTTTGCCCGGGTTGAGAATCATATTTGGATCAAAGACCTTTTTGATTTCGGTCTGGAGCCGGATGCTTTCCGCTGAAAGCTCCATAGACAAATACTGTTTTTTTGCCTGGCCAATGCCATGTTCACCTGAAATTGTACCGCCCATCTGAATCACCCGGGACAGTATGGTCTTCACCCCCATTTCCACCCGATTCATGTTATCTCGATGTTGCGCCGTAATGTTGAGATGAATATTGCCGTCACCTGCATGCCCGAAGGCGTAAATGTCGAAACCGTATTCAGCCTCCAACTTCGGTAGTTCTGCCACAAGGGCCGGGATTTTTCCTATGGGAACCACCACATCTTCGGGAATGTAGAGGGCATAATTGTCGTGAATCCTCAAAGAGACCTGACGCCGGACATTCCAAATTTCTTCGCGTTCATTTTTATTAAAAGCAGGAAGAAGATGAATTGCGCCAACCTCCTTTAAGATCCGTCCGATGGTTTTGATCTCCTGTTTTGTCTGTTCAGGGTTACCGTCAACCTCTATAATTAACAGCGTGGATTTTTTTTCGGGAACATGAAATGGTAAAATATCTTTCACCAGAAAAAGGCATTTGGCGTCCAAAAACTCAATGGCTGACGGCAGATGTCCTCTGTTCAGAATTTGAGTAACAGCCAGCATGGCACTCGGCAGGTCTGAAAAGACAGCAGTCATGGTACTGATAGCAGTTGGGCAGGGGATCAGTTTTAAAGTTAGACCGGTGATGATTCCCAAAGTCCCTTCAGAACCGACAAGGAGTTGGGTAAGGTCGTACCCGACCACACCCTTGCGGGTCTGGGTTCCGGTGTTTATCATCCGTCCTGAGGGAAGTACCGCTTCAAGACCGAGAATGTAATCTTTTGTGGTTCCGTATTTGACACATGATGGGCCGCCGGCATTTGTAGCCGCGTTGCCGCCGATGGTACTTTGATCCATCCCGGCTGGGTCCGGCGGGAAAAAGAGATTTTTTTGTTGGACCTCATCTCGTAAATCTTTAGTAATGGTTCCGGCTTGAACTTGTGCAATAAGATCATGCGTGTCAATGGAAATAATACGGTTCAACTTTTCAAGAGACAGCACCACACCGCCCAAAACCGGCAGGCAACCTCCTGCCAATCCTGATCCACCACCCCGGGGGATTACCGGAAATTTGTATTCATTGGCCAGCCTCATGAGTCTTTGAATTTGGGCTGTTTCCTGAACTCGAATGACCAGTTCAGGGGGATACCTCAAATCTGAGGCATCCTTAGAATATGTGTCGATTTCATCTTGATTCTTAACAATGCATTCATCTCCCAACTCATTGATGATGTGTTTGCGGATGTCGTCGGTTATGGGGGTATAATTTATCATATTTATCTCTTCCTGAGGGGTCGGGGTGTTGTTATTTGTTTAGTCGCTCCATGGATAATGCTTTTTTTCAAACCGTGTAATCACACCTGAGGCGGATGAAACTCGTGGTTAAAGGATCGTAAAGAAAGAACAGCTATCAGTGTAATAAGAATGGGTTTATTTTGAAATAAACACTTTCTCATTGTTGAAATATTTCGGTATGCGTCTGTTCTTTCTAACGATCCCTATACCACTCAAACAGTACACGCTTTTCAAAAAAGATTATCCATTCCGCTTATACACATATGTCGCGTATGTTCATGGGGTGCGCTTTTCCGTTTAACGATATTGGCGGAGTGGCTTCGTCATTTCAATGGCTTAGCAGTGGGGGAGACCGCGGCTCCCGCGAGTTTTTCGCGGGAGAACGCGGAGGGGGCAGGAATGCCACCGATGCTAAGTCTTTGAAATGAGCAGACATATAGACACCTGAGTGAAACGAGAGAGCGCATCCTGTGAACACGTACATATGCGATTACAATAAAAACATCCCTCAACTTTTTAGGCCTTCCCGAACCCCGGAATCGTTAGCCTTTTTTCAAGCTTTTGCAGACCTAATGAGGCCATGGTCACAAGAACCAGATAATAAAATCCGAGGACCAGAAAAACTTCTGTAAACCGGAAAGTCCGGGTAGCGATGATCTTGCCTTCACCTGTCAGCTCGATACAGGTAATGATATAGGCCAGAGACGAATATTTGATTAAGTATATAATCTCGTTACCACAGCCGGGTAAGGCCCGTCGAACCGCCTGTGGAACGATGATATTGCACATGGTTTTAAAGGTTGAGAACCCCATGGATTGTGCTGCCAAAAATTGACCCTTTTTGATAGACAATAGGCTGCCGCGAATATATTCGGAGTGGTAAGCGCCACTGCACAAAATAAAACCAACGACGGCAGCTGTATAGGCGTCAAAATAAATGCCAATGTTGGGGAGTCCAAAATAGAGCAAAAAGAGTTGTACCACCAGAGGGGTTCCCCGGAAGACGGCGGCATATGTGTTGGCTGCTTTTCGAACGGTAGTGTGGCCGAATGTTCGCAGTGTCCCGATTACAATTCCGAGCATCAGGCCGATTAGTCCTGATGGAATGATGAGTTTTATGGACATGACCAATCCACGGTTCAGGGCCGGAATCAGTTGCGTGGTGTAAAATGCCGTGTCCATTTAAACACCCTCTTCATAAAGTTCATTGAGTCGGTTACAGAAGTCCCTTGTTCGGGTACGTGCGTTGGGAGAGAGGAGATCTTCGGGTGATCCCTGTTCAATGATAGTGCCGTTTTCCATGAAAAGTACTTCATTCGCCAAAGACCGAATAAAGCCGATCTGATGGGTAGCCAGAATCATGGTCATCCCCCCTCGGGCCAAATCCCGTATAACGGACAAAACTTCGCCAATCAGTTCCGGATCAAGGGCTGAGGTGGGTTCGTCCAGAAGCATGATTTTGGGATCCATGGCAAGGGCTCTGGCAATGGAAACCCGTTGCTTCTGGCCGCCGGAAAGCTCAGCTGGATACAGAGAGATTTTATCCCCCAGTCCTACCCTTTCAAGTTCGGCAACAGCTCGATCCCGGGCTGAATCCCGACGCATCTTTTTTACTTTACGAAGTGCAATGGCCACATTTTCCAGAGCATTCAGATGATCAAAAAGGTTAAAGTCTTGAAAAATCATGCCGACCTGTTGCCGAAATGTATAAAGATCACGTTTTCGGCGACTGTTGATTTCAGTCTCTTCCAGCCACACACGTCCTTTATCCGGAGGAATTAAGAAATTGATGCATTGAAGAAGGGTGCTTTTGCCGGCTCCCGACGGTCCAATGAGCACTTTTAACTCCCCTTTGCAAAGATTTAACGATACGGATTTTAGGATTTTTTTCCCTCCGAGAATCTTGCAAATATTTTCGACACGCAGAATTGGCTTTTTGGGTTTTGTCATTCTTCACCTTTAAATTTGAATTCCCCGCTGCTTGCAGCGCGGGATGAATTCAAATAATGTATAAAATCCTTTTTAAAGCGAAAGCGGGGTACCACAGCCCGGTGGGCTGTGGTAAAAATTCCGAAATACCCCAAAAGCGTGTTGAAGCGAAGCGGACTTGTCCGCCTATGTTGTGTGGCGGAAATCCCGTCCTCGGGGCTGCGGGGATAGGAATTTTAGCCAGCCAAACAAACGGCGGGTAAACCTTTCGC
>Ga0316576_10001401_pt1 | contig 12899 bp, 12 predicted proteins | sample S0NA_FD_203075 | JGI IMG/M metagenome (GOLD analysis project Ga0316576, IMG submission 203075) | Rhizosphere microbial communities from salt marsh grasses in Alabama, United States - S0-2_050615r3r5 | ecosystem: Host-associated > Plants > Roots > Rhizosphere | place: USA: Alabama | collected... | reverse complement strand
GTAGATAAGAGCAGTATTTGTTGTGAAGTCTACAACATATACAGCGTCAGGCTCAGCATTTTTAACTGTAGTTAGTTCTGTTTGGAAGGTTGTTTTAGATACATCGTAGTTTACTTCAGCAACAATGTCGATTGGAAGGTTGTCATCTTCTATGAAGCTTTTGGTTGCTTCCCAGACCCCTTGTCCGTACGCGTCGTTACGGTACAAGACTGCAAGCCGGAGATTCCTTGTTAATCCATATTCGCTCTCAAGCAGTGGTTTCATGGCTTCAGCGAAGAAATGTGCAACTGTCTTTGAGTAGTGGTATGTTGTAGTGCAGTAGTGGAACATGTAACTCATTCCATCGGCATCGCCAATCCACAAAGAATTATCATGCGGTAGAAATCCTCTTCTTGTTACAAGATGAGTTGAAGCACCTGTTATTACAAAGGGAACCTTTTGCTCTATGGCATATACTTGACCTGCGAGAGTAGCACTGCTTCCGAATCCGCCAATAAGGACGTCAACGCCTTGGTCTACAACTCGTGTGACCTCATCTTTTGCAGCATCAGGATTTGCATTTCCTGTGTCAGCGACCTCAAATTCTAATTTAAGGCTTTTACCTAAGGATTCAACGTAAACTCCGCCAGCAGCATTAATTTCTTCAACTGCCATTTCGGCGGCTCTGTTCATGTCTTGTCCTACAGGTATTGAAAGCGGAGCAACGAGACCGATTTTGATAGTTTCATCAGATGCGGGCATGAATTGCCAGATAGCAACAACTGCAGCGACAGCAACAATCACGATAACGACTGCGGCAACTAATTTAGTATTTACCATCTTAGTTTTCCTCTAAGTTCGTAAGTATTGTAAATAAACGGTTAATAAGATTAACCCAAATCAACCTGTTTTCTGCCCTTTTTGAAGGCGTTTAGGTTAAGTTCCACATATTTTTGCTTGAGTCTTCCGCTGATAGCTGTCTCTAACGACCCAGGGGTTACAAGGTTCTCCGGAATAGCTGAAAGGGCACCAAGAAGGACTGTGTTGACTACAAGAATGTTTCCAAGTTTTGTGGCGATGCCAAGTCCATCAACATCATACACTTTCTGTGCCCTAGCTCTGATTATGTCTAGAATTTTTTCAGCATTCAAATCAGCTGATGCGGCAGCAGATGTGCTGGGCTGAATATATTTGGTGTTCACTATAACTGTTCCATTTTTTTTCAGCATTGGGAGAACTCTTGCAGCTTCAAGCAATTCAAAACCTAGTATCACGTCAGCTTTTCCAGTCTCTATCAATGGAGCCTGAACCTTTTCACCTACCCTAACATGGGCAACAATGGAACCGCCCCTCTGAGCCATCCCGTGAACTTCCGCCTTTGCTACGTCCCAGCCGTCAATGAGGGCAGCTTCACAGAAGATGTCACTTGCAACCACGATGCCTTGCCCACCTATGCCCGAAAAAATAATATTCAGCACCATTCCGTCACATACTCCTTATTGCATCAAAGGGGCAAATCTTTTCACAGACTCCACAGCCATAACAGAGGGATGGGTCAATTTCAGCACTTTCAGAGGTTAAGGAAATCGCTGGGCAGCCAAACTGTTCAACACACACGCCACAAGCGTTACATTTCTCCAAAACTTCCCTCCTTGGTCCCTTTTTGACTAGAAGAGGACAAGGTCTCCGAGATATGATCACAGAAGGCCCGCGGTAATCCATGATTTCTTTTATTACTTTCCTGGTTGCTTCAACATTGTATGGGTCAACAATTTCAACTTTCTCGATTCCCATACTTCGGGCAACATCAGCCAACTCGATTATCTTTGTTTGTTCACCTAAAGCATTCTTTCCTGAGCCCGGAGTCGGTTGATGACCAGTCATAGCTACTGTGTTGTTATCCAGTATGATTACACAAACATTCGATTTATTGTAGGCAATATTGAGTAAGCCAGGCATTCCACCATGGAAGAACGTGGAGTCGCCTATAACCGCAAAAACTTTGTCTTTTACTCCAGCGTGAATCATGCCTGCAGCCTGAGAAATCCCTGCGCCCATACAAAGGCAAGTTTGAACTGTGTTAACAGGCGCCATGAAGCCTAGAGTGTAGCAGCCAATATCGCCTGTGACGATTTTGTCTTCGCTGCTGCCTTTGAGGCTTAATGCACTTTCGGGGCACCATTGAACACACGCGGGCTCACCATCACACGTATCGCATACCAGCGCCTTCAGAGTCTCTGGATGCAAAGTGACTGCTCCATACTGGCAGGCTTCGATGCACCAACCACATCCATTGCATTTTTCTTCATCAACAATTATTGTTCTATCTTTGCTTGACTGCCTCAGAGCATCTTTTGGACAGGCTGAAACACATGGAGCATCTTCACAGGTTCGGCAAGCCAGTGCCAAATTAGATACCGTATCAAGGCGCACAGCCCGTATTCTAGACTTGACGGGATTGAAGGTTGCCTCCTTCTCCATGGAGCAGGCATACTCGCATACAACACAGCCATTACACTTTTTGGGGTTGCAGTAAATAAATTGGTTAACGGTGTTCAGGGCATAATAGAAGGCTCTGTGTGGACATCCTGGACACAACATAGGAGGACGAGACGGCAAATCCAACTCAGCTTGTAGCTCAGTCGTTTTGCAGTAACCCAAATCAATAAAAGCTTCTCTGACGACGTCAGGAGTGAATTCACCGACATCACTCAATTTAGTGCTGGCTTTTCCCATGATGTCGGGATGCAAAAATTTGATGTTGCTTTCGATGTATGGCTTTAGTTCTTCAACTACAATTATCTTCTTGACTTTGGAAGCAAACTTCTCAAACACTTCCTTAGGAAAGGGATAAACAAAACCTAGTTTCAGCCAAGAAAATTTGGTTATATCCAGCACTGACCTTGCATAATAGTAGCCTATGCCGCTACCCACAATTCCAATGTCGCTTCCATTGTCCTCAATCACATTGAATTCTGAGTGATTGACAAGTTGTGTTGCCTCTTTCAGTTTCTCCTTAAGAACAGCATGCCGTTTAATTGCGTTAGAGGGAATCATAACCCACCTTGAGCCATCCTTATCAAACTCAGCATCTCGGCAACCATCAGCAATCTTCCTGATTTTGACACGCCCTTTTCCATGAGCCACACGAGTAGTCAACCGAACAATCACAGGCAAGTTAAGACGTTCACTTATCTTGAAGGCTTCACGGGTCATATCCATCGCTTCTTGAGGGTTGCCCGCATCCAGAAGAGGAATGTCCGAGTGAAGCGAAAAATATCTTGTGTCCTGTTCATTCTGGCTACTATGCATCGCAGGATCATCACAGACAGCAATAACCATCCCGCCTTTAACGCCTGTGTAGGCAAGGGTCATTGCGGCGTCAGCAGCAACATTCAATCCAACATGCTTCATGGAAACGATAGAGCGTACACCAGCCATTGACGCACCTGCAGCCACCTCCATGGCAACAATTTCATTTATGCTCCATTCTGCGTATATACCAAAAGTTTTTGCTGCCTCAGCAATGGTTTCAAGAATTTCAGTGGAAGGAGTTCCAGGGTATGCTGTTGCCACATTAACGCCTGCTTCTACAGCACCTCTTGCTACTGCTTCGTCACCATTGAGAAGAAGGAAACTATTAGGTTTGTCAACAGCAATCTTTGCGTTCATGCCATCAAAGCCTTCAAATCTTGCCTGATCGCATGTCCAAGACCCGCACTGCTTTTCCGACACTTCTGGGGAGTTCGCCAGGTTTTACGAGTTCGACAACAGGCGAGATACCCGTTACGTTGTTTACTTTGTGTCTGATGCTGAGCTTCAGTTTTTCCAGTTCGTTTTGGCTCAGCTTCATGCTTGCTTCGGTTAATTCAGCCTTAATGGTGAAAACGTCAAGGGCGTCAGGTCTTTCAACAATTATCTGATATTGTGCCTCTAGTTCTGGAAAGCCCATTATTACATATTCTATCTGTGAAGGAAACACATTAACGCCTCTTATTATTAGCATGTCGTCTGATCTTCCTGTCACCCTCAGCATTCTGGAGTGAGTTCTTCCACAAGCACATTGTTCATTTTCGATAACTGAAATGTCTCGGGTTCTGAACCGTAGAATCGGAAGCCCAGTTTTCGTGAGTGTCGTGAAAACAAGTTCGCCTTCTTCTCCAGCAGGCAATACGTCACCTGTTTTGGGGTCAACGGTTTCGATGAGGAAATGGTCCTCCCAAATATGCAAACCGTTATGTTCGCTGCATTCTACAGAAACCCCTGGACCACATAGTTCAGTCAATCCATAAATGTCAAAGGCTTCAATTTGGAGTTTTTCTTCGATTCTTTCCCTTATCTTCTCTGACCATGGCTCTGCCCCAAAGAGTCCCATCCTAATCTTGAGGTCCTTTTTTGGGTTGACTCCTCCTTGAGCCATGGCTTCAGCAAGATAGATTGCATAACTGGGAGTGCAACAGAGCACGGTTGAGCCCAAATCTTTCATGAGTTTTATTTGCCTCTCTGTCATTCCGCCGCTGATGGGTAGGACTGTTGTCCCAATTTTTTGGGCTCCGTAATGAAAACCGAGACCGCCCGTGAATAGGCCGTAGCCATAGGCATTGTGCATTATGTCCTCTTTTCTGACGCCTGTCGTGTAGAGGGAACGTGCCATTAGTTCTGTCCAAACATCCATGTCGTTTTGGGTGTATGCTCCAACCACAGGGTTTCCTGTTGTTCCGCTTGATGCATGCAATTCAACAATGTCTACAAGGGGAACGGCTACCATGCCGAAAGGGTAATTGTCTCTTAAATCAAACTTGGATGTGAAAGGAATCTTTTGTGCATCATCCAGCGTTTTTATGTCATCGGGTTTTATTCCTGCGGTTTTGAATTTGTTGCAGTAAACCTTTGAATTGTCGTAACAGTATTTCACTAGGTTCTTGAGGAGCTTGAATTGATGCTTTTCTAGTTCGTTTCGGGGTATGGTTTCAATTTTTTTGTTCCAGTACAGATTAGTCATTGTAGACTCTCCAATTAAAGACCCAAATACACTTCCACTATATGGTCATTTGACAAAAGTTCTCTGCCATCCCCTTCTAATATAATCTTGCCTTCTTCCAGAACGTAGCCTCTATCGGCAATGTTTAGGGAGTCGCGGATGTTCTGTTCAACCAGAAGGATAGCAACACCCTCGTCATTTATCTGCTGCAGAGTATCGAGCACCTTGGCTACGATTATGGGCGCTAAACCTAGGGAAGGCTCATCAAGTATCAGAAGTTTAGGGTTTGACATCAGACTTCTGCCAATAACCAGCATCTGCTGTTCTCCACCGCTGAGAGTCTGAGCTAAAACCTTCTCTTTCTTTTGCAGAATTGGAAAAATTTGGTAAATACGTTCCTGCGATTCCTTAACCTGCTGCTTATCTTTTAGGGTGTACGCGCCTAAGAGTATGTTTTCTTCGACAGTTAGCTTTGGAAAGATGTCTCTTCCTTCAGGGATTAAACTAATTTTTTTCTTTACAATTTCGTAGGGTGGCAGGTTTTCGATGCGTTCGCCTTTAAACTTGATTGTGCCACTTTTTGCGGGCAATAATCCCATGATTGTTTTGACGAGGGTTGTTTTGCCTGCACCGTTTGGACCAATTATGCTAACTATTTCTTTTTCTTTAATATTGAAGGAGACATCCCAAAGTATTTGAATTAGACCATAGCCTGCGGAAACATTTTCGATTTCTAGCATCACAATTCCTCATCAAAAGAGAATTTCTTGCCCAAATACACATTTATTACGTTCTCGTCATTGCAGACTTCTTTAGGTTTTCCTTCACAGATTTTTTCGCCATGATTAAGAACCGCCACGTTGTTACACAGACCCATAATGACTCTCATTATATGCTCCACTATGAGGACAGTTACGCCCTGTTTGTTGATGCATTTCACCAAAGCAATTGCTTCATCGCTTTCTTTCGGAGTCAAGCCTGTAAGAAGTTCATCCAGCAGAAGCAGTTTCGGTGAGGTGGCTAAGGCTCTTGCAAGTTGAACACGCCTTAATTCTATAACATTCAATTTCTTGGCTTGAACATTGAACTTGTCTTTGTCTAAGCTCACGAAACCTAGAAGTTCTGTAGCTCTGTCATTTGGGTTTGTTTCTGTTTTTCTGCCAAAAAGTGCCCCGAGTCGCACATTTTGTAGGGCAGTCATGTCGGGGAATGATTGGACAGTTTGGGAAGTTTTTGTTATTCCCCTGTAGCATATTTGATGGGGAGGAAGCTTCGAGATGTCCTCATTCAAGAATTCGACTTTTCCCGAGTCTGGTTTGTAAACTCCGCTAATGACATTCAGAAGTGTCGATTTTCCAGAGCCGTTAGGACCAACAAGTCCCGTGATTTCACCCTTGTTTACTGTGAAATTCACGCCCTTTAATGCCTTAAGGCCTCCGAACTCTTTTGAGATATCAATACAGCGAAGCAAAGTTGTGGTCTCCACATTAGGAAGGAAATGTTAGCTACATGAAAATATAAATATTGTTTGCAACGTCTATGAATTGAGGATTGGAATGCCAATAAAACAAGTCAGCGTCTTTTTGGATAACCGACCAGGTGCATTATCGGAAGTAATCGAACATATTGACAAGTTTCGAATGAAAATTTTTGCGTTGTCAATCGCTGATGCTGGAGAATTCGGATTAGTCAGGATGATAACTGAAGACCCTGAAAGAGCAGTAAAGGATTTGGAAGACGCAGATTTTATCCTCGCAAAGTCGAAGAAGAACAGTGAAGTAATAGCTATCTTGATAACCAAAAGCGGCAAGGTCTCTGAGATAGCTAAGATGCTTGCTGATGAAGACCTAAATATCGAGTATGCTTATTCATCAGCAGTTCTGATTGATGGAAAACTTGCAGTCATTTTGAGGGTTAATGATTTGGATAAAGCTGAGAAGATTCTGAGAGCAAACAATATTTCTATTCTTTCCTTAGATGAAATCAAAAAGAGCTTTGCATAATCAACCGCTTGTCAAGTGACCATACGTCGTTTGGTTATAGTCGACAAAAAGCGATTGCTAAATCATGTGCAAAATTTTTTAAGCACTGACTGAGTAAAAAAGTAGTATACCTAAAGGGAGAAAAACCCAATGAAAAAAACAGGTATAGTTATATTTTGTATGCTTTTGCTATTCGTGCTAGCATTTGCAGGAAATGTAAGCGCTTACAATGCCGCATATACACACACCCTTTACCAGAGCGCAGCCGTCCCAGTGATTGATGGAACATACATCGTTGACGCTGACTGGATTGCCAGTGGAAGAGAAGACTTCGGGGATGGCGCTGCTTTCCATGACCAATGGGTTATGAGTCCAAATATATACTGCCTTATCGTTGAAGTTACTGACAACACAGACGACGCAGGCGACAAGTTGACAATATGCTTTGACGGAACCTCTGCTGGTACTACAACAGAGCCTGATGGAGGTCCAAATCCTACAGAGTATGATAAAAAGTTGGAAGTTACAGGACATGGTGGCTCTGCGACTATTCAATGGTTCATAGGAGATGGGTCAGGCTGGGTTGCAGCTACTGCAAGTGGTTCACTCATAGAATTAGCTCAAAGTTTGACTACAACTCCAACAATAGAGCCTGAACACTACGTATACGAAATGAACATTGATTTTCACGGAGACACGTCACTTGGAAGCCCTCTAGTGGGCTATGCGTGGGCACAGTTTGTCTCATACTATGATGAAGATACTGGCGAAACTCAACAATGGCCTCCAGCAGACGCAACTCCAGCAGGCAGCCCAGACGTTCCCGACAGCTGGGGATACATCACCTATAGTGAGGATGCGAATCCTGAGACAACCATTCCTGAAGTCACAGGCTTCGTTGTTATGGTAGCGGTATCTTCTGTCGCCGTCGTTGGAACTCTGATTCTACGCAAACCAAACAAAATATCGAATCTAGATTAAAAACTAGACACCCTCCCTTTTTTTATGATAGGTTCTTTATTGCCAATGTGCGTGTGCATGCATCCTACACGTGAGGGTAGGTAAGAGAGAAGGTTAAAATTTAATCTATATTCAGTATGCAATTATGCAACCGACACTCAAGCGAAATCGATGTGGATTAATCGCTTTACTACCTTAAACTTTATATTGTTGCTTTGATATGTGAGCTTTACTACCTAAAGTAGTATAGTATGCCAGGTATTCGATGTTTGGAATGGAACTGCAGGTTTGCTGAAGTACATAAAAAGTAATTTGAGGGATTTACTATCGAAGCTGATTTGGATTTAATTTTAATGATTCTTGAGAATCCAACACGCAGGTTCATCATAAAGCGACTTAGTGAGGAACCAAACTATCCTCTTCAATTATCCAAAGATTTGGGTCTTGGTCAGCAACTTGTAGCAAAACACTTGCGCGTTATGGAAGATGCGGGAATGGTTGAATCTTCAGTTGAAGCCAGTCCCCATGGACCAAAAAGAAGAATCTACACATTAAATAGGAACATGTCCGTGACTTTAGATGTTTCAACACACTTTTTCAAGACCAAAATTGTATTTTTTGATGCCGAACCTGAACGTGAAGAAATATCGGGCACATCTGCCTTTTTGATGGATAAAATGGACGAAACATTGGAACACCAAAAACAGCAGGAGATAATCACTCCACTCACAAAAATTATCTCGGAGATAGACAAACAACTTGAAGCTTTAGAGAGTGAACGCGCAATTTTGTTATATATCAGAAATTTTGCAATGAAAGAAGCATCCCACATCATAGAACCGTTCAAGAATTCTGATACTCGAAGAATCATTCGCTACGCATTAGATGAACATGATATTAGTGTTGAGAATATCTCCAAGTCTCTGAATTTGCGAGAAGATGTAGTCCGCCAAGCTTTGTCAAAACTGAAAAAAAGTTTCGATATTGGAGTTGAAGTCGTTAATGAATAATCAAAAGAAAACGAATAAATCCAGAAGTTCAATCAATGAATCAAAAAACCGAGAAGTTGAAGAAATCATAAAAAGCCTTCAAGAAAAATTAGGGGCAGAACAACAAAAAACCCAAGAATATTTAACTCGTCTAAAGTATTTGCAGGCAGACTTTGAAAATTATCGTAAACGTGCAGAAAAACTGGTCCAAGATTCGGTTAAAAGAAGTAACGAACAGTTGGTTACTTGTCTTTTAGGCGTATTAGATGATTTTGAAAGCGCAATTTCAGTAGGGGAAACAACAGAAAATAAAGACGCCATTCTGGATGGGATAAAGATGATCCATAAGAAGTTGGATGACATATTGGCAAAAGAAGGGTTAGAACGTCTTGAGTGTGTAGGAAAACCCTTTGATCCAAACAAGCACGAAATTTTGGCTCAAGTCCCAACGAACGATCATCAAAGTGGAACAGTCCTTGAAGAAGCACGAAAAGGCTTCGTTTTCAAAGGAAAAGTCCTCAGACCAAGCGTAGTAACTATCGCTTGTGAAAATTCAAAAGGTGAAAACAATGAATGAAACAAAAAGAGAACGAATATTAGGAATAGATCTTGGAACAACCAATTCAGCAGCTGCCATATTGGAAGCTGGAAGACCTGTAATAATACCCAGCGCGGAGGGACCAACCATCGCAGGGAAAATGTTTCCATCGGTGGTTGCCTTCACTAAGGATGGGCAACTGCTAGTTGGTGAACCAGCAAAAAGACAGGCAGTAACCAACCCGGAAGGTTCTGTCTTTGAAGTAAAAAGGAAAATGGGAACAAACGAAAAAATAACGATACACGGCAAAAACTACACCCCACAACAAATTTCAGCATTCATACTGCAGAAAATAAAACGTGACGCAGAAACATTCTTGGGCGAAACTGTAACAAAATGTATCATCACTGTTCCTGCACACTTCAATGACAATCAACGACAGGCCACCAAAGACGCAGGAGAAATTGCTGGTTTTGAAATCTCAAGAATAATAAATGAACCAACAGCAGCTTCGCTAGCTTATGGTCTTGACAAAACAGATAAAGAAATGAAAATCTTGGTCTTTAGTTTTGGTGGAGGGACTAACGACACTACCATCATGGACTTTGGTGGAGGAGTATTCGAAGTCTTAGGCACAAGTGGAGACACACAACTTGGCGGAACCAACCTTGATTCTGCAGTGGTCGATTACCTGTTATCCGAATTTAAATCCAAGAATGGCATCGACCTCAGCAGTGACCCAATGGCAATGCGCAGACTCAAAGAGGCAGGAGAAAAAGCAAAAATTGAGCTTTCAAACCTGCTGACAACGGACATCGACCTGCCTTTCATTGCTTCTGATGCAAATGGACCAAAGCATCTTCACATAACTTTGACCCGGGCTAAGCTTGAACAACTTACACGACCAATAGTTGAAAAAATACGAGAACCAATACTTAGAACCCTCAAAGATGCTAAGCTCGAAGCAAAAGACATCGACAAAATCGTCCTTATTGGCGGACAAACAAGAATGCCTATGGTTCGAAAATTCATGGAAGATTTGCTAGGTAAGCCTGCAGAGCGAGGCGTAGACCCCATGGAGTGTGTTGCTGTTGGTGCAGCAATTCAGGGTGGAGTCTTAGCTGGAGATGTAAAAGACCTTCTACTCCTCGACGTTACTCCGTTGTCTCTCGGAGTTGAAACATTAGGTGGAGTCTTTACAAAGGTTCTGGAACGAAACACAACAATACCCACAAAGAAGAGCCAAATCTTCTCAACCGCAGCCGATAATCAAAATGCCGTAACAATCAATGTATTACAAGGAGAAAGAGCCATGGCTGCTGATAACGTCTCATTGGGAATGTTTAACCTCACAGGAATACCTCCTGCACCTCGAGGTGTGCCACAAATTGAGGTAACTTTTGACATTGACGCTGATGGAATACTGAATGTTTCTGCCAAAGATTTGGCAACAGGAAAAGAACAAAAGATTACTATAACCGCTTCAACCAAACTTTCGGACAGCGACAAGGAGCGCATGATGAACGAAGCCGAACAATTCGCAGAAGAAGACAAAAAACGCAAAAAAGAGATTGAGGTTCTTAACGAAGCCGACTCGTTACTTTACACTGTAGAAAAAACCAAAACAGATTTGGGCGATAAACTTGGAAAAGAACAAATTGAGAAAATCGACAAAGCTGCAGCGGAATTGCGGGAAACACTCGGCTCCAAGGATATTGAAAAAATCAAAGCCAAATCTGAAGCTTTAACAAAAATTCTGCAGGAAATAGCCACAGTAGTTTACCAACAAGCTGCTGCTTCGCAACAAACAACCCAACAAAACCAGCATACTCGTGAATCTTCTGGTCCTGAAGAAAACGTTGTGGATGCAGAATATGAAGAAATGAAGGATAACAAAAAAGAGTAACCTTAGCGTTACGGCTTAGGCTGATATCCAGTGACCGAGAAACGCGATTACTATGAAGTTCTTGGTGTATCAAAAGATACCCCAAAGGCAGAGATTAAGAAAGCTTACCGAAAATTAGCTCTGAAATATCATCCAGACAGAAACAAGTCTGCTGATGCTGAAGAAAAATTCAAAGAAATCTCAGAAGCCTATGCTGTTCTTTCTGACGACGAAAAACGCAGCCAATATGACCAATTTGGGCACGCTGGAATAAACGGAAAATACAACTGGGAAGATATCTACAGAAACACAGACTTTGCTTCAATCTTCAGAGACATTGGCTTCGGAGGATTCGGGTCCATTTTTGATATGTTCTTTGGTGGCGGAGGTCACCGAAGAAATGGCCCAAGAAAAGGACAAGACATGCGGTATGACATAGAAATAACCCTCGAGGATGCCGCATTTGGTTTAGAGAAAGAAATAGATGTTCAAGGTTTTGATGTTTGCGAAACATGCCATGGTAGTGCAATGAAGCCTGGAACCAGTTCTGAAAAGTGCCCAAAATGTAATGGATCAGGTGAAATACACCTTACGAGAAATCTTGGGGGCATGTATCTTAGGCAAGTTCAACCTTGTGGTGAGTGTAACGGGAGGGGTTTTCCGTCAAAGAATTTGTGCCAAACATGTAAGGGTAGTGGAGCAACAGTTGGTCTGCATAAACTGAAATTGAAAGTTCCAGCCGGAATTGAGGACGGAAACAGCCTCAGATTGTCTGGTGAAGGAAAACCCGGATACAAAGGTGGACCAAAAGGCGACCTTTACGTGTTTGTGCATATTAAACATCACAAACTCTTTGAAAGAAGAGGAGACCACATTCTCTATGAAGCACAAATCACTTTTCCTCAAGCAGCATTAGGCACCCAAATAATTGTTCCAACTCTCTACGGGGATGCAAAACTCAAAATTCCAAAAGGAACCCAAAGTGGAACAGTATTTCGACTAAACGGGAAAGGTCTACCACACTTAAATGGATGGGGAAAAGGCAGCCAGTTTGTCAACGTCGTAATTGAAACACCCAAGAAATTGACGAAACGCCAAAAGGAACTTTTAAACGATCTAGCAAAAGAGCTAGAAAAAAAATAATAAAGTTTCTCCATCGATTATAATGCGAAAATCTATTTTTTTGGGCAAGTGCTTACTTGCTAGCAAAAAAGAGATGGGTTAGAATTTAACCCCAAATTTTAGATTAGAAGTGAACTGAAAAAAGAAATTTGTGAGAACAAAAAGAGATTATCCTCAAGCATAATTCTTACAAATTCTCTACCAAAAACTCGGTCTAATACAACCTATTTTTAATCACCTGCGGCGTCTGCGTCTTCCAGGTTTATATTGACCATTTCCTCGGTCTAAGACAAACCTTTTATGATAATTATTGCGGTTGGTGACTCTCGGTCCATCATTGTGTCTCTCTTTTCCCTCTACTTTGGGAGTTAGATTACGGATTTTACCGGCCTTAGATAACGAACCATGTGATGGCATAAATTCACCTCCTAATTGAAAACTTGCAACAGTTTATTATTGGCAG